>Ga0194051_1000074_pt1 | contig 49275 bp, 35 predicted proteins | sample SepL2320m_MetaG_FD_161275 | JGI IMG/M metagenome (GOLD analysis project Ga0194051, IMG submission 161275) | Anoxic zone freshwater microbial communities from boreal shield lake in IISD Experimental Lakes Area, Ontario, Canada - Sep2016-L239-20m | ecosystem: Environmental > Aquatic > Freshwater >... | reverse complement strand
GCTGGCTGTATCTGGCCACGATGCCTATTCGATGCGGCATCCATGGGGCCCGTGCGGCTTTATCTTTCCCTGGAACTTTCCCTTTACACTGATCGGCTGGGGCATCTCACCGGCACTTGCCGCGGGCAACACGGTCGTGATCAAGCCCGCAGAAGATACGCCGCTGTCAGCAATCTATCTGGCAAGGCTGGCCCGTGAGATTGGCTTTCCCGACGGAGTGATCAATGTTGTCACAGGCCACGGACATATCTGCGGCGCGGCGCTGGCTGGGCATCCAGGATTACGGCGAATGTCGTTCACTGGATCGCCCGAAGTTGGCCGGCTTGTCGGTCAGGCCTGTGGTCACAATCTCACGCCGGTCAAACTAGAACTAGGCGGCAAGGGTGCAGCGGTTGTCTTTGAGGATGTTGACGTTGCCCGCACAGCTCAAAAACTTGTCAATGCAATCACTTTTCATACGGGCCAAGTGTGCTGCGATGCCACGCGGTGGCTGGTGCATCAATCAATCTATCGAGAATTTATCGATGAGTGTGCAGCCAGAATGCAGGCTGTACGGATCGGCTATCAGATGGATACTGACTCACAGATGGGTCCGCTTGTAAGTGCGAAACAGCGGCAGCGTGTGCTTGGGTATCTGGAAAAAGGACGGCAGCAGGGAGCTGAGGCAGTGGTCGCCGGTGGGCCTGCGGAGGTGGCGGGCAAGGCGGGTTTTTATGTCAAGCCAGCGCTCTTGGCGGGGTCGCTTGACAATATCGCCGCCCGGGAAGAAATCTTTGGACCCGTGGCGTATCTGGCCAGTTTTTCCAGCGAAAAAGAAGCTGTCGAGATGGCCAACGACACCGACTACGGACTGGCCAATAGCGTTTGGACCGATGACGTTGTCCGGGCAAATCGCGTTGCTGAGTCGATGGTCGCGGGTAACAGTTGGATCAATGCCCACAATGTTTTTCCGCAGGGAGTTCCCTATGGGGGTGTCAATAAAAGCGGTATGGGGGGTGGCGTGCTGTCGATCGAAACGCTGCTAGATTACTATCGCAACCAGTCGGTCGTTCGGCCCCTGTAAAGACTGCTTTAGAGACCAAGCTTCCAACGAGCCATGACAGAAGTCGACTGCATCATTGTCGGGGCTGGCCTTGCGGGATTGACATGTGCGCGTGAATTGACGCGACGGGGCTTTGGCGTGCGGGTGCTGGAGGCAGCCGATCGTGTGGGCGGTCGCGTTGCCACCGATGATCTGGACGGCTTTCGAATCGATCGAGGTTTTCAGGTCTATCTGGATGCCTATCCAGAGGGTCAACGGCAACTCGATCTGCCGGCCCTACACCTAGGCTGCTTTGAATCAGGCGCCCTGATTGCCAGCCAAGGAAGATTGCGGGCCGTCAGCGACCCCTGGCGCCGGCCCCTCTCGGCAATCGGATCCCTGCTCAATGGCAGTGTGGGAATAGCCGACGGATTGCGGACAGCGACGCTGCGGAGCGATGCGATCAAACGCTTCAGGCGAGGCGAAGTGAATCCCAACGAGGCAAGTGTTTTAGTCGAGCGATCGACGCGAGCAGAATTGCAGCAGCGTGGATTTTCAGAGCACTTTATCGGTCAGTTTTTCCAGCCTTTTTTTGGCGGCGTCTTTTTGGAGCGAGATCTAGCCACCTCGGCCGCGGTCTTTTATTTTACATTTGCTATGTTTTCGCTCGGCCGTGCCTGCCTGCCGCGCGGTGGCATGGACGCGATTCCAAAACAGCTTGCAGCCTCATTACCGCCCGGCGTGCTCAAGCTGTCCACGCCGGTTGGCAGGGTCTCGCCGGGACGAGTGACGCTCATCGACGGTCGTGAAATGACTGCTCAAGCGGTGGTTGTCGCGGCAGAATCGCGGGCGGCCGCGGCACTTCTACCAGATCAGTGGCGTGGGGCGTGGGCCTTGCGGGGTGTGAAGTCAACCCGCATGGTGGCTTTTGCCGCCGAGCAATCACCGCTGTTGAGACCCACGCTAGTCGTGAGCGCAGAGCAAGGGCCGATCGATAATCTCAGCGTGCCTTCGGATGTGGTCGCAGGTTACGCACCAGTTGGGAAAGCGATGATCTATGTGTCGGTGCGACAGGATTGGCCGGGCGACGACGATCAAATCCCGGAGGCGGTTCGACGGCAGGCAGTTTCCTGGTTTGGATCACAGTCGCTCGGGTGGCAGCACTTAAAAACGGTGCACGTTGATCGGGCACTGGTTGACGAATCACCGCTTGGGCGTCTCCAGCGGATGGTTCATTGCCGCTTGGATCAAGAGAGGGACAAAACACACTCGGGGCTTTACATCTGCGGAGATCACTGTACGACAGCATCGATCAACGGGGCCTTGACCAGCGGTCGGCTGTGCGCTGAAGAGATTGCTGACTCTATGCCGTCACACCGTGGCGAAGCCTCGCATTGACCTAAAAAATGTCGGTATTGCGGAGGTTGTGCACGACCTCTGCTCGGGCAGCCTAAAAGATCGGGGTTGACCGACTCCCACGTCGCTCGATTCTGTATACACTTGTTTGAAACAATCGTTTGATAGGGTTTATGCTGCGTTTCACTGGTGATTTGTCCTCGCTCCGGTTTTTCTTTTATGGTTTCCCCCCGCACGCTCTCCTCCCTTACGCCACAGCCGGTTGCTGCCATGACTGCTGGCGAGGCGGCATTGCAGGCCGATGACCGCCGACAGCGAATTCTTTTGGCGGCGGGTCCAGAATTTGCCCAGCACGGCTACGAAGCGGCCACCATTCGTGACATTTGTTTGGCAGCAGGCTTAAACGGGGCGGCTGTCAACTACTACTTTGGTGATAAAAAAAGACTCTATATCGAAAGCGTCAAGCACGCACATGCCCTGCGGATCGCGCAGGTGCCATTGCCCGAGTGGACCGACGGTACGCCCGCCGCAGAAAAACTTTGTGATTTCGTCAACACGATGCTGGAGCGGATGCTGGGGTCTGGCCAACACCCATGGCAGGTGCGGCTGATGCTGCGTGAACTCCTGCAGCCAACAGAGGCCTGCCGCGAACTGGTCGAAGATTATATCCGCCCCCACTTTGCACTCCTCATTTCGATCCTCGACGATGCGGCCCTTCACTTAATGTCAAAGGGCGAACTGCGGCGAGTGGCGATGAGCATTGTGGGGCAGTGCTTTGTGTACCGCGCGGCAGGTGCCGTTGTCGGCATGCTTGTGCCGCAAGACGAAATCGAGACGCTCCACTCTCCGCCACAGCTAGCCGTGCATATCACACGGTATGCGCTGGCTACCCTGGGAGTGTCACCTCCGCTGGTGGGTGGTCAAAAAAATCTGGTCAGCCGAGTGCCTCAGGGACAAGCCAAGAGAGGCCCTTCCGCGTGAATACGATAAGGTCGATTATCAGTTGGCTTTTGCCCGTGGCAATTCTCGTAGCGGCGACAGCCATTTTTTTCTGGATGGGGAGTCAAGCTCCTCCAGAGCGAAAAAAAGATGATCTGCCGACAGCGATGCCGGTCAAAACAACAGCTGTTGAGAAGGCCGTTGGCAAGACTGAAATTGACACCGATGGCGTTGTGGTGCCGTTAAGGGAGGTGACGCTGGCCGCCGAGGTAGCAGGCCGTATCACGCAAAAAACGGCCAACTGTCGGGCTGGACGATTTGTTAAAGCCGGCACCGAACTCTTTGAGATTGACCGCCGCGACTATGAACTCGATGTTGCCCGGCTGGAGGGTGAATTGCGGCAGGCGGCGATCTACATTCAAGAAATTGATGAGGAACTCGCTCAGAATGTCGAATCGACTCACTTGGCAGAGCAGCAGGTGGCGCTTGCCCGCCGCGACGTCAAGCGGCTGGACGGCCTACGGGCGGATCGGATCATCACTGAATCAGAGCACGACAAGGCCCTACGTGAGGAGTTGACGGTGATGAACAGCCTCTCGTCGCTGCAGGGACAAAAACGCGTTCTCAGCAAACGCCGCAGCCGACTCGTTGAAGCTCAGTCGCTGGCGGCCACGCTGCTGGAACGGGCGGAATTAGATCTTTCTCGCACCAAGATCGTCGCTCCGACTGATGGCGTTATCGTCGATGACCGAGTTGAGCAAAACTCTTTTGTCGCCAAGGGCACGCCGCTTGTCACGCTTGAAGACACGAGCGCTGCTGAGGTAAAGACCAGCCTGCGAATGGATGAAGTGGCTAGAATCTGGGGTGGCCGTGACGTACCGCAGCGTCAGCCAGGTGGGGCTCCTGAGGATCTGCCCGCCCAAGCAGACGATGCAACAAACGCCATCGAGGCCAATGCCTACGACATCCCCCCGACGCCGGTCTCGGTGATTTTTAAGCTCGGCACGCACCGCTACCGCTGGCAGGGCACGCTCTCGCGGCAAGAGGGCCGCGGACTGGACGAAAAAACTCGCACGCTGCCCTGTCGCGTGCTTGTGCCCGAACCGACCAAAGTGGAATCGCTCGACGCCTACGGCGAGCCTTTGGCCAGACTGCCGCCTGAGGCGCCGCGATCGCTCTTTCGCGGCATGTTTGTCCAGGTGGAAGTGCATATTGACGCATCGCAGGAGTTGGTCTCGATTCCAGAGGAGGCGGTGCATCCGTCGGGCGATGTGTTTGTATTGCGAGATGGGATGCTGGTTGTGATACGGCCGCCGATCGAGCACAGCGGCCGAGGTCGGGTGTTTTTCAAAGAGGACCAATCGGGGCTGTCCGTTGGAGACCGGGTAGTCATCAGCCAGATTGCCGTGCCTAGAAATGGCATGTTGCTAAAGGAGGCCCAGTGAGATCTGTCGTCACATGGACGGTGCGAAATATGCCAGCCATGAACACGCTGGTGGTGGCAGTGCTTTTGCTGGGGGGGCTCTGCTTTGCATCGATGCGGCGCGAGACATTTCCGGAGTTTGATTTGGAGATCGTGCTTGTGAGCGTGCCATATCCGGGGGCCACGCCGGAGGAGGTCGAGGAGGGCATCTGCCAAAAAGTTGAAGAGGCCTGCCGCAGTGTGGCAGGCGTTAAGAAGGTGACGAGCGTGGCACAGGAAGGGATGGGCTTTTGCGTCTTTGAATTGGTGCCGAATATTAAAGACGTGCAGAAGCTACTGGGCGAAATTCGCTCCGAAGTAGAACGGATCCCAAGTTTTCCAGAACTGGCTGAGGATCCCAAGATCGAGCAGGTCACGCTGCGGCAACCGGCCATTCGCGTCGGTGTGTTGGCGGGAGACGGGCTTGAAAAAACGCCTCAATCGGAAGCCGCCTTGCGGGATGTGGCCGAACGGGTACGGGACGAGTTGTTAGCGCTTCCAAGCGTATCGGCTGCCAACCTGATCGGTGCGAAAGACTATGAAATTGATATTGAAATATCGGAAGACACGCTCCGCAAGCACGGCTTGAGCCTCAAGTCGGTTGCCGATATTGTCAGACGCGAAAATCTTGAACTCCCCGGTGGCACCATTCGCAGCGACAGCGGCGAGGTGCTGTTGCGAGGCAAAAATAAGAAGTATGTGGGTGAGGAGATTGCCAGATTGCCGCTTGTCACGCTGCCCGATGGGCTGGTGCTGACGGTTGGCGATTTGGGCACAGTGCGCGACGAGTTTGCAGATATCGCCTCGACCAATCGGATCAATGGCAGAGACGGAATGGTGGTCTCGATCGACCGCAGTTCCAGTGAGGATCTGCTCAAGATGGTGGCTGATGTAAAGAGGTATGTGGCTGAAACAACGCTTCCGGATGGCTTTGAAATGGTGACCTGGGCCGACCAGTCGGTTGATGTTCGGGACCGTCTGTCGATGCTTATTTCCAGCGGCTTACAGGGGCTTCTGATCGTCTTTGTCATTCTGGCTCTGTTTTTTGACCTGAAGCTCGCCTTCTGGGTTTCGATGGGGATTCCCTTCTCCATGCTCGGTACGGGGGCCCTCATGTTTATGACCGATCAAACGCTGAATATGCTCTCGATGTTTGCATTTTTGATGGCCGTGGGGATCGTGGTCGATGACGCGATCGTGGTCAGCGATAATGTGGAGCGGCATCGCCGGATGGGAAAGAGCCTCGAGCAGGCGGCGATCGATGGCACCGTGGAGGTGATACCCTCAGTGATATCGAGCGTATTGACGACCGTGATTACATTTTTGCCATTGCTCTTTGTTTCGGGCGTGATGGGAAAGTTTATCGAGGTGATGCCGTTTGCCTTTATCACAACCCTCTTGGTATCGCTGTGCGAGGCGCTGTTAGTCTTGCCAGGGCATCTCTCACACGAGAAGAGTCTTGTGTTCACGATGTTTGGTATTCTTTTCTGGCCATTTCGTGTATTTCTGCCGGGCATTGTCGTGATGCAGCGAGCCTGCGACCGCGGCTTAAAGTGGTTTGTAAAAATCATCTACGCACCGCTGCTTGAAGTGGCCCTCGACAATCGACTCACCGTGCTGGCGGCCGCAGCGGCCATACTTTTACTGGCTGTGGGCATCGTGCGCAGCGGTGTGACGCCTTTCTCACTTTTTCCAAAACTCGATGCCAACCGACTCCAGGCCAAGATTGTCTTTCCAGACGGCACGCCAGCCAGCGTCACTGAAGAAGCTACGTTAAAGATTGAAAAGTCTGCCTACGAGGTTTCAAAAAAACTGACCACTACCGACAAGCCGATTGTGAGGGTCGTGCACCGGGCCGTCGGCTCGATCACAAATCCCGGTGCGCTTGGCCCCGAGGCCCGCTCCAGCGGCAGCCATGTTGGTGCGGTTTCACTGGAACTGGTCGATGCCAGGGACCGGAGCGTTCGCAGCGACCGTTTCTTGAGCGACTGGCGGACGGCCGCAGGCAATTTTGCCGGTACCGAGAGCCTGATTTACGGTACCGAGGCGATGGGCCCGGGGGGCAAGGCCATTGAGTTTAAGTTGCTGGCTGTTTCGCAGGCAGGCGGCGTCGCTCAACTCAATGCCGCCGTTGAACGCTGCAAGCAGTGGCTGGAACAGTATCCCGGCGTAATCGACATCGACGACGATTCGCGGACTGGTAAGTGGGAATACCAGATCAAAATTGACCCCAAGGCCGAGTCGATGGGCATTTCGCTAGCCGATCTGGCGGCGACCATTCGCGCTAGTTTTTATGGCGAAGAAGTGATGCGACTGCAGCGGGGCCGTCACGAAGTGAAAATGATGGTGCGGTATCCTCGCGAGGAACGCCGCAGCTTTGGCGTCATCGACGATATTCAAGTCAACGGTCCAGACGGCGTGGCTAGGCCGGTGAAAGAGTTGGCTGTGATCAATGTGGCTCAAGGCTATTCGGAGATCAACCGACTGGGGCAGAAGCGGTCGATCACCGTGATGGCCGACATCGACCAGACGAAAAGCAGACTGACAAGTGCACAAGTCACCGCAGACTTAGACAAGCGACTGATGCCCGATTTGCTCAAGGAGTTTCCCCTTGTACGGGTTAAGTGGGAAGGCGAACAGGAGCAGACCAATGAATCGCTCAAAAGCCTAGGCGTGGGATTTATTGTTGCTGTCTTTGCCATGTTTGTCTTACTGACGATGGAATTTAAATCCTATTTTCAGCCGCTTTTGATTTTGGCAATCATTCCGTTTGGCTGTGCGGGCGCTGTTTTCGGCCACGCCTTAATGGGAATGCCGCTGACGATCTTCAGCATGTTTGGATTAGTGGCACTGGCTGGAGTGGTGGTCAACGACTCGATTGTGCTGATCGACTTTATCAATGTGCGTGTGCAAGAGGGGCAGCCGCTGCGACTGGCCCTACGCGAGGCCGGATGCCTGCGATTTCGGCCAGTCTTTCTCACAAGTGTGACAACGATTGGCGGATTGATGCCCATTTTGCTAGAGAAAAGTTTTCAGGCACAGCTTTTAATTCCGATGGCAACAGCGCTGGTCTTTGGACTGGCCACAACAACGGTGCTGGTGCTTTTTTTAGTGCCGGTGATGTACTCCTTTTTTGGCGAATCAGCCCGGCAGCACCATGTTGCTGAGTTTGCCGACGGCTTTGACCCGACAAGCACGGTCGATCCCGATGAAGCCGAACGCGACTGGCTGCCAGACACTCTGCGGAATGATCGCCATCACCCCGAATCGCTCAGTGCCTAAACGAGGATAGCCTACGGCAGAGCGAAGAAGCCTTACTTTGCGGTGTTGAAGAGGAAGTGGCAGATGTCGCCGTCGTGCATGACGTAGGCCTTGCCCTCGACGCGGAGTTTACCAGCGGCACGGATATCCTTCTCGGTTTTGTATTTTTCCAAATCGGCCAAAGAATAAATCTCCGCGCGGATAAAGCCCTTTTCAAAGTCAGTGTGAATCACTCCGGCTGCCTGCGGAGCGGTGGCGCCGATGGGAACGGTCCAAGCCCGCACCTCCATTTCACCGGCCGTAAAGAAACTTTGGACGCCAAGGGATCGATAGGCCGCCCGCGCCAATGCGCCGAGGGCCGGTTCTGTCAGGCCAGCCCCCGCCAGCATGTCGCCCCGGTCGGCTGGGTCGAGTTCGGCGATTTCAGCTTCAAGCTTTGCACAGACCGGTACGACCGATGCCCCGGCCCGCGCCGCCAACTCGCGGACTTTTTCCACAAGAATTCCCGTGCCAGCGAGATCGGCCTCGTCGACATTGGCAACATAGAGAATCGGCTTGGCTGTGAGCAGACCGTAGCCACGGGCGATAGCCTGTTCATTTTCATCCATCGGGAGCGTGCGGAGCGGTTGTTCGGTTTGCAGGTGGGCCAAGCACTTGCGAATCACCTCGACCCGAGTCTTGGCATCTTTGTCGCCACTTTTTGCCGTTCGCTCTGCTTTTGACAGCGTGTTATCGAGCAGCTGGATATCGGCAAGCATGAGTTCCAGTTCGATCGTTTCCATGTCGTTGACAGGATCGACCTTGCCGGCGACATGGATCACATCGGGATCTTCAAAGCAGCGCACGACTTGCAAAATTGCATCGACCTCGCGGATGTGCGTGAGAAACTTATTGCCGAGGCCTTGCCCCTCGCTTGCCCCTTTGACGATTCCAGCAATGTCGACCAGCTTGAGGGCCGCCGGCACAATCTTCTTAGGAATGATAAAGTGCGTGATTCTTCCGAGCCGATCGTCAGGTACGCTGACAACGCCTTCGTTGGGCTCGATCGTACAGAATGGGTAGTTGGCGCTCTGCGCTGCTTTCGACATCGTGAGGGCATTAAATAAAGTGCTCTTACCGACATTGGGCAAACCGACAATACCAGCTTCCATAGTTCTTTTCGCAATCTCAGCAGCGGAAGGAGAATGATCGCACGCAATCGCGCGGCCGCCGAGGGTCGGCGACGGCGATCACTATGCGCGATACGATCGACACAACCAAGAGTGATCAACAGGAGACTCATTTCCACCATGCCAATCGCGAGGCCCCGGCTTTTGGGACCAGAAGTTTTCGACCGGCCGGCCGATCGTGTGGCGCGTGAGTTGCTCGGCCAGTGGCTTGTTGTGCGCGGCGAGGGTGGGAGTCAGTCGCGGCAGATGATCTTCGAAACCGAGGCGTATCTGGGGGCTCACGATCTGGCCTACCATAGATCCCGCGGCCTCACCCCGCGGAACGCCGCGATGTTTGGGCCGGCAGGACACTCTTATCTCTACCTCTGTTACGGCCTGCACTGGATGCTTAATCGTCACCGGACACGAGGGGATTCCGGCGGCGGTGTTGGTGCGTGGGGCGGGCAGGTTGTGCGGCCCTGGCCGCCTCACCAAGGGACTGGGCCTTAACGGAGTGTTGAACGACTTGCCGGCCGTCCGAAAAAGCGGTCTCTGGCTGGAGGATAGCGGCAGCGCGATTCCCTGCCATCGGATCAAGCGAACGCCCCGAATTGGTGTCGAGTCTGCTGGCGAGTGGGCAAAAAAACCATTACGTTTCGTCATCGATCCGGCTCTGCACTAGAATGAGCTAGTAGTCCGTTGTCGTTCATTCTTTTTTGACAGGGGTCACATGTATGCGGCGTTCTAGTGTCACCGACTCGCGAGCTTGTCCTACTGCGAGTCGGTTTTTTGTAGGAAGTCTTTTGATCGGGAGCCTCGGAGGAATTTTTTGTATGAGTCAGCCTGATACTGTGTACGGCGATGTGCCAGCGCCGCTGGCCAAGGCAACCTTTGCTGGCGGCTGTTTTTGGTGCACTGAGGCGGTCTACGCCCAGCTCAAAGGCGTGCAGTCTGTGACCAGCGGTTACACCAGCGGCACGGTCCTCAATCCGACGTACGAACAGGTTTGCAGTGGCCGGACAGGTCATGCCGAGGGCGTCGAGATCGTCTATGACCCAGATCGCGTGCCGTACGAAAAACTATTAGAAGTATTTTTTAGTACGCACGATCCGACGACAAAAAATCGGCAGGGAGTTGATGTTGGCACGCAGTATCGCTCGGGAGTTTTCTACCACGATGACCAACAGAAAAAGACGGCAGAGATGGTGATTCAAAAGCTGGATGCCTCAGGAGTTTTTCCCGGCAAGATCGTCACCGAGGTGACTGCGGCAACGGTGTTTTATCCCGCCGAGAAATACCATCAGGATTATTTTGCCAATAATCCGCGTCAGCCGTATTGCCAAGCGATCGTTTCGCCCAAGGTAGAAAAGGTCCGCAAGGTTTTTAAGGAGTTGGTCAAGTAGGAGCGACCTGCCCGTTGTTGGGTGGCCGCTGAGGGGGCGAGAGAATCGTTATGCCGCCCGTTCAGTGCTCATCACCCGCTCTAACCCCATAATCGACAGAGTATCGATTGAGATCTTACGAGGCGTCTGCGTAGCGGATGACCAGTTCACCCGCCTCGACCGGAGTGCCAGGCGAGACGAGCACCTCAGAGAGATTGCCGTCTCGCTCGGCGTAGACGGTTGTCTCCATCTTCATCGCCTCAAGGCTCAAGAGTTTCTGGCCACGCGTGACGGTGTCGCCTGCTCGAACCGCCACCGTGACGATCAGCCCCGGCATCGGTGCGCCCACCTCTCTGGCGTCACCCGCCACGGCCTTCGGTCGCCGCTGAACCTGCGATTCGAGGCTCTTGTCGGCAATGGACACGCTACGAGGTTGGCCATTTAATTCAAAGAACACTGTTCGAGTGCCATCGGCATGGGGTTCTCCTACTGTCAACAGCCGAATCACAAGCGTCTTGCCCGGCTCGATATCGACCGCCAGTTCTTCACCAGGCTTTGGCCCCTCTAAAAATGCCGGCGTCGGCAGCACGCTGACATCGCCGTACTTAGCGCGGTGTGCTGCAAAATCCTGAAAAACGCGAGGATACAGTAGCCACGAAAGCACCTCCCGGGACGACGCTTTGCCGCCGACAATCGTGCCGACTTGTTGGGCGGCGGCCTCAAAATCTGCCGGCGGCAGCGACTCGCCCGGACGCCCTGTCACCAAGTCGCCCTTGCGGACAACGCGGGCAACAACCTCCGGCGGAAACCCCCCGGGTGGCTGACCCATGCGGCCCGCCAGCAAATCGACGACCGATTCCGGAAAAGCCATCTCTCGCGAATCAGAGATTAACTCTGCAGCCTGCATGCCATTGGTGACCAACAGCAGGGCCAAATCCCCAACGGCCTTGCTCGTCGGTGTCACCTTCACGATGTCGCCTAGGAGTTGGTTGACATCCGCATAAGCGTGGCAGACATCCTCCCAGCGATCTGCCAGGCCCAGCGCCCGCGCCTGCTCCAAGAGATTGGTGAATTGTCCGCCCGGCATCTCGTGGAGATAGAGGTCGGCATCGGGCGCCTTCATGCCGCACTCAAATGCGGTGTAATGTTCGCGAACAGCGGCCCAGTAGTGGGCCAAATGTCGCAGAGGCTCTGGATCCAGTTGCGTGTCGAGCGGTGTGTTGCGGGTTGCCTCGACGATCGCATTTAAATTTGGCTGGCTGGTGAGGCCGGAGAACGGGGCAAACGCAGCGTCAACAATGCTCGCTCCCGCCCCTGCTGCTGCCAGCGCGCTTGCCAGTGACGCAGCGGACGTGTCGTGGGTGTGAAAGTGGATCGGAATTCCCACCGCTTCGTGCAAGGCTTTGACGAGCTTGGCAGCGGCGAAAGGCTTGCAGAGGCCGGCCATGTCTTTAACGGCCAGCATCTGCACACCCAGCTTTTCAAGTTGTTTGGCCAGATCGACGTAGTAGCTCAGCGAATACTTCGTGCGTTTTGGATCGAGTACGTCGCCCGAGTAGCAGATTGCCGCCTGGCAAATAGCCCCGCTTTGAAGCACCGCGTCGATTGCCACTTTCATATTGGGCACCCAGTTGAGCGGATCAAAGACGCGAAACAGATCGATCCCGCTGGCAGCCGACTCTTTCACAAACGCTTGAACAACATTGTCGGGATAATTGGTGTAGCCAACGGCATTGCTCGCTCGAAGCAGCATCTGAAAGAGCACATGTGGCACTCGCTGCCGCAATTGAATCAGGCGATCCCAGGGGCATTCCTTCAGAAAACGCATCGATGTGTCAAATGTAGCGCCGCCCCACATCTCCAGTGAAAAGAGCCCCGGAGCCAGTTGGGCGTAAGCCTCAGCGACGGCCAGCATGTCAAACGATCGCATGCGTGTGGCCAACAGCGATTGATGGGCATCGCGCATGGTTGTGTCGGTGATGAAGAGATGCTTCTGCTGGCGAACCCACTGGGCAAACTTCGTAGCCCCCATTTCATGGAGCTTTGTCCGCGTGCCGGTAGGAGGTGTGGCGGCCGTTTCAAATACTGGCACGGGGGCTTTGATGCGCCGCACGGCAGCGGGCCGACCCTTGACGAGTGGATTGCCGTTGACGATCACATCGGCCAGATACTCAAGCAGCCGAGTGGCTCGATCACGACGCACCGGAAAGTCAAACAGCGACGGAGTCTCATCGATGAATCGCGTTGTGCACTTGCCAGCCAAAAACTCGGGGTGTGTGACGAGATTGATGAGAAACGGAATGTTGGTCTTCACACCCCGCACACGAAACTCCTGCAAGCAGCGTTCGATGTGACCGGCGGCCTCTTCGAGGTTGAGGCCCCTAGCGCTCACCTTTACCAGAAGCGAGTCGAAGTAAGGCGTGACAACGGCACCTGAAAACGCAGTGCCCGCGTCGAGACGAATCCCCATGCCGCTGGCCGAACGGTAGGCAGTGATCCGGCCGTAATCAGGAAGGAACCGATTTTCTGGGTCTTCTGTAGTGACGCGGCATTGGAGGGCCGTGCCCATCGACTTGATATCGGATTGCTCCCCAAGGTGAATCTCGGGGTCACTCAGACGGTAGCCCTCAGCCACTCGTAACTGCCGCCGCACGATGTCGACGCCGGTGATTTCTTCGGTGACGGTGTGCTCGACCTGAATCCGGGGGTTGACTTCGATAAAGTAAAATCGCGAGGTGTCGACATCGACTAAAAACTCAACGGTGCCAGCATTTTCGTAGCGGGCCGTGCGTCCGATCGCAAGCGCCGCAGCGCAAATGGCCTCTCGCATCTGGGGGTCAAGGTTGGGGGCAGGGGCAACCTCCACGACCTTCTGATGCCGCCGCTGCACGGAGCAATCGCGTTCAAAGAGATGGATCAAATTGCCATGCATGTCACCCAGCAGTTGCACCTCGATGTGACGGGCTCGCTGGATAAACTTCTCCACAAAAACACTGGCGCTGCCAAACGCGGTCTGGCTTTCACGCTGTGCACTTTCAAGAGCCACGGCCAACTCATCTTCACCGTGCACCACCCGCATGCCTCGGCCACCGCCGCCGTGAGCCGCCTTGAGCATCACGGGCCAGCCGAGTTCTTTGGCAATTCGCAGGCAGTCCGCCACACTCGTAACGGGCTTGGAACTTCCAGCGAGGATCGGCACGCCTGCCTTGCGGGCGAGTTCGCGGGCCTCAGTTTTGTCGCCTAGCGTTCTTAGGAGTTCAACGCGGGGGCCGACAAACGTAATGTTGGCCGCTGCGCATGCGGCAGCAAACTCAGGATTTTCCGAGAGAAATCCGTAACCGGGATGGATCGCATCAACTCCGTGAGCAACGGCCAACGCGACAATGTGATCGATGTCGAGGTAGGAGCGAATCGGTTCGCCGGGTCGTCCCACCAGATAGGCCTCATCAGCCTTGAAGCGATGCAGCGCGAAGCGATCTTCGTGAGCGTAGATCGCTACTGTGCGAATGCCAAGTTCATGCGCTGAGCGAAAAACACGAATCGCGATCTCACTGCGATTGGCCACGAGCAGTTTATGAATCGGCCGCATTGAGAGTGAGTCCTTCTGATGGGAGCGTGAAGCTTGAGAGGAGTATGTGTGGCGAGAGAGAGCCAGAATGAAAAGGAACGTATGACCAGAAAACCGCGACAATCGTAACGGTTCTGCTTGCCCAGAATAGAGGTTTTCATTGCCTAGCGGGAAGAGAGGCTGGCTTTTTCGTCAGCGTAGCTGGGGCGAAGGTATTCAGGCAGAACCAAACTGGGATCGTCAGATTCTCCGGCTGCTGCCCGCTGGATCGCCAAAGCCCCTACCTCACTGGCCAAAGGCGTCCATGCCGTACTCGGAGAGAGTACTAAGTCGGGGCGGTTGACGAGCTGCTCAGTGAGTAGCGTCAGAGCGGGGCCAGAAATGCAGGTGCCCGGAGCCAGCGAGGCTAGCCAATCGGCGGCCAGAAAAAGTTGAGCCGGGCCGACTTGCCATCCCAGAAGTGTGTCGGAGAAAAAAACGGCTGTGGCCGCAAAGACTTCCCCCCGACCGGCGTCATAAGCGATGGCGATCGGGGGTGCGGTGCCGTTGGAGAGAGCTGACGGTTGGATGTGCACTGCGGTTTGCCGAGCGATCACCTCAAAGGCCGAGATGCCCAGCAGCTTAGCTCCACTGGCCCATGCGATTGCTTTGGCTGTTGTCACGCCAACCCTAAGGCTCGTAAACGAACCCGGCCCCCGCACAACAGCAACTAAGTCGACGGCGGCCGGCGACCAGCCGAGCTCCCCTGCCACATCTCGCAAAGCCGTCGCAAGACGGCGACCATGTTCCCCTGCCACAGGAAATATCCGTTGGGCCAAGCGGCCGTTCCAAAGGGCAGCGACAGAACCGGCAGAGAGGCTAGAATCGATGGCGAGTGTCTTCATGGTCGCGGCAGAAAGCAAAAGACAATGGCCTGCTTGACCGTGGTTTGGGCCGTTCGTACGCTGCTAAGGGAATGATTTTTTGCTAGGATTTATAAAACGCCGCTCGATTCTAAAGGACCCCCAAAGCATGCCATAACATTGAGGCATGCAGCAACCCGCTAACAGCGAAAAATAGTTCGCGGTAGGAGAATCCAAACCGCAGTTCATTTCAATCAAGAGGATGCAACACGAGTGAAGCGGGCCATTATCAGCGATGTCCACGGCAATCTGGAAGCGCTTCAAGCGGTGCTCGAGGATATCGACAAGCAGAATGTCGATTCCCTGTATTGCCTGGGCGACACCGTGGGCTACGGTCCCAACCCCTGCGAGTGTGTGAAAATCGTACGCGACCGCTGCAGCATGGTTTTGCTAGGCAATCACGATCAAGGCGCTCTTTTTGATCCGGACGGTTTTAATGTCGGAGCGGAAAAAGCCATTCGCTGGACTCGCAGCCAACTGGAGCAGCACGACCGCATGTCGAAGCATTCGGCCAACATGCTGGCCGATTTCCTCGGCGAACTGCCCCGCACGCACGCCGATGGTGATGCGATGTTTGTCCACGGCTCTGCTCGCAGGCCCCTCGACGAATACGTCTTTCCGGAAGACATTTATAATCCGCTAAAGATGGAGCACGTTTTTGAGCTCATCGGTCGTTACTGCTTTCAAGGACACACGCACATTCCCGGCATCTTCACGCCTTCGCCAGAATTTCTTTCGCCCAATGTGCCGCAGGGAAGCGACGAGTGCCACGCCGCACTGCCACCTTCAACCAAGGCAATGATCAATGTGGGCTCGGTGGGTCAACCTCGGGACGGCGATCCACGGGCCTGCTATGTCATTCTGGAAGATGATCAAACCGTGCGTTTTCGCCGGATTGAATATCCATTGGAAGTCACCCGCCGCAAGATTCATCAAATTTCTGATCTCGATAATTTCCTCGGCGACAGGCTTGTTCAGGGCCGCTAGCAGTCCTCCTTCGAGAGCCTCTTTCTCAGCATGAGCATCGCACAGACAAAACCAAAAAACTTTTAAAAACAACTAGAATCATTCGTCACAGCTAGAATCATTCGTCACAACAGGAGTTACAAACTTTTCGTGGAACGCCGCTACGCCCTCTTTATCGCTTCGTCGCTTGCTATTGTGCTGGCCAGTCAACTGCTGCAGGTGTATTTCTTTCCCAAGCCACCTGTTGAAGAGCGGATAGCTGATCTGGCTGGCGAACCGGCAGCAGCCGATGCCGGTGATCAAGCGGCCAATCAGGTGAAAGAGCAACCAGAGGCAGATGCAATCGGCTCTCGCGAAGGCGGCGCCTTGAACGGCAGTCTTCAAGCAGGCGATGCCGATCGGGTGGTCGACGCGGGTGAGGGTGAAGAGGCCGACGTAAAGGCAGCCCCTCGTCGGCGGCTATCGCTGGGTTCTCTTGACTCAGACTCACCCTCCCAGATGCTCGTCACACTCACGAGCCGGGGCGCTGCGGTTGAACGGATTGAGTTAGCGGGCGGAAGATTTTTTGATCAAGACGATCGCTCGGGCTATCTGGGGCACCTGGCGTTTGAGGCGACTGACCAAGGATGTCGCATCGGCGTCGTGGGTGCGGGAACTCCCGCAGCGCAAGCGGAATTGAGTCCGGGAGATATTGTTGTTGGGATCGGTGAGGTAGCGGCTCTGGAATTAGACGCTTTGCAGGCGGCACTGGCCAAGACGAAACCGGGACAGAAGGTTTTGATTCATCTGCTCCGCGAAGGCCGCAGCGTGAGCCGCGAAGTGACGCTGGGACACCGGCCGCTGGAAGTTGTGCGACCAGAGTTCCGCACCGAACCGCTCAGCGATGCCAACAGCGATGTCTGCGATCCGCTTTCATTTTTACTCTCGCTTGAATCGCGCGACGGGAAAAAAAGGCTGCAACCGCTGGCTGAGATCAAGGGCCAAGAGCTGTATGATCGCGACTGGGAAGTCGATCCGTCAGCCGATGGCACCGGCGTTCGCTTTGCGAATAAATTACCCGGCGGTTTGGTGATCGCCAAGGAATATAAGCTTGTGGGCTTGGGGCAGCCAGAGGTTAAAGAAGGAGACGGCCCTAGTGCTTTAGCCTCGGCCGAGAATCGACAGGCGTGTCGGCTGGAGCTAAAAGTGATTCTCTTGTCGGCAGAAAAAGAAGCAAAGATTGTCTATTGCTTGGACGGGCCCACGGGACTGCCTACTGAGGGTTGGTGGTACACCGCGCGAGTTGCCCGCGATTGGGGTTCGCTGGCGGTGCGCGATGTGGCGATGCGATTTGTAGGTGAACAAAGCACGCTGGTCAGTGGGCTCAAGATGGCTGACGAATCGCTGGAGCAACCGGCCACAGCCGTGCGGGAAGGAAAGCCGCTGTCGTTTGCCGGAGTCGATGCGCTCTACTTTGCCGCGGCGCTGATTCCCGCGATTGATGACCCCGAGGCACCAGCGCTTGCGGAGGTGCGGCCGCTGGTGGTGGGTGATATTCCGGTAGCAGCCCGTCGTAAATTGACCGATGTCACGTGCCGACTTGTCTCGCGAGAAGTGACGCTCTTGCCCGGGACGCCTGTCACGCATCGCTACGAGATTTTTGCCGGCCCGAAGAAGCCTGATCTGCTGTCGCGTTTTGGGGCGACGGGCTCGTCGATGGATGATCTTGTTTATTACGGCTGGTTTGGCTGGGTGGCTCGGCCGATGATTGCGATCCTGCATGCCATTCACGCCGTGATCGGTAATTACGGTCTGGCAATTCTTTTGCTGACGGTGATGGTGCGCGGAGCGATGTTTCCTCTGAGTCGAAAGCAGGCTGTTTCAGCACAAAAGATGCAGGTGCTCCAGCCTGAGATGAAGGCAATTGCCGAAAAATATAAGACCGAGCCCGAGAAACGCACCAAAGCCACGCAGGACTTGTGGAGGAAACACAACTACAATCCCGCCGGCGGTTGCGTGCTGGTCTTTATTCAGATCCCAATTTTTATGGGGCTCTACCGCTCGCTGGCCACCGATGTGGAACTGCGGCAGGCATCTCTCTTCGGCACGGCGATTCGCTGGTGTTCTAATCTTGCCGCCCCCGACATGTTTTATGACTGGTCGCAATTGCTGCCAGCCTTCTTGACCACGCCGGAGGGGTGGCTGGGGCCGTTTCTGAATCTTTTTCCATTGGCCACGATTGGACTCTTTCTCTGGCAGCAAAAACTATTTATGCCGCCAGCTGTTGACGAGCAGGGAAAAATGCAGCAGCAGGTGATGAAGTACATGATGTTTTTCATGGCCCTGATGTTTTTTAAGGTACCGTGCGGACTCTGCTTGTACTTCATCGCATCGAGCTTGTGGGGCATCGCAGAACGCCTCTTATTGCCAACAAGTTTAGCGACGGGACAAGCGGCCACGACTGGCCCGGCGCCAGCGGGGCGAACCTTTGATGTGCCCTTCCTGTCTGTCGGTAAGCGAACGGCCAATGGCGTAGTAGCCAACGGTGCCGATGCCAACCGGCAAAAGCGTCAGGCCCGCAAGAAACGCTGATCGCGTCGCCGGTTCACTCGTTACCTGTTCACTCGCTTTACTCGTCTTCACTCGGCCCTACTCGTCTTCACTCGGCCCTACTCGCCTTCGCTCGGCTTTAATCGCCTTCGCTCGGCTTTAATCGCCTTCACGGGACCAAATCCTGGGACTATCTGTCACCATGATCAGCTCAGCGGTCCCTAGCCCGCCGTATCACGCCACCAAAAAAACGCACGACCCAAGCCACTTCCGGCCTTCGATTTGAGCGGGATGCCCATGTGGAACACCCACGATTTGATTGTCGCACCCGCCACGGCCAGCGGACTGGGAGGCCGCTCGATTGTGCGGTTGGCTGGTGACGAACTCCAAACGCTTTTGGACCAGATGTTTGTCATTCAGGCGCTTCCTTGCCCAGGGGCGGCCACACGGAGGGTTGGTTTTGGCCACTTTGGCGAAGCGGCTAGGGTCGTGCAGGCAGAGCTTTCGCCGCAGGGTTTGGGGCGGCAGTGGGGTCAGTTAGCGGTGAACATTCTGCACTGGCCGGGGCCTGCCGGGCCAACTGGCGGGCCGCTTGCCGAGGTGCAGTTGCCCGGCTCACCGCTCTTAGCCGCCGCACTGGTCAAAGAGGCCTGTCGGCAGGGAGCGAGACTGGCCCGGGGGGGTGAATTTTCGCTGCGATCATTTCTGGCCGGCCGGCTTGACTTGCTGCAGGCCGAAGCGGTCTTGGCCGTAGTCGATGCCCGTTCGCCAGCCGAGCTTTCGATCGCGCTGGATCGCATGGCCGGGGGCGTTGGCAGAGACCTCCACTCGGCCCGAGAAACGCTGCTCGATTTGTTGGCCGATCTCGAGGCCGGCATCGACTTCGCTGACGAGCACACGCCCGCTCGTGCACCGGGGGAATCAGCGGGGATCTGGGCAACGCTTGAAAAGCGGATCGCCATAACGATTATCGCCATTGAGGAGGTGGCTGCTCGATTAGAGTCGCGCGACACCGTCGCCACTGGGACCCTGCCGCGGGTCGTTCTGGTTGGCAAACCAAATATTGGGAAGAGCAGCCTTTTGAATGCGTTGCTCAGTCGCGATGTGGCACTTGTGGCCGATGAATCGGGTACAACTCGTGACTGGCTTGAGGCGTTATTGAGCGATGGCACAACGGCCTGCATCTTGGTCGATCTCGCAGGCCTTGAAACCTTGCCTAGAGCCGAGCAACTGACTCACGATGAGTGGATGGCCTCTCAGGCTCTTCAGCGTGCCCGTGACGAGATTGCCCGTGCCGATGTGATCGTGCTTTGCCGCGATGCAGTCGAGGCGCAAGACTGTGCTGATAAAGAGTCTCATACAGCGTTCATGCAGGCAGCTTTGGGCCACCAGATTCCTCTGCCACGAGCGCAGATCTATGCCATCACACGCATCGACAGAGTTTTTCAACCGGCTGCTTTCAACGTTGACGCGCTCCCCGATGCAAGTGGCCAAAGTGCGATTGCCACGAGCAGTCCAGAGCGGATTGGCATCGAGCAATTGCGAAAAGCGATTTTTAGGGCGGTGGCCCAACTCCCCGCCAGCGGTTCGTCGGCTACGCTTCGGATGGCCGTGGGCATCGAGCAGGCGCTTGAGTCGCTCGTTAGAGCCAAGAGCCACGCCGCTTCCGGGCCAGACGAACAGAACAACGATGAGGCCATTGTGGCCAGCTTTTTAGCCCGAGGGGTAGAATTCCTGGGCGAAGTGACAGGCGTAGAAATTGGCAACGACATCCTTGACAGGCTCTTTTCGCGGCACTGTATCGGTAAATAAGGTGCAGCGCCGTGGGCCGGTAGAATTCATATTTTTATGCCAGACACGTTGGACAGCCTGCTGACAGCCCTCGTCGCCGGCAGCCAGCGGCATGTGGCGAGCGATGCCGCGAGTCGCGGAGCGCTGGCGCTGGCCACAACGCAAAGCGTGGCTCGGTGCGGGCAGGAATGGGCGCGGGTTTCACTGGCGATCAAGCAGTCGTTTGAGCCGTCGGCTCGCCGTGGCAACTGCGTAGAATCCCCCCGGCCCAGCGCCCGTGAAAACGCGGCAGTGCTGGCTGAAGAAATATCGACAGGCCCTCTGTCCACGCTGCGACTGCTGCTGATCACTGCTCGATCGCTCGTTGACATTGCCACTCAGCGACTGCCTCGGATCGCGGTGCCACTGCGACTCATAACGACTCGCGCTGACGGTCAGAGCGAGGCAGGGCGATCCCCGAACAACGGGCCTGGATCCCATGTAGCTGTCGAAGTGTTGCCCAACACTGGGCTCCACGACGGCGTGCTCTTTCGCAACACCCATGGCGTCGTGCGATGCAAAAATCCCGGCGGTAGTCTCGCGACGTTTGTGCAGCAGTGGCAGGCGGAGACCGTCGAGCGGCCTCGTGGCGGAGGTGTGGCGATTGTTTTGGGTGCGGGCAATGTCACGGGGCTCGCGGCGGCTGATGCGATCTGTCAGATATTCGAACACGGTCGCTCTGTGCTGCTCAAACTCCATCCACTGCACGCACCTTTAGCGGCGGTGTTGGCTGATGCACTCAAGCCGCTGATCGATGCCAGCGTGCTTAGAATTATCGTTGGCGGTGCGGACCTAGCAAGAGCTGCTCTGGCAAAACCCCATTGCACCCACGTTCATTTGACGGGTGGCCAAGCGGCATTTGATGCCATCGTCTGGGGTGGGCCGCCGACGCTCGTCTCACAGCCACTTCTGACGCTACCCCTGACATGCGAACTGGGAAATGTCACGCCGTGGATCGTTGTGCCGGGGCGTTACACCGCTTCGCAACTGCAGTGTCAGGCCGATACGATTGCCGCGTCGATCATCAACAACACGTCGTATAATTGCATTGCCACAAAGGTTGTCATCACCTGTCGCTCGTGGCAGCAGCGGGAGGAGTTTTTATCGCTCATTGCCCGGCGTTTAGCCGCACAACCCCGCAGGCCGGCGTGGTATCCCGGATCGACTGCAGCCTGGGAAACGCTGGCTCAATCGTTAGCCCCAGCCGACGGCCTCTTGCCCTGGGTCTTTCACACCGATGTAAAACCAGCCTCGGAACCGCAGTGGCTCTCGCAGGAATGGTTTTTGCCTGTTACCGCCGAGATCGCCATCGCTGCTGAGAGCCTGGAGAGCTTTTCTACCCAGGCACTGGCCCTTACCGACTCGCTACCAGGATCGCTAGCGGCCAGCGTGACGGCCCCGCCAAGCGGTTCGGTTCAGGATCGGCAACACATCCAACGGCTCTTGGATTCTCTGGGCTACGGTGTTGTCGCACTCAACTGCTGGTCGGCCTTGGCCTACGCCCTCGGGAATGTCCCATGGGGAGGGTTTCCAGGGGCAACGCTTCGCGAACCACAAAGCGGCATTGGATTTGTTCACAACCCGTTGTTTTTACCGCAGGTGCACAACTCGATTCTCCGAGCGCCTCTTGTTGTGTGGCCGAAGCCGCCTTGGTTTCCCTGGCACACCCGCAGTTCGCAGATTTCCGCAGGCGTGGTCAAGATGTACGCCACGATTGCGTCGGGCAGAAGTGGCACATGGGATCTGGCGGCCATGGTGCCAGATGTGCTGCGGGGATAAACAGTTTGTCAGACCGAGTTGGCTGAACTGTTACGTGGGTCCGGATTTTTTTTGACGCGACTTCCGCTGCTTGCCGTGGGGCTTGGGCTCGTCGGCATCTTTCTTTGGCGGTTGTTCGGAAAACTTTTCTGCTTGGCCTGTCAGTTCATAGAGAAAGCGACTTGGGCGGCAGGGACGGGCCTTGCCCCACTTCATTCTCGTCAGGCACAGCGAGAGCGAGAGTCTTTGCTTGGCCCGTGTCACGCCCACATAACAGAGTCTGCGTTCCTCTGCGATGGCCTGTAGGCCGTCGTTGAGTGAGCGGTGATGAGGAAGAAGGCCCTCTTCGAGGCCCACCATCCAGACGCAGTCAAACTCCAGTCCCTTGGCCGCGTGCAGTGTCATCAACCGCAAGACATTGCCGCGAGGTTTGTCATCACGAAAGCGTTCAGCCTCGGTCACATCCAGAACCAGATCGTCGAGAAAGTTGCGGATCAGCGTGCCAAAGTCGTGGCCTGCCACCTGATTCTCCCAACCCTTCTGCTTGCGTTGGTGGGCCGCCAAGGCATTCACCAACTCCTCTACCGATGTCCAGCGAGCGTCTTGCTCTTGTGGGTCATCGGCATATTCTTTTTCCAGATAGCCGCGATAGCCGACGACATTTAAGAGCGCACTGAGAGTGTCGGCGGCACTTTTGATCGAAGCCCCTCCAGCCTGACTCGTGGCGTGCTGCACCGCCATCATTCGTTCCAGAGACGCAACGCCGTTGACCGCCGACGGTGATAAGAGGCCCTCGTCGCGGCCGGTCACAAAACTCTTCCAGAGGCTCTGGCCTCGAGCGGTTGCCCGAGCCCGTGCGCTGAGGATCGTGGTGGATGACAGGCCTCGCGGCGGCACATTGACGACTCGCGAAAGAGCCATGTCGTCGTCGGGGTCGATCAGCAGTCGCAGAAATGCCATCACATCCTTGACCTCACGCCGGTCAAAGAAAGATTTGCTGCCGACGAGTTCATAGGGGATGCCGCGCCGCCGTAATTCCTGCTCAAAGACTCGTGTCTGTTCACCGGTGCGTACCAAGATCACCGTTTCGCTCGGCAGCACCGCGCCCTCGCGCAGCCGGCTTTCCACTTCGCCAACAACGCGGTTGGCTTCGTCGTCTTCGTCTTGGGCCTGCATAATGACCGGCGGCGAGCCCGATGGTGCGGTGGAAAAAAGCATCTTAGAGTGGCGGCGAGTGTTACACGAAATGAGCTGATTTGCCGCCTGAATAATCTCGGGAGTCGAGCGGTAATTTTCTTCGAGTCGAACGATCTCGGCACCCGGCCAACGCTTTGCGAAATCGAGAATGTGCGAGACCTCTGCGCCCCGCCAGGCATAAATAGATTGATCGTCATCTCCCACAACACACAGGCTCTTGTGGTCGCGGGCAAGCGACGTAACGATGCGTTCTTGAATGCCGCTGGTGTCTTGATACTCATCAACCAGAACGTGGTCGAAGCGGCGGGCTTCTTCGCGGCGGACAGCTTCATGCGTCAAAAATAAATCGTCAACGACGAGTAGGAGATCATCGAAGTCGAGTGCGCCGGAGAGCTTTAGCGACTGCTGATAGCGACCGTAGCCTGTAGCTGCCAGCGACCACGTGTCATCGGCGTCGCTTGCGATCGCAGCAAATGCCCCGTCTGGGCGAACAGCACCGCTCTTCCAGCGACTGATACGGTTGAGCAGTTCAGAGGGTTGGAGTCGCGCTTCGGCAATCTTCAGTTCTTTCAAAACTTTGCGGGCAGCCGACTCCTGTTCGCCGCGATCGATGATAGCAAAGCGTTCCGGGTAGCCCATTTTTGTGGCGTGGCGACGCAAGACTCGCACGCACAGCGAGTGAATCGTAGAAATCTCGGGCTTTTCCACGGCGTTTTTTCCGAGTAATTTGCTGGCTCGGGCAAGCATTTCTCGCGCTGCTTTATTTGTAAACGTGACGGCCAGAATGCGTGACGGCCGGGCTCCCTTTTTAACTAAGTGAGCAATGCGAGTGATTACCACACGCGTCTTGCCCGTGCCGGCCCCAGCCAGCACAAGGAGTGGTCCCACCGGTGCATGCACGGCCAGCGACTGCGCTTTATTGAGCGGGTTACGAGGCAGACCGGTGGAAGGCTTAGCCCGCTGGGTGGCTGTTACGAGAGCTTGGTGGGAGGTTAGCGGTTGCTGATCGGTTGGCGCTCGCTGGTCGATTGACATAGTGCGTCACTATACCACACGCTTACCCGCTGCTTCCTGCGATCGCACTCTGGCCACGGGATCGCCTTGACTCTCGAGGCCTATCCGATTCTATTTGAGTCCCCAGAGTAGTAATGATGCGTCGATCGCGGGGAAGCGATGAGGTGTAGAAGTGAATGAACCATTCAGGAGAGACGGCCATGCAGACTGACCGACGTCAGGAGTTAGAAGAAAATGTTTTGGCCGAAAAAACATTCGAGCTGTATGAAGTGTTACGGCCCTATGTCCCGTCGCTGCTACTGATTCTGGCTGCGGGCTTGGTGGCAGGAATCGCCATGGTCTTGATTTCATCGCAGCGAGCAGTCACCCAAGCGCAGAGCTGGGATGCGTGCCTGGCGGCTCTTTCGGGTGGAACGCCAGATAGTTTTAACGATGTGATGCAGCGGTATCCCGGCACGCCGGCCGCACAGTGGTCGCACATCATGCTGGCAGACACGTCGCTGGCAGATGGTACCGAATTGCTATTTCGAAACCGCTTGCAGGCGGAGCTGCGATTGCAGTCGGCCATCGAGCTTTACACATCAGTGATCGTCGCCAAGCCGAGCGGAATGCTGGCTGAACGCGCTATTTTCGGATTGGCCAAAGCTCGGGAGAGTCTTGGCGAACTGGACGCAGCCAAGCAAGGCTACGAAGTGGTGGTAGCAGAGTATCCGTCAGGTGCGATGGCTCGTTTGGCAACCGCCCACGCTGCTTCGCTGGGACGTGAGCAGACGCGGCAGTGGTACGACTGGTTTGCGGCCCAAAAAATAACCCCGGTAGAAAAGCCAGGGACCGATCCAGTATCACAGCCCGCAAGTGATGCACCCGCATTTCCAGTAGCTGATCCAGCTGCCGCTGGTTCACTAGACGCCGTGGAAGATGCAATCCTCAAGCAGGAGTGACAGACTGGACGCCCCTTTACCCCCCGACGCCTCGGTTGACATTCCGCCGGTCAACGATGCTCTAGCTCTAGAGGAAGACGTTTCCGGCGGTCTGCCAGCGATCAGTTTTATTCCGGGCAGTCTCGTGTCGTTGCCGGTTGATGCCACGGCGGCTGGCTCGCGGCTGGATGTTTTTTTGACGCGAGTGTTTGTCACGCAGAGCCGTTCGTTTCTGGCTCGTGCGATCGAGAAGGGGGCTGTGCGAGTGGACGGAGTTGTGTCGCGGGCCTCGCTCAAACTGCGGGCCGGATCGCTCGTCTGTTTTACGGTGCCAGAACCGGCCCGTGCGGGGCCTGCCGCCGAGGAGATTCCGCTTGATTTTATCTACATCGACCAGTGGCTAGCTGTTGTCAACAAGCAAGCAGGCATGGTGGTGCACCCGGCCAAAGGCAACTGGCAAGGCACACTGGCCGGTGCGCTCAAATGGCATCTGGAGGAACTCGCTGCGGAGTCTGGACAAGGGGGTCTCTCGACTGTCGGTGGGCCGACCCGGCCGGGAATCGTGCATCGACTCGATCGCGATACCAGCGGCGTGATTGTGGTGGCTCGCACCGAGGAGGCTCACTACGCCCTGGCGAAGCAGTTTGAAAACCGCACAGTCGAAAAAACCTATCTGGCGATCACCTACGGCCAGCCGCAGTTTGATCGGGACGAGATCAATTTGCCCATTGGTATCCATCCCTACCAACGCGAAAAAATGACCGTTCGACGAGACCACCCAACCAGTCGCGAAGCTGTCACGCGGTTTGAAGTGCTGGAGCGATTTCGGGGTGCAGCGCTTGTGCAACTGACGCCCAAGACGGGCCGTACCCATCAGATTCGTGTGCACTTGGCGGCCATCGGCACTCCGGTGCTCTGCGACGCGCTCTACAGCGGCCGATCGGTTGTGGATGCAAGTTTTCTAGGGCTGCGTCCGGCATCTGGTCTTTCGGAACCACTGATTTCGCGGCAGGCATTGCACGCTACGAAGATCGTTGTTGCCCATCCGTCAACGCAGGCGAGGCTGGAGTGTGAAGCGCCGCTAGCCGCCGACATGCAGCGCGTGCTTGATGCGTTGAGAAACGCCCAGTGAACTCAAGACTGGATTCATTCTGGACATTTACACCCCAGGGCAAATGCCGCCCCGCAAAGTGAATGCCATTGTGATTGATGTATTGTCGTGAAACGCCTTTATGGAGTGCGGCGTTTCGCTTTTACGCCCTCAGCTTCCAGGAGGATGGCTCGCGGGAGCGTGGAATCAATCACGCGAGAGAGTGCAATCACAAACCCTCGAGCGCCGTCTCGCCAGCCGCCTTGGAGAAAATAACAGCGAACAAACGTCGCCAGCCCCCGCACCGGTAGCTTCCAGAGATGCACCCGCTCCCCCTTCTCTTGCATGATCTCGGCCTTCAGGGGGGCATAGGAAACAGAGCGGGCAATCACATCGCTCAAATGGTCGTAGCTGAAGTGCTGAATCGAACCGGGCAGACGCTTCGGAGGGGTCTGGTACGCAACCTCTTCATGAACCCAAAGAGGTTTGAAGGCGGCCGTGTGCCGGTTGAATAATCGCACGACTCGATCGTTTCGCCACGGCCCATAAAAGATTTCGTGATTGCCAATAAAGGTGCGGCGACGCAATGACCAGCAGGCCGATGGATCGGAAAAATCAAGCCGCTTAATCGCGGCAATGGCTTCGGCGTCCAGCACCTCGTCGTCGTCCAGCGAAAGAATCCAGTCGTGGATAGCCAGTTCGACACCAGCCTGTTTTTGCGGGCCGTAGCCCAAAAAAGGCTGGTGCAAGACGCGGGCGCCGGCCGCCTCGGCCAGACAGATCGTGTTGTCGGTTGAACCGGAGTCGATCACAAGCCGTTCGTGACAAAAAGCCACGCTGCTGAGCACGCGGCCCAGATGTGTCGCTCCGTTAAGCGTGATGATTAATGCCGTGATGGGAAGTGGAGGTGCCGGCAGTCGTTCCAACGATAGTTCGCCCGTGTTGGTAGTGCTCACGCTGTTCAATTAAGCCTCTGCGTCGGGCAGCGACTGTTCTTGTGTCTTATCCCCTACAGAATCATCTGATTCGGCAAACGATTCACGAAGGGCTTGCATCTCTTCGGCTGTGGCAGCCCGGGCAACTGCTACTTGCATGGGGAAAGAAAGCGTAAATGTGCTGCCCACGCCCAGCGTGCTTGTGGCAATGATATCACCGCCATGCTCGCGAAGTAGCTTACGACTGACCGTCAGCCCGAGGCCAGTGCCACGCGATCCTTTGGTTGAGACAAAAAGATTAAAAATATGAGCCAGTGTCTCAGGACTCATGCCATCGCCGTTGTCTGTGACCGTGATCCGCACGACTTGAGGCGGCTCTGGCGTTTGATCGGCTCCCGCTTTCCAGTTATCAATTACGTTTCCTTCGCCGGCCGTGCAGGTGACATCGATCAAGACCAGTGCCCCGGGCTTTTGTTCGACAGCATCCAGAGCGTTGGTGACCACGTTAAGCACCGCTCGTGAGATTGCTTCGGGATCAAAAAGGAGCGTGCCGATCCCCGTCGGTGGGTCCCATTGGAGCGTTGCTTGGGCCTCAGTTGCACGCTGCTGCACGGTCTCCACGACGTCGCTGATGAGGGCCACGATATCGGATGGCACGGGGTCTGGTTCGCGTTCCTTGCTAAAGGAAAGCATGTCCATCACCAGCGACGATATCTTGTTTTGATTGCGGTCAACGATGTCCCAGCCCTTGCGAACAACAGCAAGATCGGCGGTGTCCAAACCCATGTCGACCAGATAGCCGCCGCCGCGAATGCCCTGCAAAATATTTTTAATGTGGTGCGAGAGCGTGGCAATCGTTTGGCCGATACCGGCGAGGCGCTCCGATTGAACCATGGCAGAGTAGTAGCTTGTATCTTCAACAGCGAGGGCCGCTTGGTGACCAATCGCCATCATCAATTTGAGGTGTTCGTCGGTAAATCGCTGCCCAGAACCGTCGACGGATTCAGCGAGCGACACCATCGTATCGATATAAATCACCCCAACGGTGTCGTAGCGGCCTTGCAGAGGAATGCAGATCGCTGCGCGAACCCCTGTGCGCATCACGCTGTTACCAGAGCTGAAGCGCTCGTCGTCCTGTGCGTCACTGGTCAGCACCCCTTCGCGGTGGTCGAGCACATAGTCGAGAATCGTTCGGCTGATCGCCATTGAAGTCGCAGCCGCTACATTGCGATCGCGTCTGGCCTTGATGCGGAGTTGTTTCGTTTCAGGATCAAGCAGCATAATGCAGCCACGGTCCGCCTCGACCCACTCGAAGATCAACTGTAAAATGCGGCCAAGGAGTTCATCGATGTCGAGCGTATGGCTGACGGCCAGTGCCGTTCGATACATGACTTGAAGGTTACTGCGTGCCCGAGCCAGTGAGCGATTTTGAGTATCGTCGGGAGAATACGCGGGGATCGCTGCTTCGTCCTCACTGATCGTCCGTACGATTCGTGAATGATCGTTGCTGCTCGAGGGCGATACGATGTCAACCAGCCCGATCGCCCGTTCGTTTTCCAGATCTTTTGAAAAGACGAGGACCGTGCGGCCGATCTGAATCTGGTCGCCGCTGGCCAGTTCGGCCCGCTCCACCTTACGGTTATTCAAGTAGGTTCCGTTGGAGCTTTTCAAATCACTCAGCACAACGGTCTCACCCACGAGTCGGATTTCGGCATGGCTTCGGGAGACCTCATTGTCTTGCAGTTGAATGGAGTTAACCGAATCGCGGCCAATGCTGGTTGCCCCTTCAAAGGCAGCCAGATCGTAGCGAGTGCCCTTGTTTCGGCCTTGAATGACAAAGAGGGACGGCACGCGGCATTCTCCGGAGAGCTTTTGAAAGACTCCTGACTGGTAAAGTTCGACAGGATGTAGATTGTGGCAGAGGTTTTCCGCCAACGAAAGCGGATCCTCGGCAGTCGCGCTATAATACATCCTCCACGCTGGGTATCGCATAAATTTCGGGCATGACGGGTACAAAGAAGGATATTTTCGATGAAGTTTCAGAGTTGTATGAGATCAGGGCAGACTGTCGCGGTCATCGTTTGGACATTGCTTTTTCTCGGTGCGGCCGGCTGGATGTTTTGGAGCCCATCGCCCGGGACGCTGGCGGATGAGGCTTTGGTTTCAGCGGCCGAAGGGGATGCATCCGCCCGGGTTCTTCGAGATCATTTGAGGCAAGCGGTCGAGTGGTTGGCATTGCCAGAGCGGGAGGGACGCGGCCCCGGCACCAGCGGCATCGATCAGGCTGCCGACTGGGTTGGCAAGCAGTTTCAGAGCATCGGTCTTGAGACTCGCGTCGAGGGAGTGGGTCCGTTCCAGCCATTCACAATGACACTGGAAGCAAAGCTGGGCCCTGCCGAAAGCAATACCGCCGAACTGGTTGGGCCCTTGAAGGCCGACGGTTCCCCAAAAATTGTGTCGCTAAAGCTGGGCACGGATTTCACCCCGCTGGCTGCTGGTGGCTCTGGGCCATTTGATGTGCCCCTTGTTTTTGCGGGTTATGGGATCACCGCGCCGACTGAAAAGTACGACGACTACGCCCCGCTTACCTCTGCTGAGGCGGCAGGTGGAACGCCAAAAGCTGGAGCGATCGTGCTCCGGCAGGAACCTCAAAAAGATGATCCACACAGCGTTTTTTCCGGAAATCAAGCCTCCGAGCATGCCGCACTCTCCCGTAAGGTGGCAAATGCTTCGGAGCACGAAATGGCCGCTGTCATCTTTTGTAACGATGCCAACAGCGAGCCGCCAAGCGATCCGACAGACGCTCACAAGGCCTCCGGCGGCGATGAATTGATGGCCTTTACCCGAGCAGGTGATGGCTCTGAGCGGCGTTCGATGCCCATCTTACAGGTGCGGCGAAGCATCCTTGAGAGCGTTGTCGAGGCCTCGCTGAGCCGCGACCTTGCGGCCATTCAAAAGACGATCGATGAATCGCTGTTGCCGCAAAGCAGTCTGCTTCCGGGCTGGCGAATTCGCGGCAATGTGGCGATTGAGCGAGTCGAAACCCAATCAAAAAATGTTCTGGCAATCCTGCCCGGCAATCAGTCAAAGCCCTCCGAGACGGTCGTGCTCGGCGCGCACTACGATCATTTAGGCTTTGGCGGTGCCAACTCGGCGGCTCCGGGGGAGCATGTGGTGCATCACGGTGCCGACGACAATGCCAGCGGCACCGCGATGCTGGTGGAGGTGGCAAGAATCCTAAAGGCCGAAGGCCCATTTCCACGCACGGTTCTCTTCATCGCTTTTTCGGGCGAAGAACGCGGCCTTTTGGGCAGTGCACACTACACGGCCAACGCCGCTGTACCACTGGCCGATACGGTGGCGATGGTCAACCTCGACATGGTTGGACGGTTAGAGGGTCAGAAGCTAATCGTCCACGGCACCGGCACTGGCAGTGGCTTTGAAGCGTTAGTCGATCGGCTCATCGGTGCCCACTCATTTGAGGTTGCAAAAGAGCCGGGCGGCTTTGGCCCCAGCGATCATTCCAGCTTTTATGCCAAGAAGATTCCCGTGCTGCATATTTTTACCGGATCGCATTCCGATTATCACCGCCCCACCGACACAGCCGACAAGATCAACTACGACGGCATGGTGCGCATCACGCAGTTTGTTGCCAGCGTGGTTCGCGAGTTGGCGACTGCACCACTGCGTCCAGAATACATTGAGGTGGCTTCCAAACAGTTTGCCGGTGGCGGCGGTGATCGGCCCTACTTTGGCAGCATTCCCGACTTTGGCAAGCCGGGGAACGGCTATGCCATCACAGGGGCCACAAAGGATTCGCCCGCAGCCCTAGGCGGTCTGCTAGCAGGCGATGTGATTGTGCGTCTTGGCAAAAGCGCTGTGACCGGTCTCGAAGATTTTGACAGTGCGCTGCGAAAGTATAAGGCGGGCGAAACGGTGGTTGTTGTCGTTGTCCGCAGTGGCGTCGAAGTGGCACTTCCGGTCGTTCTCGGCCCGCCCAAGTAAAAAAAGCAATTGAAGGGCTTTATTCACGCCCTTTTTGCCCTTGAGCCAAACAGAGTTGCCTGACACTATCCCGCCGACTTGGGATTCCATGGCGGCCAGCGTTGGCCTTGCTAAGGGAAGCCCAGACGGAATGGTTTTTAAATCCGTCAACGGACTGACGCGTCAAAACGAAGTAAGGAGTGCATTCTGTGAAGAGGCAACTAGTAGTTTTTGTGTCCACGGCCGTTGTGGCCTTGGGTTCCATGTCAGTGTTTGCACAGGCACCGGTAGCAGCAGTGACAGCCCCGGCACAAACCGCAGCCCCGGCAGCTCATCCGCACGCGACCGGTCCGGCAACGCAAGTGGCCGTCATCGACATTGGCTATGTCTTTAAGAATCACAGTCGCTTTAAAGTTGCCATGGACAAAATGAAGGACGAAGTGATGGCTGCCGAAAACGGTCTCAAGGCCGAGCGAGATCGCATCAATGGCCTGATGGAACAGATCAAGGGATTCAATCCCGGCACGCCCGAGTTTAAGAAACTCGAGTCGGAGGTGGCAAAGGCTCAGGGAGATTTTAATGTCAATGCGCAGCTACAGAAAAAAGATTTCATGGAGCGAGAAGCCAAGGTTTATTTACAGGTCTACACAGAGATTGAGAAGGCTGTTGCGCAGTTTGCCCAACAGCATCGCATCGCCATCGTGCACCGCTTTGATGGAGAGTCGATCGACAACAGTGATCGCAATCAAATTTTGCGTGGAATCACCAAGCCGATCGTCTATCTTGAATCGGGCATCGACATCACGCCTGATGTCCTCAAGGTGTTGAATACTCCGGTTGTCGCTGGAGCGGTCGCCCCACGCACAAAGTAGTTGTTTCTGGCTTTGCGTTCGAGCATCCCCGTAGCGTTTTCCCTTAAGTGCCTCCGGTGAGGCGTAGGTTTTTGTCGTCATGCCCAACGCCCCGCGATTTCGGCCGCAGCGAACTATTTTCAAGCCGGTGGTTATTTCTGGCTGCGGTTTCTGGGGCGGCCAAGAGATTGAGGTTACGCTCCTGCCGGCTCCGGTAAACGCCGGAGTGGTCTTTGTGCGGACTGATTTAGAGGCAGGCATTCGCATTCCGGCCCTGCTTACGAGTCGGATTGAAGCGTCGAATCGGACGAACCTTTATGCTGCCGGAGCCTGCGTGGAGATGGTCGAGCATGTGTTGAGTGCTCTGGCTGGCCTTGAGGTCGACTGCGCTTTTGTCAGAGTGACAAGTGCTGAAATGCCGGGACTGGATGGGTCGGCCAAGGGGTTTGTGGCGGGGATTGATTCGGTGGGGATCAAAGATTTGGACGCGTCTGTCAACCCTATTGTTGTCGATCAAGTGATCCGAGTCGGGGACGATGCGGCCTGGATTGAGGCGTCGCCGCCGCAGTTCCCCGGGCTTTCCATCGACTATCAGCTCGATTATGGAGAGGGTCCAATCGGCCAGCAGGCATTATCGCTGTGCGTGACGCCCCAGACCTATCGAGAGAGTCTGGCGTCGGCTCGAACATTTATTTCGGTGGCAGATGCCGAGCAGCTTCGGGCAACGGGCCGCGGGCTCGCGGTAAACCCACGTGATTTGCTCGTCTTTGGCCCGGAAGGTCCTCTCGACAATCACTTGCGTTGGCCCGATGAGTGCGTCCGTCACAAGATGCTCGATGTGGTTGGTGATCTATCGCTGGCCGGCCGACCGATCCACGCACACCTGCGGGCCTATCGCAGCGGTCACAGGCTGAATGCTGCTCTGCTGGCCAAGCTCCTCACAGAGTGTCAACTCCGGGCTTGTGCCTAACACCTACAAGAGTTGCAGCGATGTCAGAAGAAAGACTACAGCACGTGCATCAGTTGCGTGGCCTTGCCGCTGACATCGCCCCCTCAGCGGTCATCGAAGCGGGAGCGCAGATTGCCCAGGATGTGCGGATTGGTCCCTACTGTATTGTGTCTTCAAAGTCAGTCATCGGCCGGGGCAGTGTGCTAGAAAATCATGTCACGCTGATGGGGGATGTTTGGATTGGCGAGCGGAATCACATGTTTCCCAACTGCGTGATCGGTGGCGAGCCGCAAGACTTGAGCTACCAAGGCACTCAGACGCGGGTTGTGATCGGCAATCACAATACAATTCGCGAGGGAGTCACAATCAATCGAGCGTCTGAAAAAGAAGACGGCCAGACGACCATTGGGGATTCCAATTACCTAATGGCATGCAGCCATGTGGCCCATGACTGCCAGGTTGGGGATTCGTGCGTGATTGCCAACGGTGCACTTTTAGGCGGTCATGTTCGGGTACAGTCTCACGCCTCACTTTCTGGCGCGGTTGCAGTGCATCACTGGGCGACCATCGGCGCGTGGTCGTTTGTCGCGGGATTGAGTCGTGTGTTGCACGACGTGCCCCCCTTTATGCTCTGCGAGGGTTTGCCCGCGCGGCCACGCTGCATCAATCTAGTGGCAATGAAGCGGAGTGGTTTTTCAGTCGAAGCCATTGAGGCCGTAACCGAAGCACATCGCTTGCTGTACCGCACAAAAGTGGGCCTCGATCCGGCAAGAGAGGTGCTGCGGTCGCGAGGGATGCTCTTGCCTCCAGTCATGCAACTGCTGGACTTTCTTTTTCATCAACAGCAAGGGCGGCATGGGCGCGCCCGGGAACGCAGGAGGGCCGCATGAGTCGCCTTAAAGTCGCAGTGGTTGGATGCGGTCACTTAGGCACGGTCCATGCGCGCTTGCTGGCTGCCAGAAGCGATGTGGAACTTGTGGCGGTGGTTGATCCCGTCCCTATGGCCCGCGAGAGCGTGGCGGGAATACACGGTTGCCTAGCGCTAGCCGATCCACATGAGCTGATTGGTAAGGCCACTGCCGTCGTTGTGGCCGCGCCCACCGGCCTGCATGCGGCTGTCTCGTTGCCGCTGCTTGAAGCCGGCATCGATCTCCTTATTGAAAAGCCAATTGCGGCGAAGGTGGAGCAGGCTCGATCGATTGTCGTTGCCGCGCGTCGCAATAATCGCGTGGTGGCCGTTGGCCATGTGGAGCGGTTTAATCCGGCCTGGATCTTGGCCGTAGCGAATATCGGCCGCGTGAAGATGCTGGAATCGTGCCGTTTAGCGCCATTCTCGTTTCGCTCCATGGATGTGGGCGTTGTCCTTGATTTGATGATTCACGACATTGATCTGGTGCTTTCGCTGGAGCCCGGTCGGCTGGATCGGATCGATGCACATGGCATCATTGCTACCGGTGGGCATGAAGACTTTGCTCGCGCACGGCTGACATTTTCTAGCGGACTGGTTGCCGATCTTTCGGCGTCGCGCATCAATCCGACGCTACGGCGTTCGGTTTCGCTCTGGTCCCATGAACGAATCGTTTCGGTGGACTTTAATGCCAAGACGGTCGACGTCATCTCGCCTTCAGAGGCGGTGCGCAGCCGGCAGTATGTGGCGGCCAATGTTCGGCCAGAACAATTTGCCCAGGCAAAAGAAACATTTTTTACCGAGATTTTGCCGCGAGAAACGCTGGCCGTGCCAGAGGCCAATGCGCTTATGTGCGAGCATGACGATTTCTTCGCAGCAGTTGGATCGAGACTCTTGCCACGGGTATCTGCATCAGCCGGAGCAGCAGCGCTCGAAATTGCTACGAGTGTGATTGAATCGTTAGCCTGCACCCGTTTTGGCTCGACAGACGATGTGCAAAGTGTTTCGCTGCCCGCCCGCTCGCTGCCAGTGCTTCCACGCCGCAAAACAGGCTGAAAAAGAGTCCGCTTAGGGTCAGGCCAGATCACGGTCTTGAAAGAGAACCAAGGCCACAAGCAAGGCCACGGCTGAGTAAAGGCCTGCATAGAGCGCGGCCCAGCCCAGATAGCTCCACGGCACATCAACACCCCCCACCACGGCCGCTTCAATCGTGAAGTGTTCCAGCACAGGCAGGATGGTGGCAAAAAGTTGCCCCACAAATCGGACGATGGCAAACTTCCCTACGCTTGATTGCACGATCAGTGGCACAAGATGGCCGAGTGCGTAGATCGTAAAGCAAATGATCAGATTGGGCACCATGCCTAATCTGGTAGATACCGCCAGGCTCACTGCGGCCAGCAAAATAATCTCCATCAGGGAGAGTGCAAGGCCCGGTACGACAGTGATCATTTCGTCGGCACAGTCTCGCCAGAGCGGATCGACTTTGGCACCTTCGCGGGCATCATAGACAACCTTCAAGCTCGTGGTTGCCATCAACACGCTGCCCAGAATCAGGAACACCAGCAGAGCAACCAAAATGAGGCCGGCAAACTTACCGAGGACAAACTGCCTTCGAGTCAGCGGCTTGGATAGCACCGTCAGAGCGGTGCGGCCCTCAATTTCATCCGCCACAGAGACGCTCGCCGTCCACATCACTACCAAGAGAGCCAGCACCTTAATGAGCGTCAGCCCACTATCTTTGAGCATTTTGACGTCTTCGCCAAATGTGTTGTAGGGAATGACGATAAAAGCAAAGAGGAGCGTGATGCCTGCGATCAACGCCACCGCAAATATCGGTTGGCCGATGGCCTCCTTTGTCGTCGCTGAAGCAATCGCGGCAATGCGCCGGGGCACGAGCCGAAATAGCGCATAGAGAGTTGTGATTGTCAGCAGTACGATCGTCGTCCAAGGTAAAATTGCCGCTTGGGGAAACTCCGGAGCAAGTTGCCAGCCAATCTCAAGTTGCACGGGACGATCAGATGGATTTGTGGCTTCCAGCTTGGCCCGCTGACCGAGAAAGGGAGTCATCTCGCCATCGGTGCGATTCCAGCGCCACGCTCTGTCAGGGCTGAGTTCGACATCGGGCACCTTGGCGAGTGCAAAGCCCTCGATGGGCTGTTGCGTGCGAACGACAATCGCGGCGTCGCTCTTGAGTTCGAGCGAAGTCAATTCTTGAGGCCGAAAGCCAAGGAGGATTTCCTGAAGCACAGCCCCGGGAGCCACCGTCACGCGTTGACCGGCTTGACTCACTGAAAGCATGCGGCCCAGTGAGCGGCCAATCTGCCCCAGCGGTACCAGCGGCGCTGAAACAACGGCAATCGCTGAAAATATCAGGGTGAGCCATGTCAGCGGACCTAGAAATCCGTCACGCAGGCTGGCTCTGGCTTCGGCACCTGCGCGTGGCTGGATCATTGCGAGCAGCGTCCAGCAGATGATCACGGTGAGAATGGCCAGCAACGCCCCAGAGCCCACCAGCCAGATCGGCGGGATCGCAATCAACCAGCGATTTGCTAAAAGAGGAACCATAAAATAAGAGCAACACTTTGGGTGCGTGTGGGGAAAGAGTTACTGACACCGGAACGAGAAAATCGCGGGCTAAAGCGCTCAGACTCTTTTAGTCTGATCAATCAGCTAGGAGTTGTGAAGAGTCGGCGGTGTACGGCCCAGCTAAGACCGTTGCGGCAGGGCCGTGGAGTGGCCAGCGAGCTAGCACGCGATGCAAGTCGTCAAGCGACAATTCTTCGACGATTCGTAGGTTGTCAGCCACGGTGCGATAGGTGCCAGAGTGAGACCATTCAAGGCCAATATCAAAGAGTCGGCGACGGGGCCGCTCCCCAGCCAGCACGACCCGGCCAGCGAGTTTGTTGCGGGCCTGCGTAAATTCCTTGGACGTAATGCCTTGGGCTGCGGCCGATGTATAAATTTCCTCGATCCGGCCGAGTAAATCCACCACATCCAAAGCGTCACAGGAAAGCTGGGTCGCAAAGAGTCCGGCATCAAGAAAATCTTGATGGTGACAGGAGGCATGCTCTGCTTCTCCCGAGTCCACAATCGCCCAGTAGAGACGACTCCCAGAATCATCCCCAAGAACCACCGACAAGAGTTTGGCCGCAAAGCGATCGGGATCATTTTCACTTGGGCCAGCCGACATGCTGATGGCGTATTCCAGAGTGGCAGTGGAACGCACAATGTGCGAGAGCGTCGACTCTGGAGGAGGAGGCACAGGCACGCAGCGATTTATGGTGGGCTGCGATTGCCAGTCGCCGCAGAGTCGCTCGGCCGATGCGACAAGTGCTGCAAAATCAACTGCGCCCGTGGCGGCCAAGACGATGTTGCCGGGACTGTAGCGGCGGCGGTGGTACTCCCGCATCGCCTCGACGGGGAGTGCCTCAATGGATGCAACAGTGCCCAGCACGCTGCGGCTCAGCGGATGGCTGCGAAAAAAAGCCGACCGGCAGCGGTCGTCAGCCCCAAACGGTGGCTGGTCGTCGTACATGCGGATCTCTTCCAAGATGACCAGTTTCTCGGTTGCGAAGTCTTCGTCGCGGAGGGCCGGCCGCATCATTCGGCTGAGGAGGTCGGTCGCTTCGTGTTGCTGCTTTGGCAAAACGGTGGCGTAGTAGACGGTGTCTTCTTCGTTGGTAAAGGCGTTGGCACTGGCGCCCATCCAGTCGAAGCGACGGTTGATCTCATCGCCGGAAAGATCGGCCGTGCCCTTGAAGATCATGTGCTCCAGGAAATGGCTGGCTCCCCAGAGATCGTCCGACTCGTCGCGAGCCCCTGCCTTGACAAAGCAACCGATGCTTGTTGAGAGAGCGTCGTCGGTAGTCTCGGCCACGATTTCCAGGCCGTTGGCGAGCTGTTCACGCAGAAAAGGCAATGGGCACCTCCAGCGGTTCGCGGCCTAAAAAGACAACTGAAAGAGGGCCAGGCTTATTGTGTGCCAGCCACGATTCGATCGAGCCAACCGTCAGGGTGTCGTAGCGATCGAGTTCTTCAGCGAGCGTCCGCACCTTGCCTAGGTGATACCACTGCCGTGCGATTGCCCCGGCTCGGGCAGCGCTTGACTCCTGCTGCATCACGAGGCCGCTCTTGGCCCGTGCCTTGACGCGTTCCAGTTCGTCGGCCTCGATCGTACCCGGTAGCCGATTGATTTCAGCGCACATCACATCGAGAGTTTCCTGCGCCCGAGCGGCTGTTGTGCCTGCATAGCAAAGTGCTGCCGCAAAATCGCGCTGCGTCTGGTAGCCGGCCGACACGCTGTAGCAGAGGCCCCGCCGCTCGCGGACCTCAGAAAAGAGCCGCGAGCTCGAACCACCTCCCAGAACGGCCAGCGCTGCAGTGCACTCATAGGAGTCGTCGCTCTTGTAGGGCGGGGCCGACCAGGCCAAGGCAATGTGCGTCTGTTGAGACTCGTGAAAGACATGGCGTAAGTGCTCGCCTCGTAGTCCGGTGGTCACTGTGTCTTGGCCTGTGGCATCCCAATCGCCAAACAGTCGTTGGATATTTGCAACGAAATCATCCCAGTCGATTCGTCCGGCGATGGCAATGATTGTGTTCTGGGGACGGACATGATTTTTGACAAAGGCTCGAACATCTTCGATTCCAAGGCCGGCCACTTCGGCCGTGAGTCCCTCAGAGGGCATGCCCCACGGAGAGGGATAGTGGATCTTTCGCAGGGCCAGCATGGTTCGATGAGACGGGTCGTCGTCGGTGCCGGCCAGATTTTGTAAGACAATCTGTCGAGCATTTTCGAGTTGGTCTTCTTCCAGCAACGGGCAGCGAAGGATGTCCGCATAGATCGGCAGGGCGTCGCTGAGTTGTCGGGCGACCATGGCGCCAGAAAAACTAGCGTGGCTGGTCGAGACTGCCTGCGACCATTGCACGCCTGAGCCTTCCAGATCCTCAACGATGGCGCGGCCGTTGCGGTTGCCCGCGCCGCGGATCATCATTTCTCCGCAGAGCGTTGCGAGGCCGCAGCGATTGGGGCCGTCGTGAATCCCGCCGGCAGGCGTGTGGAAGGCAATCGCCACCGATTCCAAGCTGGGCAGTGCCTCTCCAAGCAGCACGATGCCATTGTCGAGAACCGTCGAAAAAAGAGTCTGCTTCACAAAAACCGAAATCGTTGGTCGGACAGAAATTCAGCCAAAAAAACTGGCAGCGCTAGGAGCGACCACCGACTGTAGCAGTGGTTCGTCCCGCCGACAGGTGCGCGGTTTCAAAACCAGTGATGCAGACCGGCTGCTCTTCCACTAATTTGTACACAGTTTTGCTGCGACGGAAACCGAGTCGCTGATAAAGTCGTACGGCACTGGCATTATCGGCCGTCACTTCTAGAGAGGCCCACCGTATGCCCTGCTGAGCAAATCCAGTCAGGGCTTTTTGGATCAGGCAGGTGCCTAATCCTTGACCGCGATGGCCGGGAATAATGCCCACATTTTGAATTGAGCCAATGCCGCTGCGGTCTCGAACGGCCTGAATCGTGCCGCACCACTGCAGATCTTCAGGGCTGCGGCCCCAGGCGATCAGCCAGCTAGCTTCGGGTAAAAACCCTTCTTTTGCATGAATTTCTCGCATCAGTCGCCGGCAGCCCTCGAGGCTTCCCAGACAGGGAAAGACGATGGCGTCGACTTCGCCGCGAAATGCCCGGTATTTTGTGCGGGCATGCACATCCAGCAGGGCCTTGTTCCAAGCCACAAACTGGTAACCCGGCGGCAACACGGCGGGTTCTCGCGGGGTTAGAACATCGGCATCCATCCGAAATCGCTTGAAGTAGTTCGATTCCATTGGGGGTCGCTCCTAAGCCGTGAATCTTCTCTTACGATAAGAATACGCTCCGTTTTCTGCAACGCTGCGGTGTTCGAGCCGCTAAGTTTTTCTGAGAGAGGGCCTTTTCTCGGGCGAAATGCCAGTGGCTCCCGGCCGCATGAACTCCAATTGCGGAAGCAGGCGGCGAGGAGGTATATTTTTGATTCTTCAAAAAATGTTTTTTGAATCATCCAAATTCTTGAGCGGGTGGCGTCACTGGCGGTGTCTGGCGGTCTGGACTGCGAGCTTAGGGGCAATCGCCGTGGCTCTCGTGGGCGGCGGCCCGAGAACTCTGGCTGGCCAACCGGCGACTCGTCGAGTTGTTGTTGCTACGACAACTGTTGTAGCCGACCTTGTTCGGCAGGTGGGCGGTGAGCGGATCACCGTCGATAGCCTGATGGGCCCCGGCATCGACCCCCATTCCTATAAAGCCACGCCCCGCGATACCGATCGCTTGTCGCGGGCCGATCTGGTGGTGGCCTCGGGCCTGCATCTGGAGGGAAAGCTCTCGGACATCTTGTCGCGATTGGGTAAACGAGTGCCGATGGTGGCTGTGGCCGATGCCTTACCACGCGAGTCACTTTTGAGCGTGGCGGAAAATCTCTACGATCCCCATGTCTGGTTTGATGCCAAACTCTGGAGCCAGTGTCCTGCGGTTGTAGCCCAAGCCCTCGCAGCGATTGATCCCGCTGGACGGGAGCAGTATGAGGCCAACGCAAATGCCTATCGGCGGAGCCTTGAGTTGCTCGACGGTCGCTTACGCGATCGGATCGCAACGATTCCTCAGCAGCAGCGGGTGCTCGTGACAGCCCACGACGCCTTTCGCTATTTCGGTCGGGCCTATGGCATTGAAGTGGTGGGCGTGCAGGGCACGAGCACCGAAAGTGAAGCCGGCCTCAACGACATCAATCGACTCGTTGAATTGCTTGTGGTCAAAAAGATTCCCGCCGTCTTTGTGGAGACGAGTGTCTCTGACCGCAACATGACTGCCCTCCGCGAAGGGGCCAGTGCCCGTGGGCATTCTGTGACACTCGGCGGCCGACTCTATTCCGATTCTCTCGGTGGTCCAGACAGCGACGCAGCCACGCTCGAGCAGGCACTTGTCGCAAATGTGGAAACAATCGTGGCGGGTTTGTCGGGAGGCCGCTAGCCGATGCCCGCACGCACCCAGCCCCTGACGCTCGCAAAACCAAATGCTGTCGGGAACTTTCCGGCCGACAGCTTGGCAGATAGCCACGTGAACGCCGTTACCCCGCTGCTAGAGTTTCATGACCTGACGGTGGCCTACGGTCGCCGCCCCGTGCTTTGGAACATCGACCTCTCAATTTCAACAGCCTGTCTGTTTGGCATCATCGGCCCAAATGGTGCAGGCAAAAGCACGCTCATTAAAGCGGCGCTGGGGCTGGTGCCGCTGGCTGGAGGGGCCGTGCGTTTTTTTGGTCAGCCGCTGGCCCGAGTTCGTCGCCAAGTTGGCTATGTGCCTCAGCGAGAGACAGTCGACTGGGATTTTCCGGTCAATGTGCTCGACGTGGTGCTGATGGGAACCTACGCCCGGCTGGGCTGGTTTCGCCGGCCTGGATTTCAGCAACGGCAGTTGGCCCGCGAAAGCTTGGCCCGCGTGGGGCTGGCTGATCTGGCAACCCGACAGATAGGCAAACTTTCCGGAGGCCAGCAGCAGCGAGTCTTTTTGGCCAGAGCGCTGGCTCAAGAAGCCGACATTTATTTTTTGGATGAGCCAATGGCCGGGGTCGACGCTCGATCGCAGGAGCAGATTTTTCGCGTCTTGTCAGAGTTAAGGGCGGCTGGAAAACTCGTTGTCGTAGTGCATCACGATCTGCGGACGGCCTCGGAATGGTTTGACTCAATCGCGATGGTCGACATGCGACTGGTGGCGGCGGGGCCGACAGCAACGGTGCTCACGCCGGAAAACCTGCGGCGCACCTACGCTGGCCATCTCGATGTGCTTGATGAAATCGGCCGCGCTGTCGAGCAGGGAGGCCGCACGCCGTGACGCTTCTCTCGGCCATTCCCTACAACACGCTGGTGGTCGCGGCGGGCGTGGCCGCGGTGGGATTTGCAGCGGGCGTGATCGGCTGCCTTGGTGTGCTGAGGCGACGGGCGCTGGTAGGCGATGCGGCGGCGCACGCCACGCTGATCGGTGTGGCTCTCGCATTTTTAGTCACCGGCCGACGCGATTTACCGGTGCTCTTATTGGGTGGATTTGTGTCAGCCGTCGCCAGCTTGGGCGTGCTTGTGTTCCTGCGGCGATGGACGCGCACGCGGGACGATGCGGCCACGGCGATTGTGCTGGGCGTCTCGTTTGGATTAGGCATCACGCTGATCTCTGGCATCACGGCCAGAGGCATTGCCCAGAGCGCAGGCTTGGAACAATTGTTACTGGGTCATACGGCCGCTCTGACGGCCGGCGATGCGCTGCTCTTGGGAAGTGTGTCGCTGGCTGCGGTGGTTTTGCTTCTGGGTGCGATCAAGGAGGCAACGCTAGTGGCTTTTGATGCACCGTTTGCCGCTGCCACCGGTTGGCCCGTCATGCTCATCGACTATGCGCTAGTAACGCTTGTGGCCGTGATGGTGGTGGTTGGTCTACCGGCCGCTGGGGCCGTGCTGGTTACGGCGCTCGTTGTGATTCCTCCTGTGGCAGCAAGACAGTGGACCGATCGGGTTTCTACGATGCTGGTGCTGGCCGGCCTGTTTGGGCTTGTGTCGGCCGTAGTAGGCGTGGCTGTGAGTGCGGCAGTGCCCCGATTGGCGACCGGACCGCTGGTAGTGCTGGTTGCGGCGGCGATCTTTTTAATTTCATTTTTTTGTGCGCCGACTCGGGGTTGGCTGGCCCGGGCCATTCGCCTGCGACAGGTGCAGCGACGCTGGAGCGAAGGTCGGCTATTGACAGCAGCACTCGCCCGCGAGGAGAGCGGAGCGAATGGGCCGCGAATGACAGACAAGGCCCGCCAAGAGGCGGTGGAGCGGGGTCGGCGACTTCGAGTCTGGAGCGATGTCCTGGAGTTTGCTACCGACGACGCCAAGAGCTTTCTCACGATTGATCTGCCAGCCCCTGAGGATCTGCTTGAGCCGGCCCGTTTGCAGGCGATTGGAGCGGCGGCCGCAGCGGCGCGATCACCAGAAAATGTTTGAACTCTTTACAACCGACAGTGCGGGCATGCATGTGTGGGCGATCGCCACAGCGGCCATGGTGTCGGCTGGAGCGGCGCTAGTGGGCACGCTATTGGTCGTGCGACGGATGAGCTTACTAGGAGATGCGATCAGTCATGCTGTGCTGCCAGGCATTGTGATTGCAGTCTTGGCTGGCGGTCGGCCCGGGGGGATGTTTGTGCTGGGGGGAGCGGTGGCCGCAGGGCTCGTGACTGTCTGGCTGACGCAGACTTTAAGGTCACAGGGAGGACTCGCTGAGGATGCGAGCGCAGGGGTTGTTTTTACAACGCTTTTTGCCCTTGGAGTTGTCATCATCACGGCGGCGGCAACCCGGATCGATCTCGATCCAGCCTGCGTGCTCTATGGCGTATTGGAGTTGATCCCGTTTGATACGGTGGCGATTGGCGGCTTGGAAATTCCCCGGGCCTTTGTGACTGCTAGCGTTGTCTTTGTCGTTTTGGCGGCCGCCATGATCCTTTCGTGGAAGGCGCAGGTCTTTACGGCATTTGATGCCGATGCGGCGCTAGCTGCTGGCGTGCCTGTGGGGATCGTGACAACAGGACTACTGGCCGCGACGGCGCTTGCTTCGGTTGCTGGATTCGAGGCGGTCGGTGCGATTTTAGTGGTGGCGATGCTCGTTGTGCCGGCTGCTGCTGCAGAGTTACTGGTGCGAAGGCTTTCACTGATTGCGATTGTGGCGATGCTTTTGGCTGTCGTGGGCTCAGCAGTTGGTTATCTGGCGGCCTGGCACCTGAATACGAGCGCCGCTGGAATGATCGCCGTCGTGCTGGGAATTGAATACTTGATCGCGGCTTTACTGGCGCCCGATGACGGGCTTTTGTCGCGTGGCCTGAGCCGGGCCTGGCTTGCATGGCGAATCGCTTGTGAAGACGCTCTAGCCATGCTCTATCGTATGGAGGAGGACGCTACTGGCCTGCAGGCTTTTGGCAAGCGTGGCCCACCATGCAATTTTCGTTACCGAATGGCGCTGGCGTGGCTCTCTTTTTCGGGCCGCGTAAAGAGCAGCCCGGAGGGTTTTACGCTTTTGCTTAGAGGCCGCGAAGAGGCCAAACTCGTAGTGCGTTCGCATCGACTCTGGGAGGCTTGGCTGGGCCGTCACGCGGATATTCCGCTGGACCATCTCCATCCACCGGCCGAATGGGTCGAACATCACTTGGGCGCGGCGATTCGCCAGCGAATTGAAGCAGAAGTTGGCTGGCTAGAAAGCGATCCCCATGGCCGCGAGATTCCACCCGAGCGGCGGAACCGCGATCTATAACCCGAGCGGCGGAACCGCGATCTATAACCCGAGCGGCGGAACTGCGATCTATAACCCGAGCGGCGGGATGGAGTCCCGCCCGTGGTAAAATAACAGTGAACACGGCTGGTTGCAAAAAAATGGCCTACTCCACGAGGCCACGCAAAACGGCCAGATTGTGCCGGTCTTTCGCCGGGTCTCTTTTGCCGTCGTCACCCTCCTTGGGCGTTTCCAGAATCTTTGGAATCCGAGTGAGCTCTGGATGGTTCATGATGAGAGCAAAGGCCTCGCGGCCGATCTTCCCTTGGCCGATCGCCTCATGACGGTCGACGCGGGAGCCTTGCTCTCGCTTGGAGTCGTTGGCGTGAATCACCACCAACCGCTTGAGTCCAATCAACCGATCAAACTCTTGCAGAGTCTTGGCAAATTCCTTCGCAGGCGACAACGCATAGCCGGCGGCAAACACATGGCAGGTGTCGAGGCATACCCCAACTCGCGACGAGAATCCCCGAGCGTCAATTTTCTTGAGCATCGCGGCGATCTCGGTAAATGTTGCCCCCAGGCAGGTGCCTTGACCGGCTGTTGTCTCAATCAGGATTCCAGTTTGAGAGTGTCGCGTGCGATCCAGAGCCTCAGCAATGCCCGCGGCCGCGCGGGTGATCGCTTCTTCGATGGCCTGTTCGCCAGCCGCTCCAGGGTGGGCCACGACCCACGGAATGGCCAACACATCAGCCCGCGTGATTTCGATCACAAGTCCATCAATTGACTTTTGTCGCAGGTCGCCATTGGCTGAGGCGGGATTAATCAAATACGAATCGTGAGCTACGACCAGCTTGAGATTGGCCGCCACGACCGCGTGCTTAAAGGCCTCGGCTTTGTCTGGATCAATCGGCGACACATCCCAGCGATTGATGTTGCGAGTGAAAATTTGCAGGCACTCACAGCCTGTTTCGATGGCCGCATCAACCGCCTTGGTCAGCCCACCGGCAATCGATTGGTGGGCGCCCACAATGGGATGGCCCTTCGGGCCGGCCTCGGGGCGGGCCTTGGTTGGGCGCGAGCCGGAACGCTGGGAAAAAGCCTTTTTCATCTTTTTAACAGGCAGAGGAACGGTGTGAAATGTTTGAAAGGGATGTGAATCAGGAGATAGGCAGCCTAGCGGCCTTAAAATATGACAGATTTCCCAGAAAATCACGGAGAAAATTTGTTGGCGTCGTCTGATCGCTATGATAGTTGACACACTCGTGAGGATTGCCTGTGGCACCTATTTCATCCCTCTATCTGATCGCAACGATTTTAGTCGCGCTTTTAGCCGCGCTCGCTACAGTCATCGCACTGCGGCCGATTCGTGCGGCCAGGCAGGCCGAGCGACTCAGCCGTTGCCAACGCGATTTTCACCGCCAGAGAGAACAGCTCGAAGCGAAGTTTATCGACCGTGCTGCTGCCAGCGGCAAGCCCCGCGGTCTGCGTTGGACAGATGTCTCGTTTGACGACGATGTGGTCTATGCCCGCGATCGCCGCAGCGGGTGTTTAAAAGCACTCGTTGCCATTGAAGTCAGCTTCGAGGCTCTCGAAGGAGGTGGCATGGAGGAGGTCGAGGCGGTCTCAAATGTTCGCGCTGCCACGGCTGAGTTTCTCTACGAGCAGGGCCGCTGGAAAACTGATGGCCGCGTCTACTTTAATTTAGCGCCGTCAGCTACGGTCAAATACCTCAGCTCCGATCTGGAGTTTGTGGCCGAGGAACACGCTGTCCAGCGAACCTAGCCAGCGGCTCGTCAGCGTGTGAGCTTGAGTTCGTATCGTTTCTGTTCCAGCAAGGCAAGCAACGGCGTTTGCAGTTCAAGCGGCATCTTCCTGGGGTAGCTTTGGCCAATACTCCGCAAAAACTCGATGATCAGGACGAGCAGACTGTGTGACCGAGATGAAACACTGTGACGATTTCGTGAATTGGGCAGTTGCGGTTTTGGAAAGCGGGGGAGTCACCGTGGACGTATCGGTTGTGTGCGGATGACCCAAAGGCCGCAGGTGGGAATGTGTCGATAGAGTTTGTTACCGGGGGTGGGCCAGTGCTGGGCCAGGGATAGCCTAGCGAGGGGACGAAAAAGTGTCGCGAGCGTGTCACGTTTTACTGGGGCTGATTGGACTGGCTGTTGGACTTTCGCTCTGCGCGGAAAAGACTTTTGCTGCGCCTCACACCATCAAGCTCCCCATCGCGCCGCCTCAAGGCTCGCCAGAGGAGGTGGCCCAAGGCCATCTGCGCAGGGCTCGAACCTACGCCAAGGCCTCGTTTGAGCTGGAAAAAAAAGGTGACTGGCACGCAGTCGACGGCTACTACACAGCCTGCGAGGAAGCTTGGAATGCGGTCTGGACTGCGCCAGATTCAAATGAGATTCTCTGCCAAGCGTCGCAACTCTACACCGAGGCGTTGGCCGGTTTACTTTTATCGGCAGATTCTAACGGCCGGTTGTCGGGGCAAGGGCTCTGGGTGGGGCCTCGGTGGAAGCCCGTCTGCGTGCCGATTCAAACGCGAGGCATGGCTGTTGAAGCGGCGGAGATTTTGCGTGTGATTGCCACACCCTTGCCGGGCGATAAACGCATTAGTCGCTGCCACGTGCGTGGCGGCTTTGGTCTGCCGGTGGCTGTGCGAGTGGCTCCCGGACCAGAGGGGAGCGTGTCACAGGACTTTGCGCCGCCTCGCCAATCAATCGCTGCGACGGCCGTGCTGCGATTTAAGATGCCAGGCGGTGAAAACGTGATTGAAAAGTTTTCGGGTCCACTGTCGCGGGATCACGCGGCGGCGATTCTTGATCTGGCGAACCCTATCGAGATTGCCGCGGTGCATATCGGTTCGGCCAGACCGCTCTTGGCAGCCGATCTGACAGCCCCGCTTTTGGACATGCTCGCCGGCATGCCCAAGGCTGGCGTGACGGGCTTTCTACAGCCGTTTGGCGGATCCGACACGCTGCCCAGACTTGAGTTTTTAGAGCCTTATCAGCCGGGAAAAATCCCGGTCGTTTTTATCCACGGACTCGCCAGCGACGAGGGCACCTGGTTTGACATGCTCAATGAGTTACGAAACTGGCCGGTATTCCACCGTCGCTACCAGCCGTGGGTCTACCACTATCCAACCGGGGCGATGTTTTTACAGTCCTCGACTGTCTTGCGACACGAACTTTCAACGGCTGTGCAGCGGCTCGATCCGGCTGGCACAGACAAAGCCCTTCACTCTATGGTGCTCGTGGGCCACAGCATGGGCGGCTTGCACGCAAAGCTGCAGGTGGTTGAATCGGGCAATGCCCTTTGGGAATCGATCGCCTGCCAGCCGTTTGATCAAACGATCATTCCGCCTGAGTCGCGGCAAATGTTTGCCAATCGCTTTTTTTTTAAGCCACAGCCGTTTATTAAGCGAGTGGTTTTTATTGCCACGCCGCACGGAGGCTCGACCATTGCCTCGCTGGGCGTCGGTCGGGCCGCTACGATGCTGGTTCAGCAACCGCCAGAGTCGGTGCTTCTGCACGACACAATTGTGGCAGCCAATCCGCATGCGTTTAGACTGCAGTATCAAAAAAACCTACCAACGACAGTCGATATTTTAGAGCCCAGTTCTAAGATTTTGATGGCCCTGCGGGCGTTGCCAATTCCCTGCTGGGTTTCCACACACAGCATCATTGGAACCGCGCATCAGTCGCTTGTCTCGGGCCCCGGAGATGGGATTGTATCGGCATCAAGCGCGCATGTGCCCGGGGCCGTCAGCGAGATCGCCGTGCCATCCATGCATTTGGGGGTACATCATCAACCTGCAACGATCATCGAGATCGAGCGAATTCTGGCCGAACACCTCCGCGAAACTGGACTTTAAGTACCCCTGAAGGATAAACAAAGCGAGGGCAGGCTCGGTGTGAACTAAATGGCGATTAGATCACGCACATGACGGTATAAAAAAAGAACCTCGGCCCGATTCACCGATCCCTTGAGCGTTGCTCAACGGCAGGCGGATCCAAAAAAAGTCCGCACGCCTTTTTGGTCATGAGGCCCACGAGGCCGATCAGGCAGAGTGCTATTGAAGAGGGTTCCGGCACGACCATGGGCGAAACCATCGCCGATCCCGGCGAGCCATAATTGAACCCTGCACCCGTGCCCGTGATCTGTCCGGTTGATGCAAATGTTGTTTGACCATCGAACGTACCGGCGGTGCTCACGACACCACCGCTCGCGGTGGCCATCGCACCAGTCGAGTCGTAGCCCCAGTAAAACGAGCAGCCCGTTGTGGCTGCTCCACAATCGACTTGTGACACGATCGATTGGTCGAGGACCTTAAAAATCGTCGCGGAGTCGACGGCCGAAGAGAGGCCCCATTGGTGCCCGTCACCCATGTCCCGACTTGAACCCCATTGCCTAGGCGCCAGAGTGTTTTAAATGCATCTACAGTCTTGCCCGTTTTGCCCTCAAAAAACACCGCCGACTCCGTAACGCCAATCGAACTCACTCCAGTAAAAACATTCGATGTGCTAAACGCAGACGGAGAGTCGTCAAATTTATAGTCTTCCACAGCGGCGGCTGCGTCGCCGTAGTTTGTGATTTCGATCCAGTCCTCGGTTCCGCCTGTGCCACTAGAGCTCATCGCCTCAGTGATGCGAAGGAGGGGGCCGGCCACTGCCAGTGTTGTCAGGGGAAACGCCAGTATCAGGAGAGCGATTCCTGCCAATGCATGCCCCTGAACTATTACCGCACTCGATCGCACACAAAAAAAGTTCATGAAAAGAGCCTTTCAATAAGGAGGAATAAACGAGACGAAGCCGTTCGCATAGCGAGGTTGCTGCCGGCGGCGTGAAGACTGGCAAAAACATGTGAGTGGGCGACGAGAGTTATGTGAGAAGTGTGTGGAGAGCAAAAATACAGCGGCATCACAGCCCCGCACCATGTGCGCTATGTCGTCAACCACGGCCCTGTTGATTCGATAGTTATTTGCTCATGCAATTCTCATAAACGCGCTCACGAATCGCTCACACATGCCATGTACTGTCGTCTAGGAA
>Ga0194051_1000073_pt1 | contig 49481 bp, 47 predicted proteins | sample SepL2320m_MetaG_FD_161275 | JGI IMG/M metagenome (GOLD analysis project Ga0194051, IMG submission 161275) | Anoxic zone freshwater microbial communities from boreal shield lake in IISD Experimental Lakes Area, Ontario, Canada - Sep2016-L239-20m | ecosystem: Environmental > Aquatic > Freshwater >... | reverse complement strand
GACTTCGCCGCCTTTTCGAACATCTGGGGCTGGCTGCCGGCAGCCAGCCCCAGATGTTCGAAAAGGCGGCGAAGTCCGCTGCCGACGTCGTGTTCCTCGATCTCGAGGACGCGGTGGCGCCCGATGACAAGGCGCAGGCCCGCAAGAACATCATCCAGGCCATCGGCGACATCGACTGGGGCAACAAGGCCCTGTCGGTGCGCATCAACGGCCTCGATACGCACTACATGTATCGTGACGTGGTCGATGTGCTGGAGCAGGCAAGCGATCGCCTCGACCTCATCATGATCCCCAAGGTCGGCACCGCGTCGGACGTCTATGCGGTGGACATGCTGGTGACCCAGGTCGAGACCGCGAAGAACCGCAAGAAGCGCATCGGCTTCGAACTCATCATCGAGACGGCCCTCGGCATGCAGAACGTGCACGAGATTTCGGCGGCTTCCAAGCGCAACGAGTCGCTGCATTTTGGCGTTGCCGACTATGCGGCCTCGACGCGCGCCCGAACCACCTCGATCGGTGGCGCCAATGCCGACTACGCCGTGCTCACCGAGCCGTTGGCGGATAATTCGCGGCAGGTGCACTGGGGTGACATGTGGCACTATGCCATCGCCCGCATGGTGGTGGCGGCACGCGCCAATGGCTTGCGCCCCGTCGATGGTCCCTTCGGCAACTTCTCCGACCCCGATGCCTTCAAGGCTGCCGCAGCGCGTGCCGCCGTGCTGGGCTGCGAAGGCAAGTGGGCCATCCACCCCTCGCAGATTGCGCTCGCCAACGAGGTGATGAGCCCGTCGGATGCCGAAGTGACGCGCGCCCGGCGCATCCTCGAAGCGATGAAGGAGGCGGAAGCCCAGGGCAAGGGTGCCGTCTCGCTCGATGGCCGCCTGATCGACTATGCCTCGATCCGCCAGGCCCAGGTGCTGGTCGAGAAGGCGGCGCAAATCGCCGCCCATTGAGGTGCAAGGCGCGGGGGGCAGTCCCCCCGACGCCTGTTCCTAAGCGAAAATTCGGTTTCGGTGAGCCCCTGCGCTGACCTATAATGGCCCCCTGCACCCGTTGGAGGGCTCGATTGAAAGATCCATATGACATTCTGGGCGTGGCCAAGACCGCGACGCCTGACGAGATCAGGTCGGCGTATCGCAAGCTGGCCAAGAAGCTGCATCCAGACCTCAACCCCGGCGACAAGTCGGCGGAGGAGAAGTTCAAGCAGGTGGCCGGCGCCTATGACCTGTTGTCGGACACCGAGAAGCGCCGCCGCTTCGATGCGGGCGAGATCGATGCCACGGGCGCTGAGCGCCAGCATGAGCGCTATTACAAGGACTATGCGGAGGCAGCCAGCGGTCGGCGCTACCAGAGCGCCTCGTCGGGCTTCGATGATTTCGCCCAGCAGGATGATTTCCTCGCCGAGCTGCTGCGCCGCCGTGAGCAGCAGGCCCGCCGGGCACCAGGTGCCGACCGCTCCTATGAACTCGAGGTCGATTTCCTCGATGCCGTGAACGGCGCCACGCGCCGCATCACGCTGCCGGATGGCGGCTCGCTCGACGTCACCATTCCGGCGGGGATCGAAGAGGGCCAGGTGCTGCGTTTGCGCGGCAAGGGTGCGCCATCTCGCGGCGAAGGCCCACCGGGTGATGCACTGGTGGCCATCACCATCCGCCCGCACCGCTTCTTCAAGCGCGAGGGCGATGACATTATCGTCGAGCTGCCCATCACCATTTCCGAAGCCCTGCTGGGCGGCAAGGTGAAGGTGCCCACGACGACAGGGGCCGTGATGGCCACGGTACCGAAGGGCTCCAACACCGGAACCACGCTGCGCCTCAAGGGCAAGGGCGTTCCGAAGCGGGGTGGCGGCCATGGCGACGAGCTGGTGAAGCTCAAGGTCATGGTGCCGAGCGAGCCTGACCCTGAACTCGAAAAATTCCTCTCCGGCTGGACGCCGGGGTCCAGCTATGATCCGCGTCGGGACATGCAGTCATGATCATCACCAGAACCGAATTTCTGCTTCGCACCCACCTCGACCAGCAGACGCTGGAAGTGTGGATCCAGGAAGAGTGGCTGTCGCCCGAACAGGCAGACCCCGAGCCGCTGTTCTCCGAGGCCGACCTCGCACGCGCCGGATTGATCCGCGACTTGCAGGGCGACCTGGGCGTCAACAAAGAAGGTGTGGGCGTGATCCTCAATCTCGTCGACCAGATCCACAGCCTGCGTTGGGCGCTCTCCAACCGGATCGGAAGCACCAAGACGGAGGAGTGATTGGCTGCTTCGGCCTCCCCCACCTTTCATCGCGCCCGGGCTTGACCCGGGCGTCTTTTCTGGCGGCCACCACAAGGATGCCCGGGTCGAGCCCGCGCAGGATGAGTTGAGGGACGAGCGCGTGAGTTGAATTCAGAACCAGCTCGCACCCAGCTGCCGCGCCCTGTCCAGCAGGGCGCGGCGCGTGGCATCGTCCTCCATCACGTCATACATGATCTCGAGCTGCGACTTGGGGATGCCGCAATAATTCATGATGCCGACATTGAGCTGAACCCGCATCGCCTCGTCGTAGCCGCGCTTGGCATAGGTCTCGGGGCCACCTGATGCCGTGCCGATGAGCAATGCCGCGTTGAGCTTCAGCTTGCGTGAGCCATAGGCCCAGCCATTGTTTCACACGCGGTCGATCCAGCCCTTGGTGGTGGCGGGGAAGGACCACCACCACACCGGAAACACGAAGGCGATCGCATCATTGCGGGCAATGCGCGCCTGCTCGGCCAGCACATCCGGTGAATAGACCTTCTCATTGTCATCCCAGTCCGGCTCGTCATCGACGGGCAGCCGCGGGTCGAAGCCCTCGGCGCGGAGATTGGCGAGCTCGGGCACATGGCCTGCGCTCCGCAGTCCCGCCATCAGGCTGTCTGCCACGGCACCACAAAAGGAGTCCCGCCGCGGGTGATCGAACACCACCAGCACTTTCATCTCCATCTCCTTTCACCCGCGAGGGTCTATGGCTTGTTTGGCTGCTGCCGCATCTTGAAGGATGGCACGACGCCGAAGCGCTGCCGATAGGCCTTGCGCAGCGCAGCCTGGGACTGGAAGCCGCAGGCCACCGCAATTTCCATCAGCGACATGTCGGTTTCCGAAATCAGGCTGTGCGCCTGGTCAACGCGGATGTCCCTCAGCCGCGCGGCGGGTGACGTCTTGAGGCGATCGTGGAACAGCCGCTCCATCTGCCGCCGGGACAGGCCATGCCTGGCCGCCAGGTGCTCGACATCGATGTCCCCGGCGAAGCCGGCGCGCATGTCGTTGAGGATGGCAGAGAGCTTGGGATGCCGCACACCAAGCTCGGCGGCAATCGAAAGCCGCTGCTTGTTGCCCTCCCCGCGCGGGATGCCATGGAGGCACATCTCGGCGACCTTGGTGGCAAGCCCCGTGCCGTGGTTTTCCTCGATCAGCGACACCAGCAGGTCGATGCCCGCATCGCCGCCGCCGCAGGTGATGATCTGCCCGTCGCGGCAGTAGATCTGGTTGGTGATGGGAAGATCGGGGAAGATCTCCTCAAAGGCCGGCTGGTTCTCCCAGTGCAGGGTGAAGCGCTTGTCCTGCAGCAGGCCGGCGCGTGCGAGCGTGAAGGCGCCGGTGCAGACCCCGCCGATGGTGCGGCCATGCCGTGCCTGGTCACGCAGCCAGGAGATCGTGCGCTGTGACGCTGCGAGATAGCCATCGACACCGGAGCACACGAACACCGTGTCGCCCGACTTCGTCTCCGTCAGCCCGCCGTCCACCACGATCGAGACGGCATTCGAGCAGCGCACGGGCAGTGCGTCCTCCGACAGCAGGTACCAGCGATAGAGGCATTTGCCCGTCAGCTGGTTGGCGATGCGCAAGGGTTCGACTGCGGCGGAAAAGGCCAGCATCGTCATCTTCGGCAGCATCATGAAATAGAAGTCGCGGGTTGCCGCCGGCTGGCCGAGCGAAAAGAAGGCCGCCCCCTTGCTCACGAAGCGGTCGCGGTCCGCCTCGCTCAGCTGTGTATCCGTTGTCGTGGCGTCTCGTAGCATCATTCAACCCGACCCGGCGCAGACCGGGCTTTGCGAGCCCGACTGTATCACGCCGCGCTGGCCGGAACAGCCTTCGTAGGCGGCCTGCCTTTTCCGGCCATGGCTTCCGTCCTTGCCCACGTGACGGGCGTGCCTTATCCAATATTGGTCCTATCGGAGTCTGGAGCGGCCGGGATGGTGGATGAGCTGAAGTCGACGGGCGTATCGAAGCAGAGGCTCGATGCGCTGACGGATGGCGTCTACGCCTTTGCCATGACGCTGCTGGTGATCAGCCTCGATCTGCCATCGGGCGATCAGGTGTCCAACACCGATCAGCTGCTCGCCCTGCTGGGGCAGTTGCAGGACAACCTCCTCGTCTATGTGATCTCCTTCACCGTTCTCGGTGCGCGCTGGCTGAGGAACGCCAGGGACCATGGCTCGGATGGCTGGTGCAGCAACGGCTATGCCTGGGCGGTGATCGTCCACCTGTTCTTCGTGACGCTCACGCCCTTCGCCACCAAGCTCGTCGGGCTCTATGGCGATCTCTGGCCGGCGATCTGCCTCTATGCGGCGGTCACCGTCTTCGCGGCCCTCTCCTCACGGCGTGCTGCCGAACTGCTGGCAGCACAGGAAACGCCGGGCAAAGCCGTGGGGGGCAGGTTCGATCTCACGGTTCTGATCGTCACCGCACTGCTGTCCTGTGCGCTAGCCTTCGTGGCGCCGCGCTACAGCATGTATGCCTATCTGCTCAACGCGGCGAGCCCGTTCCTGCAGCGCATCTTGCGTCGCGCCTAGGAGCACTGGTTCAGCGCAGCGTCAGTCCACCATCGATGGTGATGATTTCGCCGGTGGTGAAGCTGGCCGCGCCCGATGCCAGATAGACGGTGGCGCCCACCAACTCATCGACACTGCCGATGCGGTTCTGCACGGCGCCCTTCGCCCATGAATTGTTGACGACGTCCGGGTGCTCGCGCAGCACCTCCTCGGTGAGTTCCGTCAGGATGTAGGCGGGCGCGATGGCATTGACCCTGATGTTGTGCTCGGCCCATTCGGTGGCCAGGCACTTCGTTAGCATGTGCACACCGGCCTTCGAAACATTGTAGGCGGCATGGCGGAAGGGCCAGTTCACGATCCGGCCGGACATGGAGCCCACCGAAATGATGGAGCCGGATTTCTGGCGGATCATCTGCTGCCCCACCGCGCGCGACATCAGGAACACGCCATCGAGGTTCACTGCCATGGTGCGGCGCCAGTCGTCGAGGGTGCAGTCCTCCGCGGCGGCGGGCAGCACGATGCCCGCATTGTTGACCAGAATGTCGATGTGGCCCCAGCGTGCGGTCACCTCATCGGCGATGCGTTGGGTGTCGGCCTCGCTGGAGACATCGGCCTTGATGACCATTGCCTCGCGGCCCTGGGCGCGGATCGAGGCCGCCACGGCCTCGGCGCGGTCCACCGTCTCGCGCACCATGATGGCAACATTGGCGCCATGGGCTGCAAACCCTTCCGCCAGCGCCTTGCCGATGCCGCGAGAGCCGCCGGTGACGATGGCGGTCTTGCCCGCGAGACTGAAGATCGCACGATAGTCGGCGGTGGCGGACATGTTGTCTCTCCCGGGTTTGTTCGGTTGTAATCAGAAGGCTTCGCGCATGATGGTGAGGTAGTCGGCGGCGGCGGGCGTGCGCGGATTGGTGGCGTGGCAATGGTCCTTCAACGCCTCTTCCGCCACATGCCGCATCATCTCCTCGGTGAGGCCAAGCGCACCCAGCCCGGCGGGAATGCCGATGGCGCGGTTCAGCTCCGCGATGGTCACATCAGGTGGCTGCCCGAAGAAGGCGGTGAGCCTGTCCCACTTCGGCCCGATGGCCTCACGGTTGAAGCGCAGCACGGCGGGCATCAGCACCGCGTTCAGCGTCCCGTGGTGCAGGTTGAGCTGGCGGATGGCGCCCAGCGGATGGGTGAGTGCATGGACGGCACCCAGTCCCTTCTGGAACGCCATCGCGCCTTCCAGTGCACACATCATCATGTCGGCGCGCGCCGCCTTATTGGCTCCGTCGCGCACCGCAGCGGCCAGCGAACGCCAGCCGCGCACCAGCCCGTCGAGTGCGATGGCATCCGCCGGTGGGTTGAAGGCCGATGCCATGAAGGTCTCGAGGCAATGCGATACCGCGTCCATGCCGGTGGCGGCAGTGAGGAAGGGCGGCAGCCCATAGGTGAGCTCAGGGTCGCAAAGCGCGATCGACGGCAGCATGTGGGGCGATATGATGCCGAGCTTGCGTCCCTCGGCGGTGATGATGACGGCGGCGCGGCCCACCTCGGAGCCCGTGCCCGAGGTTGTCGGGATCGCGATCATCGGGCAGATGCGCCCGTGGATGCGTGACAGGCCGCCGGCCACCAGCGTGTATTGCGCCAGCGGGCTATCATGGCCGGAGAGCAGGCGCACGCCCTTGGCGAGGTCCAGCGCTGATCCGCCGCCCAGCCCGACAACCCCGTCGCAGCCGGCCTGCCTGTAGAGTGCATGGGCCTCGAGCACCGCGTCCTCGGTCGGGTTGGCCGGGGTTGCGTCGAACACGATGGGTGGCGTTCGCAGCAGACCGGCGATCCGCTCAACAAGCCCAGTCGCCACCAGGCCGCGGTCGGTGCAGATCAGGGGGTTCTTCACGCCCAGCAGGTCGAGGGACTCCTGAAGGCGCTTCACCTCGCCTTCGCCGAACTCCACGCGGGTGAGGTAGGAGATGGTGCTCATGAGCCGTCTTTCTGCTTGTCAGGCCAACTGATATATGAGTTACTAGGCACAGATCGGTGAATGACTGTCAATCACCTTCTGTATGTAGACCAAGCTATTGAAATCAATGTCGATCAAGCCATCGGGCAAGCCAGATAAAATATATGAGTTGCTGCGCCGGGATATCGTGCGCCTGGACATGGCGCCGGGCGCCCCGATTTCCGAGAAGGACCTCTGCGCGCGCTTCGAGGTGTCGCGGACACCGGTGCGCGAAGCCCTCCAGCGACTTGCCGAGGAAGACCTCGTCGACATTCTCCCGCATTCGGGCACCTGGGTGAGCCGCATCTCCTTCGCGCTGGCGGAGGAGGGCTTCGTGCTGCGTCGGGCGCTGGAAATCGAAAGCGTGCGCCGGGCCTGCAGCACGATCACCGATCAGGACATGGCTGAACTCGACGCGCTCGTCGCCGCCATGCGCCGCATCCTCGATGAGGACCGGCTGGCCGACTACCTCGAGATCGACGATGCCTTCCACGCAGCGATTGCGCGGATCAGCGGCTACCCGCGCATCTGGAAGTTCATTGGCCTCGCCAAGGTGCAGCTCGACCGCATGCGCCAGCTGTCAGCACCGGTGCCCGGCCATCTGGCCGAGGTGACGGAACAGCATGCCGCCATCGTGCAGGCGCTGGCGCGGCGCAATGTCATGCAGGCCGAACTCGCGATGCTCATCCATCTTGATACGTCCTTCGAGGTGATGGCTGCCATCTATCCCGGACAGCCCGAGCTCTTCGCGGATGCCGTGGCCAGCACAGAGAACGAGAGGGTCGGATGAACGGTTTGAAGGCGTCCTATGACGTGGTGATCGTCGGCGCTGGCGTGGGTGGCGGGGCCATGGCCAACCGGCTGGCCCGCGCAGGCGTCAGGGTGCTTGTCATCGAGCGCGGCACCAGGCTGCCGCGCGAGGCCGACAACTGGAGTGTGAAGGCTGTCTTCCACGACCGCAAATATTCGACGCGCGAAACCTGGCGTGACCGCAGCGGCGCCGAGTTCACGCCATCGACCTATTACTACGTCGGCGGCAACTCGAAGTTCTTCGGCACCGCCACGCTGCGCTTTCGCGCGCAGGACTTCGAAGGCATGGAGCATGAAACGGGCACCACCCCGCGCTGGCCCGTAGGCTACGCCGAGTTCGAACCCTATTACGCCATCGCCGAGCAGCTGATGGGAACCCATGGCGAGGCGGGCCTCGACCCGACGGAGCCGCCGCGCTCGGGCCCCTTTCCGCATCCAGCGATCGGGCACGAACCGGAGATCGAGGCCCTCAACACGAAGCTTCGCAAGAAGGGGCTTCATCCCTTTCCGCTGCCGGTCGCGATCGATCTTCATCCGGGCGGCATATGCATCCGCTGTCGCACCTGCGATGGCTTTGCCTGCAAGCTCGGCGCCAAGAACGATGCCGAGGTGCGCCTCGTCGATCCGGCCCTTGCCACCGGCAACGTCGATCTCATTCTCGAAACCTTCGTGCATCGCTTCATCACCGATGCCTCGGGCCGCAGGGTGACGGGCATCGAGGTGGAGCAGAAGGGCGAGCGCAAGGTCATCGCGGCGGAGGTCTTCATCTCCAGTGCCGGCGCCATCAATTCGGCGGCCCTGCTGCTGCGCTCCGCCAATGAGCGGCACCCGAAGGGGCTTGGCAATTCATCCGACCAGCTGGGCCGCAACTACATGGCCCACAACAATACCGCGATGATGGCGGTGAACCCGCTGCGCCGGAACAATGTCGTGTTCCAGAAATCGCTGTGCATCAATGATTTCTATCTGAAGAACGACGTGAAGCCCTATCCCCTCGGCAATGTCCAGGGCCTCGGCAAGCTGCAGGGCGGCATGCTGACGGCCAACATGCGCTGGGTGCCGGAGAGCCTGATGAGCTGGTTTGCGGAGCGCAGCGTGGACTGGTGGATCATGTCCGAAGACCTGCCAAGCCCCGAAAATCGCGTCACCGTCGATGGCGACGGCAAGATCCGTGTCTCCTATACGCCCAACAACCTCAAGGCCCATGGCGAGCTGGTGCGCCACTGGACGGGGCTGATGAAGAGCATGGGCTATCCCATCGTCATCACCCAGAAGATGGACATCACCGTGGCCATGCACCAGTGCGGAACCGCCCGTTTTGGAACCGACCCGAAGACCTCTGTGCTCGATACCAACTGCAAGGCATGGGACCTCGACAACCTCTATGTGGTCGACGCATCGTTCCTGCCGTCATCCACCGCGGTGAACCCCTCGCTCACCATCGTCGCGCAGGCAGTGAGGACGTCGGACCATCTGCTGAAGGATGTGTTCAAGACCGCTTGAGTCTCAAGGTGTCAGCGCGCTTCCGATGAGCCGCTGTCGAGGGGCAGGGCGATCTCCACCTCGAAGCCCTGGTCGCTGCCCGTGCGCGGTGAACGCAGCATGAGCGGGCTTCCCAGCCGCTCTGAGATGGCGGCGACGATGGCGAGGCCGAGGCCGCTTCCTTCATTTCCCGCATCGCCACGCTCGAAGCGCGTGGTCAGTCGCGACAGGATTTCGGGCGGTACGACAGGGCCGTCATTGGCAACCGTGAGGAGGCCTGGGGGCGTCAGCACGACATTGATAAGTCCGCCTTCGGCACCGTGGCGCAGCGCATTGTCGATGAGGTTGCGCAGCAGGATGCCGAAAGCATCAGGGTCGAGGTCGGAGACGACGGGCGCATCGGGCAGCGCCACGGCAAGGCGATCGGGCGCGGCGGCGCGGCCCGCATCCTGCGCGACGATGCGGGCTGCCATGCGAAGGTCGCTCGGCGTGTCGACGCGCAGCCGGCCGCCTTCGGCGCGGGCCAGCTGCATCAGTCGTTCCGAGAGGCGCGTGAGGCGCTTGAGCGTTGCTTCAATATCGGCGGCACGGGTGGCGGCAGCCGGGTCGTTCGTCTCACCGCGCAGGCGCTGCGCTTGCGCGATGGCACCGGCGAGCGGTGTCCTCAACTCGTGCGCAGCATGCGAGGCAAAGCTGCGTTCGGCTTCGAACGCCGCCTTCAGCCTTGCGAGAACGCCGTTGAGTGTTGCGGCCACCGGCGCGATCTCGGTGGGAAGATCAACCAGTGGCACCGGCGAGAGATCGCGCCCGCCGCGCACCGAGAGCCTGGCGCGGAACCGGCGCAGCGGCGCGAGGCTGGCCCTGACCGCCAGCATGATGGCCACGAGGGCAATCGGAATGACCAGCAGCAGCGGCAGTCCGAGGGCAAGGATCACCTCCCAGAACACCGTGGCACGGTGGCTCATCGGCTCTGCTACCGAGATGCGCACCGAGCCCTTCAGCGCATCGTCGTTGTAGATCCGGAAGCCTTCGGTCTGGCGGAAGCCCGGGCCGTCATAGGGCGGGAAGATGTTGGGGTCGGCAAGGTGCGACTGCAGCAGGATGTGCCCCGTCGGGTCGCGCACCACATAGGTGAAGTATTCATCGCGCTGGCGCAGCGCGCCCAGCCGCTGGGTGACGCCGTCATCCTCGCGGTCGACGATGTCGTGGACGGCGAGCGGCAGCAGGCGCTCGGCGGTTTCCTGCAGGGCGGAATCGAAGACCTGGTTGATCTCGCCGCGCAGCAGCAGTGCCGTTACCGAGGCAGCGGCGATCCAAAGCAGGGTGAGCAGCAGGCCGAGCGAGATGCTGAGGCGTGCCTGCAGGCTCAGGGGCCTCCTCACGGCACGCCCAGCCGGTAGCCGAGGCCGCGCTCGGTGTCAATCACGTCATTGCCGAGTTTCTTGCGCAGCCGGCTGACATGCACCTCGATGGTGTTGCTCTCCACTTCTGAGTCGAAGGCATAGAGCTTCTCCTCGAGCTGCGACTTGGAGAGGAGCTGGCCCGGCCTTGCGAGGAAGGCATCGAACAACGCCCACTCGCGCGCGGTGAGCGCCACGGGCTTGCCGTCGCGCCTGATGCTCTTTGCGGCGCGGTCGATCTCCAGTGTGCCGTGAGTGATGATGGGATTGGGGTTGCCTGTGTAGCGGCGCGCCACCGAGCCGATGCGGGCGGACAGTTCGGCGAGGTCGAAGGGCTTCACCAGATAGTCGTCGGCCCCCGCATTGAGCCCGTCGATGCGGTCCGACACCTGGTCGAGTGCGGTGAGGATGATGACCGGGGTGACCTCGCCGCGGCCGCGCAGCGCCTTGAGGAAGGTGAGGCCGAGGCCGTCGGGCAGCATCAGGTCGAGCAGCACCAGGTCGAAGGCGGCACCGGCCAGCGCGTCGCGCGCCGTGTCGAGGCGCATCACCCAGTCGACGGAATGGCCGTCGGCGGCAATCTGGTCGCGGATGGCGGCGCCCAGAATGGTGTCGTCCTCGATCAGCAGGATTCGCATGGTGCTCCGATCGCTTTGCCCGGCCTGTCTTGTCCGCGGTGGCTGACACCTGCCTGACGCGCCCTTGCGCAGGGCTTCAGGCTGCTGTCAGCTTGGCGGCGCACAAACCGGCTTCAACCCGCCGTAACATGGAAGTGCCCGATGCGGAAGACACTGATGATCATGGCCTTTCTGGCAGCGATGCCGGCCGGCGCCGCGCTGGCCGAGGAGGGTTGCTTCGTGCCGATGTCGGACTGGCAGCCGCGCGCCGCAGTGGCACAGCTCGCCAAGGACAAGGGCTGGACGGTGCGCCGCATCAAGATCGACGATGGCTGTTACGAGATCGACGCGAAGGATGGCGACGGAAAGAGCATCGAGGCGACCATCCACCCGGCAACGCTCGAGGTTCTCAAGATCGAGCACGAGCAGCCGGAAAAGGCCGAGGAAGAGGACTGAGGCAGTCCCGTCCGATCAAGAACTTAGGCGAAAAAGCCAGAACACGGAAAATAATCCTTGACAGCGCGCGCTGTCTGGGGTATGAAGGCGCATCCTCCCCACATAGGCCCCGAGTGGCCCTTCCGATCCTGACGCCAAGCTGAAGCTGATTTCACGCGGCTGTCAGGAAGCCCTCAGTTGCTGCGGCCAGAGTGCTGCCATCGAAACAGGAGACCAGCGATGACCAAGACAAAGACCCTGACCCTTCTCGTTGCTTCCGCCGCCCTCACCGCCGCGATCGGCCTGCCGGCCTGGAGCGCCATGCACCAAGCCGCAGAAGGTGAAGCCATAGCACCGCTGAGCAGCCTCCTCGGCAGCGACCAGGCTGCGCGCCCGATGATCCTTGCCGACAACGAGAACGACGACGAAGACGCAGCCGGCGCCAGCAACCGTGCCGGTGATGACGACGAGGACTCCTGCGAGGAAGACGAAGGCAATTGCGGTTCCGCCGCAGCGGCCCCAGCACCTGCGGGAAGCGTCGCCCCGCCGCAGAACGGATTGTTCGGCACGGAGCCGGCCCAGGTCCAGGTGAAGTGACGAACGACAAGCGCATCGGAGCAGACAGAACATGATAAAATCCATTCTCGCCGCCCTCGCCCTGACAACGGCGCTGAGCTTTTCCGCCGCCGAGGTCATGGCGAAGCCCGTGACCTTCATCACCACCATCAAGAACTACGGTGGCAACAATGCCTATCTGGCGTTGTATGTCACCGACAAGTCGGGGAAATATGCCGGCAGCCTGTGGCTCGCCGGTTCGCGCACCCGCTACTTCGATCATCTGGCCGGATGGTACCGCGCCACGGGTGGTGACACCGCGCAGGTCAACGGCATTACGGGTGCCAGCGTCGGTTCCGGCCGCACCCTCAAGGTGACGCTCGATCTCAAGGATGCGCTGTTCGATGCCGGTTACACGCTGCACATCGATGCCGCCGCCGAGAACATGCGCGAGAGCCCGAACGACGTCGTGCTGCCGCTGACCACGGCCGGTGCCGGCAATGCCGTAAAGGGCCGTCGCTACATCTCGTCCTTCACCTACGGCATGTAAGGAAGACCCGGCGATGATCCGTCTGCTGCACCGTTGGCCGGGGCTCATCGCCCTGCTGCTCGTCATGCTCCTGTCGCTGAGTGGCGCGGCCCTGTCGGTGTTTCCGGCGGCCGACCACCTCTCGGCACCACAGGCCGAAACAAGCATGACCGTCGCGGAGCTCGCCTCGCACATCAAGGCGAACTATCCGACTGTCGAGCAGATCAAGCGTGCGCCATCGGGGCGGACCACCGCCTATTGGTTCGAGGGTGACGTCGCCAATGCCGCCACCATCGACCCCGCCACCGGCAAGGCGCTGGGCTCCGCCGATCCCAATCCGGTGCAGCGCTGGCTCACCACGCTGCACCGCTCATTGTTCCTCGATGACAGCGGTCGCATCGTGATGGCCGTTGGCGCCGTTGCCATGATGGTGCTGTCGCTGTCGGGCATGTTGCTCGTGGCACGGCGCGCAGGCGGCTGGCGGCGCTGGTTCTCGCCCCTCAAGGGCCCGTTGGCCGGGCGTCTCCATGTTGAGATCGCCCGCATCGCGGTTGCCGGTCTCATGCTGTCATCCGTCACGGCACTGTGGATGACCGTCTCGACCTTCGGCTTTTTGCCCGACCAGCCCGCAGCGATCACCATTCCAGCCGACGTCAGCGGCCAGACCGGCATCGAGGTCTCCGCGATGACGGCCCTTCGCACCACGCCCGTCGCCAGCCTGCGCGAACTCTCATTCCCTGTGGCAGATGATCCGACCGACGTGTTCACCCTGAAGACCGACAAGGGCCAGGGCTATATCGACCAGGGCACCGGTGCGATGCTGGTGTGGAGCGATCTCGGTGGCTGGGAGCGCGTGTCCGAAACCATCTACATGCTGCACACCGGCCAGGGTGCCGCGGTGCTTGGCCTGCTGCTCGGCTATCTGGCACTTGGCGTTCCGGTGATGGCCGTGACTGGTTTCGTGATGTGGCTGTCCGGCCGCCGCAGCCGTCCGCGCATCCGCGCCAATGCGGCGATCGGCAAGGCGCAGACCGTCGTTCTCGTCGGCAGCGAGGGTGGCAGCACCTGGGGCTTCGCCGCAACCTTGCACAAGGCATTGCATGATGCGGGCCAGAGCGTGCACACGGCCGCACTGTCGCGCTTCGATGCGGCACAGCTGGGCCATGCGCAGCATGTCATCATCCTCGCCTCCACCTATGGCAATGGCGATGAGCCGGCCTCCGCCAAGGGCTTCCTCGCCAAGCTTGAGGCGATGACGGCGGCACCCGGAGCCTCGCTCGCCGTGCTGGGCTTCGGTGACAGCAGCTTCCCGCAATTTTGTGGCTATGCCGAGAAGATCTCGCAGCTCGCCGCGCGCAAGGGCTGGCGCGAGCTTCTCGACCTCGCCACCGTCGACCGCCAGTCGGCCCAGGACTTTGCCCGCTGGGGCAGCGACCTCGGCACGGTGCTGGGCCTTCCGATCGAACTCCATCATCAGCCCGTGGCTCCTGCCACGACGGCTCTCACGCTCGTCTCGCGGCGCGACTATGGGGCCGAAGTCCAGGCACCCAGCGCCATCCTGCGCTTCAGCCTGCCGCGCCTCAGCCTGTGGCAGCGCCTGACGGGATCGGGTTTCGCACGCTTCGAAGCGGGCGACCTGCTGGGCGTCATTCCGCAGGGCTCCACCGTGCCGCGCTTCTATTCGCTGGCATCCGCCGCGACAGATGGCTTCATCGAGATCGTGGTGCGCCGCCAGCCGGGTGGCCTGTGCTCGGGCCAACTCACGGCACTCGAACCCGGTGACAGCATGTCAGCCTTCTTGAAGTCCAACCCCGCCTTCCGCCCTGGTGAAGGCGAGACCCCGGTGATCCTGGTGGGCGCGGGCTCGGGCATCGGGCCGCTCGCAGGCTTCGTGCGCGCCAATGGTACCCGCCGCGCCATGCACCTGTTCTTCGGCATGCGCAACGCGACGAGCGACTTCCTCTATGGCGAGGAACTGGCGCAGTGGCAGGCCGAGGGCCGCCTTCGCAAGATATACACCGCTGCCTCGCGCGGGCAGCGCCCGCATTATGTGCAGTACGCACTCCACATGCAGCGTGCCCATGTGATGGACCTGATCGGGCAGGGCGCGCGCATCATGGTGTGCGGCGGCCGCGAGATGGCGGCTGGTGTTTCGGAGGCGCTGGCTGATATCCTCGCTCCCGCCGGGCTGACACCGGCCATGCTGCGAGCCCAGGGGCGATATGTCGAAGACGTCTACTGAACTGACCCGCCACGCCCTCAACGGGCCGACCATGGGAACTCGCTGGTCGGCGCTGTTCTTCACCGATCCCGGCTTCGATGTTTCACCCTTGAACGCTGCGCTGCAGGCGGCGGTGGAGGAGGTCGATGGCCAGATGTCCAGCTGGAAGCCCGACAGCGACCTGATGCGCATCAACCGCGCACCGGTGGGCGAATGGATCGATGCACCTGAGAGGCTCATCGAGGTATTGCGCCTCGGACTGGAGATCGGACGTGCATCGGGTGGTGCCTTCGACGTCTGCATGGGTGATGCCGTAACGGCATGGGGCTTCGGGCCCGAGGCGGCCACAGGCGAGCGCATTCGCATTGCGCTGTCTGCGCCGCGCCAACCGAGCTGGGAGATCATCGACATCGCGGACGCCAGGCTGCGCAAGCGCGCGGCGGTGACGCTTGATCTCAACGGTATTGCCAAGGGCTATGGTGTCGATCGCCTTGCCGCCGTTCTCGAGCAGTTCGGCGTCACGTCATTCCTCGCCGGCATTGATGGCGAGATGCGCGCCAGGGGGCTGAGGCCTGATGGCGAGGCCTGGACCATTGCCGTCGAGCAGCCCGACCACGCGCGCCGCGCTGCGCATTCGGTGCTGGCGCTCAGCGATGCCGCCGTGGCCACCTCGGGCGACTATCGCCACTGGGTGGATGTGCAGGGCACGCGCCTGTCGCACACCATGGACCCGCGCCGTGGTGCGCCGCTGGCGGCGAGCCCCGCTTCGGTGACGGTTGTCGCCAGAAGCTGTGCCGAGGCCGATGCCTGGGCGACCGCGCTGATGGTGCTGGGGGCAGACAAGGCGGCCGACCTCCAGCAGCGTTTCGGGCTCGAGGTGCTGTTCCTGCTGCGAGGCGCATCGGGCGAGATCACCGCGCGCCCCGTGGGGCCGCTGTTCAGCTCCGGTGCGCGGTCCGCTCCTTAAACGCTCACGCCGAAAAGGCGGCCGACGCCTGCGGTGATCGCCATGGCGGCCGCACCCCAGAAGAGAACGCGCAGCGTCGCCGGAATCTTCGGGGCCGCACCCGCATGGGCGCCAAGCGCGCCGAGGCCGGCCAGTGCCACGAGCGTGGTGACGACGACGGTGGTGATGACATAGTCCGCGGGTGCCAGCGCGGCGGCAGCCAGCGGCAGGGCCGCAGCAACGCAGAAGGTGAGGCCCGAGGCCATGGCGGCCTGCAGCGGGTTGGCGGTGTGGACTTCGGAAAGCCCCAATTCCTCGCGCACATGGGCCCCCAGCGCATCCTTTTCGGTCAGTTCGCGGGCCACCAGTGCAGCGGTTGCCGGCGACAGGCCGCGTGATTCGAAGATCGATACGAGCTCGCGCTCTTCCGCCTCCGGCGTGTCGATGATGGCCTGGCGCTCGCGGGCGATGTCGGCCTGTTCGATGTCCGACTGCGAACTCACGGACACATATTCGCCGGCGGCCATCGACATGGCACCTGCCGCGAGGCCTGCGAAGCCCGCGACGAGGACAGCGCCCGGACCGGGGTTCGCCGCCGCCACGCCGACGAGCAGCGAGGACACCGACACGATGCCGTCATTGGCGCCCAGCACCGCCGCCCGCAGCCAGCCCGAACGGTTGATGTAATGCACTTCCTCATGCGCCGACTGATAGTTCAGGCCGGGCGTGTTGGTGTTGTTGGCGGGTGGTGCAGTCACGGCGTGCCTCGCATTGTCACAGTCATCTCGTGCTTTTGTCCTGCCATGCGCAATGATCTGCCGCAAGCAGGCCAATCAGCGCGGGCGCGGCCGCATCACGTCGCTGCAGGCGCCGTGCGGTCCCAGTAGAAGGGTCCTTCCGCCAGCCCCGTCACCTCGCGGCGCATGTCCTTGGGCACCGGTCCCTCATCGGCGTCGAACTCCTCGGCATAGCGCCGCCCCGCCCACACGGCAGCGGCGATGGTGCCCGGCGCCAGCGCATCACCGATGATGGTGACGGACTTGATGCCAGCCGCAGACCACTCGTCACGCCGCGCCAGAAGCTCTCGCCCAGCCGAATTGTGCGGCAGTCGCGCCGTCACCGGCACCAGCGAGCAGCCTTCGATCGTCGTCTCCTTGCCGGTGAAGCCGCAGGCATAGGTGACGCCGGCAGCGTCGGCGCGCAGCAGGTGGTGGTGCGAAATGATCTTCACGCCAAGGTTCACCAGCCGGTGCTGAACGAAGAGCTGCTCCATGGTCATGCGCATCCAGGTGGAGACTTCGGCGGCCGGCGTGACCACGGAAACCTCGAAGCCTTCCTTCACCAGAAGCTCGGCCAGCACGCCGCCCATGTAATAGTGGTCATCGTCGAAGATCACGACATTGCGGTGCTTCGGGCGCTTGCCCGCCATCAGGTCATCCGGCGACAGAACATCGGCACCTTCAAGCGGCGCGGGCCGCAGCAGGCGGCGGCCAACGCCATCGGTGCGCCAGGCAGAGCCGGTGGCAATTGCCACGTGCGCGAAGCCGAAGCCCAGAATGTCATCCGCGGTGAGCGCGCTGTCGCGATAGAGCGTGACATTGGTGACGCGCTGCAGCTGGCCCAGCCGGTAATCCGCCACGCGCTTCCAGGCGGAAAGGCCGGGCAGCCTCGCCTCGCGCAGCACGCGGCCGCCGGGCTCACCCTTTTCGGCCAGCGCCACCTCGACGCCGCGGCGCCCCAGCATCATCGCCGCCTCGAGCCCGGCGGGTCCGGCGCCCACGACGAGAACCTTCGTATCGGTCTTCACGCTGCGGATCGTCTCCGGATGCCAGCCGCGCCGCCACTCGTCGCCGAAGGACGGGTTCTGCGTGCAGCGGCTGGGTGTCATGGTGAAGTCACCCGCAACGCACATGTTGCAGCCGATGCATTCGCGGATGTCCTCGATGCGGCCCTCCTCGATCTTCTTCGGCAGATAGGGATCGGCGATCGAGGGGCGCGCCGCGCCGATCAGATCGATCACGCCATCGCGCACCAGCTTCACCATCAGGTCTGGCGAGGTATAGCGGCCGACGCTGACGACCGGCTTGGTGGTGAGCTGCTTGATGCCGCGGATAAAGGGCAGCTGGTAGCCCTCTTCGGCGAAGCGCGAGGTCTGGCTGTCATACTCCCAGCCGGACAGCGTCAGGTCCCACAGGTCGGGGAGTTCGGCCAGGTGCCCGATGATGTCCTGCGCTTCCGCCGCATGGATGCCTTCGTCCCCCACCATCTCGTCGACCGAGATGCGGCAGGGCACCGCGCAAGTGTCGCCCACTGCGTCCTTGGTGTCCTCGATCAGCTCCTTCAGGAAGCGTGCGCGGTTTTCCAGGCTGCCGCCATATTCGTCGGTGCGCTGGTTGAAGCGGCGGGAGAGGAAATACATCGGCAGGCCGAACAGCTTGCCGGCATAGACATAGATGAGGTTGAACCCCGCGCGCTTGGCCCTGATGGCTGCATCGCGGTGCCATTTGCGGAAGTTGCGGATGTCTTCCTTGTCCATGGCGCGCACCTGCACGGGGTCGCTGAAATAGCTGTAGACCGGCAGGTCCATCGGCCCCAGCGGGATCTCGCGCGAGTAGAGGTTCGGCGCATTCATGCTGTTGTGGGCAAGCTGCAGCCCGGCGAGCGCGCCCTTGGATTTCACGGCATCCGCGATGCGCGCCAGCATCGGCAGGTCCTGGTCATCCCAGATGCGGAGTTCGATGAAGGGGGCGATGTCACCCGTGGGGTGGATTTCCACCTGCTCCGTGCAGACAACACCCCAGCCGCCCTCGGCCTTGATGGCCCGCATGGTGGCCAGTGCCGTTGCGTCACGATAGCCCATGCCGTTGCAGTGGGGCACCTGGAAGAAGCGGTTCTTGGTGGTCACCGGCCCGATCTTCACGGGCTCGAAGAGGATGTCGTAGCGCGGGTCGCGGCTCATATTGCGGGGCTCCGTCAGGGTTCACCGAAACTCTAGGCCCAGCAGCGGCGACCCTGCAATGCCGGGGTGGCAGGCGTGCCTGCGCAAAAAAGTACTTTTCCGCCCGCGCACTGCATGCTCCTATGATCGGCTCCCGGCAGGGCCGCACAGAACCGCCTGCCGAATCGCAATGGGCGTGGAAACAGAGGAACGAGGCACATGAACATCAAGACCCTTCTCAAACTGGCCACTGGTGCAACCGCCGGCGTGGTCATGGCGATTTCAACCATCCCGGCATCTGCGGGCACCATGCGGTTGGGCATGACCACCTGGGTGGGCTATGGCCCGATGTTCCTGGCGCGCGATAAGGGCTTCTTCAAGGAGAACGGCCTCGACGTGGAGCTCCGCATCATCGAGGACGCCGCGATCTACATGGCCGCGGTCGCTGCCGGCGAACTTGACGGCAATGCCTCGACGCTCGACGAGATCATGAAGTATCGCTCGCCCGAATTCTGCTTCAAGGCGGTGGCCGCTCTCGATGACAGCCACGGCGGCGACGGCGTGCTGGTGCGCGAGGACGTGAAGTCGCTGAAGGACCTCAAGGGCAAGCAGGTGGGCATGAACGAGGGCTCGGTGTCGCAGTTCTGGTTCAACATCCTGCTCACCCGCGAGGGCATGACCGAGAAGGACCTCGAGATCACCAACATGACGGCGGACGATGCCGCCGCCGCCTTCATCGCCGGGCAGATCCCTGCCGCGGTGACGTGGGAGCCGCACCTGTCGCTGGTGCGCACCAAGAAGCAGGGCAAGGTGCTGATCGATTCCGCCGAGACGCCCGGCCTCATCGTCGACGTGGTCGACCTCACCTGCGACTACATCAAGAACAACCCCAAGGACGTCGAGGCCTTCAACAAGGGCCTGTTCAAGGCGGTCGAGTTCATCAAGACCAACCCGGACGAGGCCTATGCCATCATGGCCAAGGGTGTCGGCGGCTATCTCGAGAAGCCGGAAGACTTCGCCGAGGCCGCCAAGGGCGTGCGCTTCTATGACCAGGCCCGCAACATCGAGTTCTTCGGCACGCCCGACAAGGGCGAAGCCAAGGACCTGATGGCCATGGGCAACAAGATCTGGGGCGGCTTCCAGAAGATGAAGATGGACATCGGCTACAACGATCTGATCGACACGTCCTTCCTCAACGTGAAGTGACGGCTTCGCAGAACAGCTGAAGCAGGGCGGGCAATCGGGCCCGCCTTGTTTCCATTCCGGACAGGTCCATGGCCACCAAACGCACGCTCCTGCAGAGCTTCACCACGCCCTTCGGCGATATCCCCGCAACAGCCGCGTTGGTCGCCGCCTGCATCGTCTGGGCGCTGGTCCTTGGCGTCTGGGCGTTCGCCTCTTATGGCGGCTATGTCGCAGACATGTTCCTGCCGGTGCCGGATGCCGTCATCCGCCGCGGCATCACGCTCGCGTCCGACGGCACGCTGTTCGTCCATATCTGGTCGAGCGTGAAGGTGGTGATCCTCGGCTTCATCCTCTCCGCCGTGATCGCCGTTCCGCTGGGCCTTTACATGGGCACCTACAAGATCGTGCAGGCCGCGCTCGAGCCGCTCGTCAACTTCATCCGCTACCTGCCCGTCACCTCGCTGGTGCCGCTGTTCATCCTGTGGATCGGCATCGGCATCAGCCAGCGCATCACGGTGATCTTCTTCGGCGTCTTCTTCTCCCAGCTCATCATGATCGCGGACGAGGCCCACGCGGTGTCGCGCGACCTCGTCAACGCCAGCTACACGCTGGGCACCCGGCGCAACGAGGCGATCTGGCACGTCATCTTTCCGGCAGCGCTCCCCAACATCATCAACACGCTGCGCGTCACCATGGGCTGGGCCTGGACCTACCTGGTGGTGGCGGAACTCGTCGCTGCAAACTCCGGCCTCGGCTTCATCTCGCTCAAGGCCATGCGCGGCTTCCAGGTGGATACGATCTTCCTCGCCATCATGCTGATCGGCCTCCTCGGCCTGATCTCCGACATGGCCTTCCGCCTGCTCCGGCGCTGGCTCTGCCCATGGGCGGCCTGAGCATGAAGGGCAGCCTCTCCATCCAGGACGTCACCCTCACCTATGGCAAGGGCGAGAAGAGCGTTCTGGCGCTCGACGGCATTTCCTTCGAAGTGAAGCCCAACGAGTTCACCGTCATCGTCGGCCCCTCGGGCTGCGGCAAGTCGAGCCTGCTCTACATCGCGGCGGGTCTCCATGACGCCACATCGGGCAGCATCCTGGCCTCCGGCAAGCGTGTCGAGGCGCCTGGTGGTGATCGCGGCATGGTGTTCCAGTCCTACACGCTGTTTCCCTGGCTCACCGTGCGGCGGAACGTCGAATACGGCCCGCGCCGCAAGGGGCTGCCTCAGGCCGAGCGCAACAAGATTGTCGATCACTATCTGAACGAGGTGGGCCTTACGGCCTTTGCAGACCATTATCCCAAGCAGCTTTCAGGCGGCATGATGCAGCGCGTGGCGATTGCCCGTGCGCTCGCCAATGACCCGGACATATTGCTGATGGACGAGCCCTTCGGCGCACTCGACAGCCAGACTCGCCACACCATGCAGAAGCTGCTGCTGCGGGTGTGGGAGCATTCCCACAAGACGGTGGCCTTCGTGACGCATGATATCGACGAGGCCATCCTGCTGGGCGACCGGGTGATCGTGATGACGGCGCGGCCCGGCAAGCTTAAGGCCGACATCCGCATCGACATTCCCCGCCCGCGCAATCCGGACGTGGAGCTGGAGCCGGACTTCATTGCCCTGAAGCGCCGCATCCTCAATGAACTGCGCGACGAGATCGACGAGGACCACTGACATGCCGGACCTCTCGCTCTTTGATCTCTCAGGGCAGACGGCGCTGGTCACCGGCGCCAGCCGCGGCATCGGGCAGGAGCTCGCCATGGCGCTGGCCCGCGCCGGCGCGGATGTCGCCATCACGGCGCGCGATGTGACGAGCCTTGAAGCTTGCGCAAGGGAGATCGCGAAGCTCGGACGCAAGGCCGTGCCGCTGGCGCTGGACGTGCGTGATGTGGCGCAGGTCGACAAGGCAGTTGGCGCTGCTGCCGAGCAGCTGGGTGGCCTCTCCATCCTCGTCAACAATGCCGGCGTCGAGGAGGTGAAGCCCTCGCTCAAGGTGACGGAAGAGATCTGGGACAGGATCCTCGACACCAACCTGAAGGGCGCCTTCTTCTGCGCCCAGGCCGCGGCAAGGCGCATGACGTCAGGCGGCTCGATCATCAATCTCTGCTCGCTCACCACCGAGGTCGGCATCCCCTCCGCCGTGCCCTATGGCTCCTCCAAGACCGGGCTGCTCGGCATGACGCGGGCGCTGGCCGCCGAATGGGCTTCTCTCGGCATCCGCGTCAACGCCATAGCGCCAGGCTACTTCCGCACCGCGATGACGGAGGTGTTCTACCAGAACGATGCATGGCAGCAGGCGATGAAGGCCAAGATCCCCATGGCCCGCTTCGGCGAGCTGAGCGATCTCGACGGCATCGCCGTGTTCCTCGCCTCGCGCGCCTCGGGCTACATCACCGGGCAGTGCTTCCCCGTAGATGGCGGCTTCCTCGCCTCGATCTGAAAGGACATGTCATGAGGGCCGTGAGGCTGTACGCCAAGGGCGATCTCCGCGTCGAGGACATCGCCGCACCCGCAGCGCCGCAGCCGCGCTGGGTCAACCTCGCTGTCACCGCCGCCGGCATCTGCGGCTCGGACCTCCACAATTTTCGCACCGGCCAGTGGATCAGCCGCAGCCCTTCGGTGCCGGGCCATGAGTTGATCGGCCGCGTCACGGCCTTGGGTGAGGGTATCGTTGATCTCGCAATTGGCGACCGCGTGGTGGCGGATTCGCGCTTCTGGTGCTGCGCGTGCGCGGCCTGCAAGGCGGGCAACCACCATCTCTGCGCCAAGCTCGGCTTCGTGGGCGAAATCTGCGATGGCGGCTTTGCCGAACACACGAGCCTGCCCCGTCACCTGCTGCACAGGCTGCCTGATGATCTTCCCGATGATGCCGCCGTGATGGCAGAGCCCGTGGCCGTGGCGCTGCATGCCGTGAAGCGGCTGCGGCCCGACCCCGATGCGCCGGTGCTGATCGCCGGCTGCGGCCCCATCGGCGGCCTCGCCGCGCTGGTGCTCGCGGCACAGGGCCATCGCGACATTCGCGTTGCCGACCGCAACACCCGCCGCACCGCCCGCGTCTGCGCGGTGACGGGTGCGAAGTCCGTGGCGCTGGAGCCTGCATCGGTGGGCAGTGGCATCCAGTTTGCCATCGAGGCCACGGGCAGCACCTCAGCGCTTTCCAGCCTCATGGACTGCATGTCGGCAGGTGGCACCATCGCGCTCGTCGGCATCATGCATGGAAGGATGGACCTCGACCCCAATCTCCTCGTCGAGCGCGAGGTGAGCCTCATCGGCTGCCATGCCTTCAGGGATGAACTGCCGGACGCCATCGCACTTCTCGCGCGCACGGGCCCCCAGGCCCGTCAGCTCATCGACCGGCACATCACGCTCGCCGAGGTGCCGCAGGCCTATGAACGCCTGATCGCGGGTGATGCGGACGGACTGAAGACGATCATTCGTCCCTGAGTGAGCTCAACCTCATGGTCTGCTCTCATCGTGTGTCTGATGATCCGCCGCCGTGGCGGGCGATGCGCAACACCTCGTGCAGGTCTGAAATGCCGTGATAGCCAGCCCCGTCGTCGAAGCCCAGCGCCGCGCAGCGCAGGCCGGCTGCGAGCGCGGAGGTGATGCCGGTCTGGCTGTCCTCGATGGCCAGAACCGTGGCCGGTGCGGCGCCGAGACGACGGCAGGCCTCGGCATATGGCCATGGATCGGGCTTGCCATGTACCACGTCGTCGAGGCTGATCGAGAAGGCCATATACCTGGCAACTCCCAGTGCATCGAGATTGGAATCGACGATCATCCGCGCCGAGTTGGACACGCAGACCTGCGGCAACCCCATCTCTGCGAGGGCGCGGATCGTATCGACGGCCTGCGGCACGGGGGCGAGTTCGTGGCGATGGTTCACATAATGGTGGTTGATGGCTGTGAGCCACTCAGCTTCGGCAAGGCTCGTGGGCAGGCGCGGCTGCAGGATCTTCCACACGTCACCCATGTGAACGCCACGAAAGGCCTCGTCCGGCAGGTCAGAGAGATCGACGCCGAAATGGGCCGAGCCGGCGAGCAAGGCGCGGTGATGCAGTGGCTCGCTGTCGACCAGCGTGCCGTCGACGTCCCAGGCGATGGCCCGAACGTTCACTGGGCCCCCGTGGCAGGCCGGTCCTTCAGGCGCTCGTAGAGATCGCGGAAGCGGCGGTAGCCGTCCTCGTACACCCGACGCTGGCCGGGTTGGGGCGCGAGCTGGCCGGCGTTGCTGACGAAGCGGTTGATGCCGGACCAGTCGTCGGTCAGTTCCGCGGCGATCGCCGCCGTCCAGGCTGCACCGATGCAGGAGCCGGGGTGGCCGGTCAACCGCTGCACCGGCTGCTGCAGCACGTCGGCCACGATCTGCATCCACAGCGCGCTGTCGGAGCCGCCGTCGGAGACGATGAAGTTCGTCATCGCATGGCCCATGTCATTCAGCACCTCCACATGGTGGCGCAGCGCATAGGCATAGGCCTCGAGCAGGGCGCGCCACACATGGGCGGGCCCGTGCGACAGGGTGAGCCCGTCGAACACGCCGCGTGCTGCCGGATCATGGATCGGTGTCTTCTCGCCGAGAAAATAGGGGAGGATGGTGAGGCCTTCCGCACCTGCGGGTATCTTGGCTGCAAGCGTGTCGAGATACTGGTGGATGCTGAGTCCCTTGGCCTGCGCGGTTGCGTCAAGGCCGCCGCAGAATGACTTGGCGAACCAGTTGAGCCCGGAGCCCCCCGTCGACATGCAGCCATTCGGCATGTAGAGGCCGGGCACCAGGTGATAGTCGAGGAACATCCGCGCATCGGGCACCACCTTGTCGGTGGCGATGAGGATGTCGACGGAGCCGCCGAACTTCAGCAGCACGTCCCCCTTTTTTGTGATGCCTGCGCCGAGTGCCGATGCGATGAGATCGGCCGCACCACCCGCAACGGGTGTTCCTTCGGTGAGGCCCGTGGCCTTTGCGGCCTCCGCCGTGACGTGCCCCAGCACCCAGTGTGAGATCGCCTTGGGGGGAATGGCTTCGCGGGCCAGCCCCGTGAGCGCGATGAGGCCGTCATCGAGTTCATCCCGCGCGACATCGACGAAGCCTCCCTCCAGCGCCCAGTTCTGCTCGATGGCGCGCTCGCCCGTCAGCCGCCAGTTGATGTAGTCATAGGACCCGAAGACGGTGGCGATGCGCGAGAAGACGTGCGGCTCGTGCCGCCTGATCCAGCGCAGCTTGGTGGCGATGAGCTGCTGGTTGATGCCATTGCCGGCCTTCTTCAGAAAAGCTGCTTCGTCCAGCTGGGCCTTCATCTCCGCCACTTCCTGCCCGCTGCGCCCGTCGCTCTGCTGGATCGAGGGGCGCAGCACATGGCCCTCCGTATCGAGCAGCACGAGGGCCGGCAGCATGCCGGTGACGCCAATCGCATCGATCGCATCCGCCTTGATGCCGGACACGGCGAGGATCTCGCGGGTGATCTCCGTGACGTTGTCCCACCACTGGCGGGGGTCTTCCTCGGCCCAGCCGGGATGCGGCGAGGCGAGGGTGACCGGGCGGCTCACGGTCGCAACGATGCGGTCCGGCAGCTCGAGCAGGATGCCAATCGTCGAGGTGGTGCCGATGTCGAGGCCGAGGACGAGGCTCATGGTCAGCGCAGCGTTTCGACCTTGTCCATGAAGCGCTTCACGCGCGCCTCATCGACGGCGTTCCAGGTGATGCCATCCACCTTGAAATGCGTGCCGATGATCACGCCGCTGGCGAGCGCCAGCGTGTCCTTCACGTTGTCGAGGTTGACGCCGGTGTTGGCGAAGACGGGAACGTCCTTTACCGTCTCGCACACGCGCTTCAGCTGCGAGCTGTCAGCGGGCTCGCCCGTCACCGGGCCTGAGACGAGGATGGCGTCGGCGAGAGACGAGAACACCGCACTGCGGGCGCGCAACTCGATGGGGCGCTCGTCAAGGGAATGCGCGAACTCTGCGTTGATGTTGTAGAGGAGCTTCATGTCTGGCCGTCCGAGGTTGCGGCGGAGCCGCGCCGGCGTTGCGGCATCAGGCGCCCACACGCCCATGTCGGAGGCGAAGACGCCAGTGAAGATCTCGCGCACGAACTGCGCGCCCGTGGCGGCGGCGATGGCGACACTCGCGGTCGGGTCCCACAAATAGTTGACGCCGAAGGGCACCGTGATCATCGGCTTCAGCGCTGCCACCACGGCAGTCATGGCGGCGGTTGATTCCGGCGTTGCCTTGAGCAGGTAGGGCCGGTCATTCTCGTTGCCGAACATGATGGCGTCGACGCCACCGGCCTGCAGCTTCTCGATGTCGGCGGCAACGCCGTCGATCAGCTTCTGCATGCCGCCCTTTTCGTCATAGAGCGGCGAGCCCGGCATGGCGCCGATATGCGCCATGGCGATGATCACCTTCTTCTTCGTGCCAAAAAAATCAAAAACCATCTGTCAGCTCCTGCAATCGGATCATGAAGGGGTGGAAGGGGCGGCGATCTCGGTGCGTACGCCGGCCTCGCCAAGGGCGGCGGCGAGAAGTGGCGGCGGTGCGGCATCGGTGACGAGCACGTTGAACTCGCGCAGTGCTGCGATGTGGACGAGTGACATGCGCTCGAATTTCGAGGCATCGCACAGCACGACGCTGAGACCTGAGCGGCGCAGGTAGACGCGCTTCAGCTCCGCATCCTCAAAGGAATAGTCGAAGATGCCGGCGGGTGTGATGCCGGAGACGCCGATGAAGGCGATGTCGAACCACAGGTTCTGGAAATGCGCGACGGCGGCACTGCCGCCGATCGACAGTTCACCGGCGCGCACACGCCCACCGGGCACATAGACTTCCGGCACCTCGGATGAAAGCTCCTCGGCAATGCGCAGGCTGTTGGTGAAGAGCTTGGCTTCGGGCTGCCCGGCAAGACGCCGCGCCAGCAGGTGCGTGGTGGTGCCCACGTCGAGCGCGATGGTGCGATAGCCCCTGGCAAGCGCTGCGGCAGTGGCGGCGATTGCCTCCTTCGCCGCGCGCTGGCGCTGCATGCGGGCCTCGAAATGCGGTTCGTCGCGGTCGACCGGCGTCTGCCGCCCCGCGCCGCTGTCGAGCGCACCACCGAAGGTGCGGGTGAGCTTGCCCGCCGCCTCGAGGTCAATGAGGTCGCGCCTCACCGTCATGTCGGAGACGCCGAGTTCCTGCGCAATGACGCTCACCTGCACCGCCCCCTGGGCGGCGAGGGTGGACAGGATATGCGCATGGCGGAGTTGCGGCAGCATGCGGGCGCGGGCACCCGCGGGCTTCTGCCCGGGCTGGCGCTCCTGTCCTGCGTCCTGCGATGCCATGTGAGTCCGTGTGCGGCGTTGCGGCTTCAGGGTCTAGTCTATGACTCAATTCAAACAAACTCAAACAAAAATCGGATTGCCATGTTCGTTTTTGTGGACCTATAGTGACCAGACCAGCCCGTATCCGGAGTGCAGCCCCGTGTCCTCGAGCCCGTCCTTCCCTGAACTGTCCGGCCGCCGCGCCATCGTCACGGGAGCGGCCACCGGCATCGGCCGGGCCATCGCCCGCGCACTCGCCCGCCAGAATATCCGGGTCGCCGTCTGCGACCTCAACCTTACGGAAGCGGAGAAGGTGGCGGCCGAAATCGGCGGTGCTGCCTTCGCCATCGATGTCAGGAAGCGCGAGGCGGTCGAGAGCGCCTTCGCCGCGGCAGAGAAGGCCTTCGGCGGCATCGACATCCTGTGCGCCAATGCCGGCGTCTCCACCATGCAGCATGCGCTGGAGCTTACCGACGAGGAGTGGGACTTCAACTTCGACGTCAACACCCGCGGCGTGTTCCTGTCGAACCAGATCGCGGCGCGCCGCTTTGTGGCGCAGGGCCACGGCACCATCGTCAATACCGCCTCGCTCGCCGCCAAGGTGGGCGCTCCGCTGCTGGCGCATTATTCGGCCAGCAAGTTCGCCGTGCTGGGCTGGACGCAGGGGCTGGCCCGCGAGCTCGCCCCCAAGGGCATCCGCGTCAACGCCGTGTGCCCGGGCTTCGTCAAGACCGGCATGCAGACGCGGGAGATTGAATGGGAAGCGAAGCTGCGTGGCGTGACCCCAGAGCGCGTGGTCGATGACTATGTCGCCGCAACGCCGCTGGGCCGCCTCGAGACGCCGGAGGACGTAGCCGATGTCGTCGTCTTCCTGTGCTCCAACAGCGCGCGCTTCATGACGGGGCAGGGCATCAATGTCACCGGCGGGGTTTACATGACATGAGGTGTCATGGCCTCCATTGAACTCAAGCAGGTCAGCAAGATTTATCCCGGCTCGACAGCCGGGGTGAAGGACATTGATCTGAAGATCGAGGACGGCGAGTTCGTCATCTTCCTCGGGCCATCGGGCTGCGGCAAGTCAACGCTGCTGCGCTCCATTGCCGGGCTTGAAAGCATTACCGCGGGCGACATCCTCATCAATGGCGAGGTCGTCAACCACGTGGCCCCGCGTGACCGCAACATCGCGGTCGTGTTCCAGTCCTATGCGCTCTATCCGCACATGAACGTATGGCAGAACATGGCCTTCGGCCTGCGCATGCGCCACACGCCGGCTGACGAGATCGATGCCAAGGTGAAGCAGGCCGCCGAGCTTCTGGGCCTGACGCCGCTGATGCAGCGCAAGCCCTCGGCCCTCTCCGGCGGCCAGCGCCAGCGCGTCGCGCTGGGCCGCGCCATCGTGCGTGATCCGCAGGCCTTCCTGCTCGACGAGCCGTTGTCAAACCTCGATGCGCAGCTGCGCGCGGAGATGCGGTTGGAGCTCGTGCGCCTGCACCGCAAGCTTGGCCGCACCACGGTGCACGTCACCCATGACCAGGTCGAAGCCATGACCATGGGCGATCGCATCTTCATCATGAAGGATGGCCGCCTCATCCAGCAGGGTCCGCCGCTCGAGGTCTATGCCAATCCGGCAGATACCTTCGTGGCGGGCTTCCTTGCCAGCCCGCCGATGAATCTCTTGGCCGGCCGCCTGGTGGCGGAGGGCGATGGCCTCAGCTTCGTCACCGACGGTCTCAGCCTTCCCATCCCCGCCGCCTATCGCGCTGTCTATGCACCATGGGTCGGCAAGCCCGTCACCTTCGGGCTGCGCAGCGAGGACTTTCATGCAGGCCCCACCGGTGATGCCTCTGTGCCCATCGTGCTGCAGGTCGAGGCCGTCGAGGCGCTGGGGCCTGAAAACATCGTGATCGGGCGCATCGCCGGATCGGAGAAGCCCATCGCCGCACGCCTGACGCGCCATTACAGCGCACAGGCGGGCGAGATGGTGACGCTGCACGCCGATCTGATGCCAATGCATCTGTTCTCGCCGGAGAGCGGCAAGGTGATCCCCCGCCCGCGCGCTGCGGCATCTCCGCTCCGGAGGCACGCGTGAAACGCATCGGGCTCCATGCCGGCTTGTGGCTCGCGGTGGCACTCATCCTGCTGCCGCCGCTGTGGGTGCTGCGCACCAGCCTGGTGCCCGAGAGCATGGCCTACAGCACCGATGTCTTTCCCGCCTTCTCGCTGGAGAATTATCAGGGCCTGTTCGGCCAGAAGCGCTTTGGAACCTTCTACCTGAATTCGATCATCGTCGCTCTGGGCTCTGTCATCCTCGCTTTGCCCTTTGCCGCTGCCATGGGCTATGCCTTCGCACGCTTCCAGACCGGTGGCCGCTTCGGTCGCTTCCTCGTTCTCTCGCTGCAGATGCTGCCGCCCGTCGCCCTGGTGCTGCCGGCCTTCGCCATATTGCGCTCGGTCGAGCTCACGCAATCGCTGACGGGCCTCACCATCGTCTATGCCGCGCTCAACATTCCCTTCCTCGCCTGGATTCTCATGGGCTTCTTCGAGGGCATTCCAGTTGATCTCGAATGGGCGGCAATGACGGATGGCACCACCGCCTGGGGCGCCTTCTGGCGCATCGTCATCCCGGTGTCGCTGCCCGGCCTCGCGGCGGCGGGCGTGCTGGGCTTCATCCTGTCGTGGAACGAGTTCCTCTTCGCGCTTGTGCTGACGGGCTCGAAGACCGCCACCATCCCCGTGGCGCTCGCCTCGTTGCAGACATCGAACGGCATTCAGATCGGCAAGGTTTCGGCGGGGGTGGTGCTGGCCATCCTGCCGCTCATCATCGCGTCACGCTTCATCCAGCGGTTCATCGTACAGGGCCTCACCTTTGGCTCTGTCAAATAGCAAAACAGGAGAGGAAACATGTTGAAACTCAGTTCCGTGCTTGCCGCCGCCAGCCTTTTGGGGCTCGCCGCCACCTCGAGCATCGCGCACGCCGAAGGCGTGACGCTGCGCGCCCTCATGGAGGACGTGCCCGAAACCCACATCATCGAGACGCTGCTGCCCGACTTCGAGAAGCAGACTGGCATCAAGGTCGAGTTCGAGAAGGTCGGCTATGGCGACATGCATGACAAGCTGGTGCCGCAGCTGACCGCACCGCAGAGCGAATACAACCTGCTCGAGGTCGACTTCCTGTGGGCCGGCGAATTTCCCAAGGCCGGCTGGCTGACCGATCTCTCGCCGATGATTGCGGAGTCGAAGTTCGACACGGCGGGCTTCATCCCGTCGACCTTCACGCTGCTCGGCGGCACGCCCACCAGCACCTCGCTCATCCCCATGTACAACTACTCGATGGGGCTGATCTACCGCGCCGACCTGCTGGAGGACCAGAAGCTGAAGGACGCCTACAAGGCGCAGTTCGGTAAGGACCTCGCCATGCCGGCGACGCTTGACGAATATGTGCAGATCTCGAAGTTCATGAAGGCCAACGCCGGTGTTGCGGGTGCCGCCATGCAGGGCCAGCGCGGCGACCCGAACGCGATGGAGTTCTCGAACTACCTATTCTCGGCCGGCGGCAGCTACGTGAACGACAAGGGCGAGGTCACGCTCAATAGCCCCGAGGGTGCAAAGGCGCTCGCACTCTACAGCGACAACATCAACAACGGCGCCCAGCAAGGCGCGCTGTCGGCAACGCTGGACGACACGCTGCGCCTGATGTGTTCGGGTGAGGCCTTCTCCATGGTCACCTACTGGTGGATGCTGCCGCAGCTCGACAATGCCGAGAAGTGCGCAAAGGTGGCGGGCAAGGTCAAGCTCGCGCCCATGCCCGGCGGTGCCGGCGAAAGCGGCGGCTGGGGCTGGGGCATCCCGAAGAACACGACGCCGGAGGAGCAGGACGCCGCCTGGAAGTTCATCCAGTGGGTGCAGAGCCCGGAGATCGCCGTGAAGCGCGCGTTGCAGGGCCACGCACCGGTGCAGACCGCCGTCTACGAGAACGCCGACGTGCTGGCGAAGTACCCCTACTACAAGGATGCGATGGCGGTGGTCGAAGGCGGCAAGTCCTTCCCGATCTTCACCTACTCGGCCCAGTATGAGGACGTGCTCGGCACGCAGCTGCAGAACGCAGCCGGTGGCCAGTCCAAGCCCGAGGACGCGCTCAAGGCAGCAGCCGACGGCCTCTCGGACCTCATGAAGAAGTAAGCAGACAATGGCCCGGGCTCAGCGCCCGGGCCATTCCTCTTTGAAAGCAGCCCATGGACTGGTTCAGGCGGCAGGAACGGGAATGGAGAACGGGATGGGCCTTCGCGCTGCCCGGCTTTTCCGCGCTCGCCATCGTCATGGGCTTCCCGCTCGTCTATGCGCTGGTTATGTCGGTGTCCTCGCAGACGCTGCTGCACCCCGACCTCCTGCCGCTCAAGGGCCTCGACAACTTCATCACGGTGATGTCCGACCCCGGCTTCTGGGGCGCCACGTGGCTCACCGTCATCTATTCCGTCGTCACTGTCGCTGGCGAATTCGTGCTGGGCCTCGGCATCGCGCTGATGCTGAACCGCACGGTGAAGATGAAGCCCGTTTATTTTGCACTCCTTACCATCCCCATGGCCATGTCGCCGGTCAGCGTGGCGCTGATCTGGCGCATGCTGCTGCAGCCCAACCTCGGCATCGTCAACCACGTGATCGAAAGCCTCGGTGGGGCGCCCGTCGACTGGCTGGGCAATGCCAATCTGGCGCTGTGGACCATGGCAGGCATCGACATCTGGCAGCAGGTGTCCTTCGTGATCCTGATTCTTGCCGCCGGCCTCGCCTCGCTGCCGAAGGACCCCTACGAGGCAGCCGAGGTTGACGGCGCCAATGCCTGGCAGCAGTTCTGGAACATCACGCTCCCCATGCTGCGCCCGGTGGCGATGATCACGGTCGTCATCCAGCTCATCAACGAATTCCGAACCTATGACTTGCCCTATGTGCTCACCCGCGGCGGCCCGGGCACGTCCACCGAGGTCCTGAGCTTCTTCGCCTATCGCCGCGCCTTCCTTGGCCTCTCGCTGAACGAGGGTGCAACCGCCTCCTTCATGCTGCTGCTGATCGTGCTGGCGATGACGGTCGTGTTCTTCGCCCTTCTCGAGCGCAACAAGTAGACGGCAGAGGAACCTGCGCGTCGCGTATCGTGGAACGTTCAGCCTTCTCGCGACAGCGGCAGCATCAGCGTGGTGGCAAAGCACGCCGCCAACATCAGCGCCGACCCGGCAAGGCAAGCCGCTAGGCCGCCCCACTGGTACAGCAGTCCTGAGAGAAGCGTTCCCGTGAAGCGGCCGGCCGCGTTTGCGGCATAGTAGAAGCCCACGTCCTCCGCTGCCTTCTCGGAACCCGCATAGGCGAGGATCAGGTAGGAGTGCACCGATGAGTTGATGGCGAAGGCCGCCCCAAACACGGCAAGGCCTGCGACCAGAATGATATCGGGCTGAACCGGGGTGTTGGCTGCGAGTGCGAGGATGATGAGAACTGGAACGAGCGCGAGCATCGCGGACCACAGGCGCGCCGCCGGAACTTCGGCCGTGAGGCCGTCAGGGCTCCGCCTGATGACCGAGGGGGCCGAGGCCTGGGTGAGGCCGTAGAAGATCGTCCATAGCGCCATGAAGGCGCCCACCATGGTGAAGGTCCAGCCATTGGCATAGAGGAAGACCGGCACGCCCACGACGAACCATACGTCGCGCGCACCGAACAGGAAGATGCGGGCCGCCGCGAGGAGGTTGATCGCCCTCGACTTGCCGAACAGCTCGCGCGCGGAGGAACTTGCCTTGCTCTTTCCCATCATCGGCGGCAGCGAACGCACGACGCCCACGAGCACCAGCGCCAGCATCAGCGCCATCAGCCACAATGAGTAGCGGAAGCCCAGCAGCTGGAGGAGAACGCCGCCGAGGAAGAAGCCCAGCCCCTTCATGGCGTTCTTCGAGCCGGTGAACCAGGCGACCCAGCGGAACAGCCGGCCTTCCGCGTCCTCGGCGCGGGCCTCCTTCTCGGCCAGCTTGATGGCCGACTTGGAGGCTGTCTTGGTGAGGTCCTTTGCAACACCGCAAATGCCCTGCGCGAGCACCACCCATGCTACTGATGCGGCGGCCGACCATTCGGGCGACAGGGAGGAGAGGATGAGGAAGCCGGTAATCTGGGTGGAAAGCCCGACTGTCAGCATCCGCGTGATGCCGAAGCGGGTGGCAAGCCAACCGCCGATGAAATTGGCCGCGATCCCTGCTGCTTCATAAAGCAGGAACAGGAATGACAGCACGAAGGGTGAATAGCCCAGGTGGAAGAAATGCAGCAGCACCAGCATGCGCAGCGCGCCGTCGGTCAGGGTGAAGCCCCAGTAGGCGGCCGTGACAATGGCGTAGTTGCGTGCGCCGGGCGTCATCAGATCCCGGCCTCGCGGATGATGCAGGCGAGATCGACCATGCGGCAGGCATAGCCCATCTCGTTGTCGTACCAGGCATAGACCTTGAGCAGCGTGTCGTCGGTGACCAGCGTTGACAGCCCGTCGATGATGGAAGAGCGCGTGTCGCGCGCATAGTCGATCGACACCAGCGGTCGCGGCTCATAGCCAAGGATACCGGCGAGCGGCCCCCTGGCGGCATCAGCGAACAGGGCGTTGACCTCGTCCCTCGTGGTTGAGCGTGAAAGCTCAAACACACAGTCGGTGAGCGAGGCATTGAGCACGGGCGCCCGCACGGCATGGCCGTCAAGCTTGCCCTTGAGCTCAGGGTAGATGAGGGCGATCGCCGTCGCACTGCCCGTCGTCGTTGGCTGCAGTGACAACATGGCGGAGCGGGCCCGGCGAAGATCCTTGTGGGGTGCGTCGGTCACCACGTTGGTGTTGGTCGGATCATGGATCGTGGTGATCTGGCCATGGCGAATGCCAAGCGCCTCGTGAATGACCTTGACCACGGGTGCCAGGCAGTTGGTGGTGCAGGATGCCGCCGTAACGATCGGATGCTTCGCGCGATCATAGAGATGATGGTTCACACCGACCACGACGTTGAGAACATCTGGCTCCTTGACAGGCGCCGCAACGATGACCCGCTTGGCCCCGCGCTTCAGGTGACCATCGAGTGTTGCGTGGTTAAGGAACTTGCCACTGCATTCGAGCACCACGTCGACACCCAAGTCTCCCCATGGAATGTCGGCGGCAGTGGGCAGGGCAGAAAATCCGAGCTTTCGTTCGCCGATGCGAATGGTGTCTTCGCCTTCGGAGCTGATGCTGGCGCGCCATCGCCCCTGCACGGAGTCGAACTCGAGAAGATGTGCTGTGGCGGGAGCTCCTCCCTTGATCTCGTTGAGGTGGACGACGTCAAACCGGTTGCCACGGCGCGGATCATCGTCACCGCGTTCGGCTGCTCCCAGGGCTGCCCGCAGGGCCAGCCGCCCGATGCGGCCCATTCCGTTGATCCCGACGCGCATGGTCATCTCCGTCACTTCGTGTGGTGCTGTTGGTGGAGCATGCCCAGATCATGGGGTTGGACGGCACCGATAGGGTGGCTTCCCGTGCTGAAGGCTGTGGATCTGCCGCTACCGGCCTTGTTCGGGACTTCCTCTCCGACGATCAAACGTCCAGAGCTGCCTTGGCACAGGAGGAAGATATTGTAGCTCCGCTCATTCACAGCATGCTCCCGAGTTCGAACAGGACTTGGAAATCTCGTCGATGAGGGGTGCGCATAGCTCCGGCTGGCCGTTGCAGCAGTCCTTGAGCAGGAACATCACAAGCTTCCGCATCGTCTTGAGCTCGACCCGATAGATCATGGTGCGGCTTTGGCGCTCCACCGAGACGAGCCCTGCCCGCGCAAGAATGGCGAGATGGGTCGACATGGTGTTATGCGGAACGTCGAGCCTCCGGGCGATCTCACCTGCAGGGAGGCCATCCGGCTCCTGTTTCACGAGCAGCCGGAATGCCTCGAGCCGGGTAGGTTGCGAGAGGGCGGAGAAGGCTTCGATGGCGAGATCTGGTTTCATCTGTCGAGAATTATCGACGGGTTTTGTGACAGTCAATTGACGAGCTGCTATCCTATCCGCCGCAGCAGGGGGACATCGTGGAACAATCATTGCTGGTGAACGCTCCGGCCTGGCTCACGGCCAACGCCGTCATTCCTTTCATCCCCGTCGTGGCGGTGCTCATCGGCGCGCTCATTGCGCTGTGGCGGCGGCCAGGCGAAGGGCTGTCATCGGCAATCCAGCACTTCGCCGCGGGCGTCGTCTTCGCTGCCGCGGCCGCCGAAATCCTGCCGCAGGTGAAGCATGAGGGTGCGATCATCCCCACCGCCATTGGCGGCATGCTGGGTGTTGCGACCATGCTGGCAATCAAGAAACTCGAGGAGAGCTGGAAGGGTCCGGCGGGCATGCTGTCTGCCATTGGCATCGATCTGTTCGTCGATGGCGTCGTCCTCGGCCTGGCCTTCCTCGCGGGCGAAAAGGCCGGCTTCCTGCTGGCCTTTGCCCTGACGCTGGAAGTCCTGTTCCTGGGGCTCACACTCACGACCGAGCTTTCCGAGGTCGTTTCCTCACGGATCAAGGTGCTGGCGGTGACCGTCGGCCTGGCGTTGCTGCTGCCGTTGGGATCCTTCCTGGCGACACCCGTCGGGCATCTGCCGCCTGACTGGATCATAGGCTTCCTGGCCTTCGGCCTGATGGCGCTGCTGTACCTGGTGACTGAGGAGCTGCTTGTCGACGCGCATGAAAAGCCAGACACGCCGCTGATCTCGGCCATGTTCTTTGTCGGCTTCCTTGGTCTCTTGCTGATCGAGGAAGCGTTGTAACTCCTCGACGGCGTATCTTGCCGAGGCCTCTTGCTGAGCTTGTGACGTCACTCGCAGAGCAGACGTCAGGGCAACAATCTGGGCCGTTCATCCGCCCGCGCCTGCGTCGCAAACTTTTAAGAGAGCAGCGCTACAGCCTGTAGCTTCGCTTCGCCAGCCCATGGGCGAGGTCTGCGGCAAGCACCTGGGCCTCAGCCTCGTCAAGCCTGTGCTCGGCGACCCGGTTCGCGAGGAACGAGCAGTCGCAGCGCCGCGCCATGTCGTGCCTGGCCGGAATGGAGAGATAGGCGCGCGTGTCGTCGTTGAAGCCCACGGTGTTGTAGAAGCCTGCAGTCTCGGTTGTCAGTTCCCGGAAGCGGCGCATGCCGTCCGGGCTGTCGAAGAACCACCACGCCGGGCCAAGGCGGAGCGCGGGGTAGTGCCCGGCAAGCGGCGCCAGCTCCCGGCTATAGGCTGTTTCATCCAGCGTGAAGAGAATGAGTGTGAGCCGTGGGTCATTGCCCAGTTCGTCGAGCAACGGCTTCAATGCATGCACGTAATCGGTTGGGGTCGGTATGTCGGCCCCGATATCAGGACCGAACGCCGAGAACAGCGCGGAATTATGATTGCGGAAGGAGCCCGGATGCAGCTGCATGACGAGGCCGTCATCAAGGCTCATGCGCGCCATTTCGGTCAGAAGCAGGGCCCGGAACAGCTCTGCGTCCTCGGTGCTGACATCGGGCCTCAGGACCCGGCTGAACAGCTGCTCGGCGGCCACGCGGTCGAGGTTGGCCGTCCGGGCGGTGGGGTGTCCGTGATCGCTCGCAGTCGCGCCCCGCCTCTTGAAGTAGTGGCGGCGGGACCGATGAGCCTCGAGGTAGCCCGCCCATGTCATGGGCGCGCTGGCAATGGCGTTAAAGGCCTCAACATCGGCAGCGAAACCCTTGCGGCTTGGGTCGACCACGGCATCGGGGCGGTAGGTCGGAACCACGCGGCCGCTCCAGCCGGATTGCCTTATGGCATCGTGGTGGCTGAGGTCGTCCAGGGCAGCATCTGTCGTTGCGATCACGTCGATATTGAAGCGCTCGAAGAGTGCCCGCGGCCGAAATGCCGGGCGCGCCAGAAGGTCATTGACCTGGTCGTATATGCGGTCTGCGCTTTCGGCTGTGAGCCGCTCCCGAACGGAGAAGGTATCGTGCAGGGACTGCTCGATCCACATGCGGGTCGGGGTTCCCCTGAACAGATGAAAGTGCTCCGCAAAGAGTCGCCAGATCTTGCGCGGATCAGCTTCCACGGGCTCGCCATCCCGCCGCCTGATGCCCAGCCTCTCCAGTGGAACGCCCTGAGAGTAGAGCATGCGGAACACATAATGGTCGGGTGCGACGAACAGCGCTGCAGGGTCGCTGAAATTCTTATTCGTCGCAAACCACCTCGGATCGGTATGGCCGTGCGGCGATATGATGGGGAGATCTGAAACGGACGCGTAAAGTCGACGCGCTATCGCGCGAACCCCGGCATCTGGCGGAAACAGCCGGTCTGGATGCAAAGCAAGTGTTCCCAAGCTCGGAATCTCCTCATTCTGTTCGTCCGTATTCATTCCGGCAATATCTAGAGCAACTCCTCCGCAAGAACGGCGATGTGTTCAGGCCCAATGCCGCAGCAGCCGCCGAAGATCGAGGCGCCCAGGCTCTGCCAGTCGCGCGACTTGTCGAGAAGGACGGCGGGCGGAATGACGTCGATGAAGAGCCAGTCGGGCGACTGGAAGTAGCCGCATTCCGGATAGGTGCCGATCGGGCCGCTCCAGTGCTTGCGCAGGATGCTGATGGCTTCATCCGTATCGTTGGGCGAGGTGTGCATGACGGACATGACGTCGGGCTTCAGCGCGGCAAGCGCCGCCACGATGTCCTCATAAAGGCAGTCCGCGCGGCCCCAGCCGCGGAGCGTGCCATCGGCATCGCGCTCCGTCGATATGCCAATCCAGACCGGGAGACCGGTCTCCAGCGCGGACTGAGAGGCCCAGACGGCGTAGTCGGTGTCGCGCATCAGTTCCATCATGATGAAGTCGACACCGGCATCCTTGAGGATCGCGGCCTTGTTGCGGAACAGCTGGCGTGCCTCTGCTTCTGTCCAGCCAAGGGAGAGATCATTGCGATCAGACCCGATGGCCATCGGCCGCATCGTCGACATCGAACCTGCCACGGCAACCTGGGTTCCGCTCGCGGCCTCCTTGGCCACGCGGACGGCGGCGTTGTCGACAGCCGCGAGTTCATGGTCGCGTCCGAGGTGATGGAAGACGAGCGCACTTGAGGCGAAAGTATTGGCCGTTATGACGTCCGCACCTGCCTTGATGTAATCCTGGTGGACAGCCTTGACGATCTCCGGATGCGTGAGGTTGGCTTCCGCACACCAGGTCTCGCCACTCATCGGCGCGCCACGCCTCTGGATGTCGGTTCCGGTTCCACCGTCCAGAATGATGGTTTCACCGCGGGATAGTTTTTCAGCGAGTAGCCTGTAGTTTGCCGACATGAAAAGTCTCCGGACCCTGTGTGCTGCTGTTCAATATTCTATACGAAACTCGGATGTTCAAGGCGAGCTGAACTCTTGTGCACCCTCGGCGTGCTTCACGGCACTTCGATCACCATCATCACGGTCACTCAGCGGCGAGCGAGCCAGCGACGTTATCGATCAGCCAGACCGTGAGTTGTCCGACATCGGACAACTGGCCCGGGTTGGCGTCGCAGCGAAACGCGATGCAGCCATCTGGCCGCACCACATGGAACGTGGTCCGCGGCGCATTCCATGCGAGGGCATCGCCAGCTGCAACCACCATTCACCCGCCTCGCCCTGTTCGAAGGTGCGTGACTGGCTGGCTTGCACATTTTGCCTCGGCATATCACCAGACGCTTCAACGCAGGGTGGGAGAGTGAGCATGGCAAAGCAGGTTGCGAGGGTTTTTACTGATCTGTTGCCGCGTAATCCTGTCCCACTGTCTGCAATACTTTGCGCGATACTGATGCTGGCACCAGCCATCAGCAGTTCCAGGGCAGACAGCCCGGCGGCGCCGTCGGCTGTCTCGGCGGAGGAAGCTCCGGCGCCTGAGCCAGCGCCGACCACGACCATTGATCCGGCTGTGGCGCTTGACGATCTCGAGATCATGCTGGAGCCAAAGACACGAGCCGAAATGGAAACCGAGGCCAAGGCCTGGTTCGCCTTGCTCTGCGCCAAGGTCAGCGAAATCAGCCTGGCCGAGCTGGCAGTGCACCGCAAGAACCGCGAGATCGCGCAGCTGGCGAAGGAAAGGGCTGCTGGAGAGGTGCTGGCGCAAGCTGCCCAGGAAGCGAAAGCCAAGCAGGACAGCGCGGACGTGACAGCAGCTGAGAAGACCGCTGCGGCAGAACGACTTGCGGCGGCGCAGCAGGACCTCGCCAAGACGGTGGACTCTGCCCAGAAGCAGGCAGCCAGTGATCAGGAACAGGCGACAGCGGCAGCGAGCGTTGCCAGTGCAAAAATGCCGAGGCCGCAAAGGTCTCGTCCGCCGCGAGCCAGGAGGCTGGAAAGACCAGCGACGTCACGGATGTCGTGGCTGCCTCAGTGGCGCAGAAAGCTGCCGAACCTGGCAGTGACCCGGAAGCCGCCACCTCCATGGCGAAGGATGCCTCGGCGGCAGATGCCGTCAAGTTACTTGCGGCTTCCGGAGAGAGTTCTGCAGCCGCAACATCAGCCGATCAGACGTCCTCCAAGGTTGAACAGCTTTCTGCGAAGGCCAGTGAGGCAACCGGGGCCAAGACCGACGTCAAGGTGGCTCTCGTGGATCTCAGCACCAAGCTGACAAGCGAGCGGACAGCACTCGCCGACCGTTTGAAGCTGGTCCTCGACAAGTGGGAACTCAAGGGTGGGGATCCGGTCGAGTGTCGCCAGTACATCTTGTCGCTCAGTGGCTTCAAGATCGATGTCTCTGACCAGACGGCGACCTGGGCGCGGACCAAGGCCTGGCTTGTCGCTGACGAGGGCGGATTGCGCTGGTCGCGGAACCTCGGCATTTTCTTCGGTTATGTGCTGGGTGCACTGATTGTCGCGTGGATCGTCCGCAGGATTCTCCGGCGCGTGATGAGCGTGACCAATGTCTCATCCAATCTGCTGCGTGACTTCGTCGTTTCGATGTCGGGTCGTGCAATCGTCTTCTTTGGTGTTCTGCTCAGACTGTCGGCACTGGAGTTCAATCTGTCCCCAATCCTTGCAGCGGTGGGCGCTGCCGGCTTTGTTGTTGCCTTTGCTCTTCAAGGCACGCTCAGCAACTTTGCGAGCGGCCTGCTGATCATGGTGAACAAGCCTTTCGACGTCGGCGATGTCGTCGAAATCGGTTCGGGCATCAAGGGCAAGGTGAAGTCTGTCACGATTTTCAGCACCGTGATCGAGAAGGATGATGGGCTGACCATGATTGTTCCCAACAATACGGTCTGGAGTGGCGTCATAACCAACCACTCGACAAGCGCCACCAGCAATCCGAGCGCAACTGCCTGAAGCCATTGAATTGCCGAGCGACTGCGCCTGGCGTGAATAGCTGTCACTGGCACATATGCGCCATTGGCTGCAAAGATCGCCTGCGCTACATCTTGGTCTCAAATGAAACGGACAAGGGTGTACGGCAGCCATGCAGTGCGGATGGATTGCGCAGGCGGGATCGTATCGGCAGTTTCCGGAACTCGTTGGTGAACAGAAGACGGACTGGCTGATCGTCGGCGGCGGGTTCACGGGGCTTTCCGCCGCGCGTGAACTTGCCGGGCGCCGGCCGAACGACCGCATCATCCTCATCGATGCACAGCGCATTGCGCAAGGTGCTTCCGCCAGAAACTCGGGCTTCAATGTTGGCTATGATTTGCCCGAGTTCGGAGCAGAAGGTTCCGCCGAGGCCATGGCGACATTTCTGGCCCAGACGGAAATCGACAGGGCCGGTGCGCTGGAGAACGAACGCCTGGTCAACACCCTCGGCATCGACTGCGATTTCAGAGCCGATGGTTTTTTCTATGCCGCCCATGAGGGTGAGCGCTTGGGCAAGGTCGAAGCCTATGCCGAAGTCCTCACCCGGGTCGGCGCCACCGCGCGTATTCTCGAGGCCGATGACTGCCGGACGCGCTTCGGCACCGGCTTCTATTCCAGGGCGTTGTGGATCGGCGGTGGTGGCAACGGGTTCCTGCAACCCGCCAAGTTCAGCAAAGGCCTTGTCGACACCATGCCGGCTGGTGTGGAGCTTTATGAAAACACGCCAGCCATTGGCCTTCAGCCGACTTCAGGCGGTGGTGCGGTGGTTGACGTTGCCAAGGGACGCATCAAGGCGTCGCGCGTCATCCTGGCGTTGAATGCGTTCCTGCCGCGGTTCGGCTACAAGAAATACCGGATGATGCCGCTGGCGCTCACCGCCAGCCTGACGCGCCCGCTGACACCGCAAGAAGACATGCGCATCGGTCGTCCACCGGCCTGGGCGGTGCTCTGCCCGATCAAGGGAGGCACGACAGCGCGCCTCACCGTCGACCGGCGTATCCTGATCCGCAACACCGTTGAATACCGGCCCGAGGGCCTGACAGCGGCGGACGTGAGCGCGCGTCGCCCCACCCACATGATCGCCTTGCAGCGAAGGTTCCCGTGGTTGACGGAGGCCGACCTGGAATACAGCTGGACTGGCACCATGGCAGGCAGCCGTGGATACCGCTTCCTGCTCGACCAGGTGCATGCCGGTGTGGTTCTGGCAGGGTGCTGCAATGGCAACGGCGTTTCGCGCTTGAGCATGCTAGGCCGTCTGGCCGCACGGTTGGCGCTGGGTGAACAGGACAAACTGCTCAGCGTGGCGTTGTCCATGGAAAAGCCGGGTGTGCTGCCCCCCGATCCATTCCTGCGAATGGGCGTGGCTCTCAGCTTCGCGCTCGACCGGTCAAGGGCCGCTGCTGAACTTTAGTCCTCGATCTTCCCGCCGCGACCTTGGGCCTGAGGTAGCTCAGTTCAATGGCCGTCCCCGAGGCGTATTGCATGCGGAGGAAGGTTGCCTGCGGCCTGACGGAGATTGAATGCCGTCTGCAGTGACGCCGCCCTGATTGAGTGGGCCTTTCATGAAGGCGATCGTGTCGTCCAGCCCTGATCGGCATTGTGCGCAACGGATCGCTCGGCGCCACGGTCGAAGTCGGCATGGCGGCGAGCCCAGCATCACATAGCCGTGCCGGCGGAGATCCTGGCTATAAGATTCTTTTGTCTGCCTTTCCGATGAGCCCCAGGGCCGTGGCGATTGCCACGGCATGGGCCTTTGTCTGCGCACCCAGTTTCCGCTCGCCCTTTGCCAGATACATGGCCACGGCGGATTCGCTTACACCGAGGACATTGGCCGTTCGCTTTGCCGTAAGGCCGCTAGCCGCCAGTCTCAGTACCTCAAGTTCGCGTTGGCTGAGTTCGTGTTTCATCGGTTATCAGTGTCTGGAATCCCCGTCCGCGAGCACGGTGAGGAAAGACCCTTCTCCACGCAGTATCGCTTGACTCTCTCAAGCGGAGCGCCGCCGGCACTGGCAGCAGAGTAGAATGGTTGCCACGGGCCGCCTTCCGAGCACTGGCGGGCAATGTCAGGAGGTCGTTGTTGTCGTGACTACCGGCCGACCCGGGCGACGATGGCATCAACGCCCTGTTCAACAGAAACCATGCGCTGAATTGGCGATTCTCGTCCAAGCCCACTCGCTATCTCGGAAAGTCTATGGCAATTCGAGTATGCGATATTCATGATTTTGCGGCCGAGGCCAAGTCGTGTCAGTGCAAAGGGCTGTAATTGACCGAGAGCCGTATCCAACCACTTGTAGGCATAAACCTTCAGCCGATGGGAGCGATGTCGCTGGAGCCTTGCCCTGATAGTCGATGCAAGTAAGCTAAGATCTGCTTCGAGGTACGATGATGACATCACCTTAGTCTCCTGTCGGCTTCGATATGAAAGATCATATACTATTTTGCGGTAAGCACCTATGCGTAGATACGCTTATTCATACGTATTAATTTCAAGAGGCTCATATATAAAATCTGCTAAATATATGAGATCTACTATAGTACTTATTATCGTGCTTGAGGCTCAAGGCGGTTCGATCCCACATTCACATGGATTCCTGGGAGTCCCTCAAGCCACCGTTCTTGGGGGCGGCGTAGAATTCACCCGGAAACTTTCACTTCCCTTTGGCATTTCATTCCGTGAGCGTGCTTGGTACCGACGAGCGACATCTTTGGGCACTCATGATGCCAAGCCCAGATGCTGGCTCGGTGGCCGAGAAGAGCAACGTGCGAGACTGAGCAAAGGGACCGCTCTGAGCAGCAGAAAGGCAATACCCGCCACGCACCTTCGGCCGATCACCTGCCCGCCTTCCGGCGCCCGGGCATCACGGGCATCGGGGCCACCCTCCGTCATACCCCGAGCGACATCAGCGCATCGCGCAGCGATCTCAGAATAACCAAACATCGACTTGATTTGTGCCAGCTGAGAGACGCTGACCCTGCCGCGCTGACGACAATCAGTCGACTCAGTCGGTCGTCTTCAACGAGCAGCGCCCAAGGCGCATCTCAATTCCCATTTCCGGGAAGCATAAAGATGGAAGTGGGTGTCTCAATATTGGAGTTCGTTGGCGCACCATGCGGAATAAAGATGCGAACTCGTATATCGTTGAAATTGCGTTCTAAACGTGGGGATGTATCAGTCTTGGACAACCAACGTTGGGTGGTTCACCATCTTGCTGACCGGCTGACTGCGGCCTCCCATTCGTTTTACGCCCCCGTAGCCCATTGCGAGGCGCTAACCTCCGTCCACGACGCTGTTTTACATGTATCAGGAGCCCCACATGAGCCATCCCGCCATCAAGCCCGGAAACACCGCCGTCATCACCGGAGGCGCCGCTGGAATTGGGCTTGCTTCAGCCATCGCATTTGCCAAGGCGGGGCTCCGTGTCTGTATCGCCGATCTCGGCGAAGCGCGTTTAGCAGAGGCGGCCCGCCGCATCGCTGAAGTCGCTCCCGGCGGCGCACGGGATGTGATGGCTGCGGAAACGGACGTCGGCAGCCATGAGGAGGTGCAAGCCCTGGCCGATCGGGTGAAGGGCGAATGGGGTCACCTCCACGTGCTTATGAACAATGCCGGGATCCAGCCGGGGAGCTCCATGTTCGGCCCTCGCCAGAGCTGGGAGCGCGTCATTGATGTGAACTTGTGGGGCGTGATCAACGGTGTGCAGGCTTTTGTGCCGCGTATGATCGGGCAGGGCAGTCCGGGCCTCGTCATCAATACGGGGTCGAAGCAGGGCATCACCACGCCGCCGGGAGATCCGGCCTACAACATCTCCAAGGCGGGGGTGAAGGTGATGACGGAGGCGCTGGCGCATGATCTCCGCAACACGGACGGATGCCAGATCACGGCCCATCTTCTCATTCCGGGCTTCGTCTTCACCGAGCTCACGGCGAAGGGCAGGACCGAGAAGCCCGCCGGTGCCTGGACGCCGGAGCAGACCGTCGGCTTCATGCTGGAGCGTATTTCCGCTGGCGATTTCTATATCCTCTGCCCTGACAATGAGGCGACGCGGGCACTGGATGAGAAGCGCATCCTGTGGGCGGCCGGCGACATCGTCGAGAACCGCCCGCCGCTCTCACGCTGGCACAAGGATCATGGCGAGGCGTTTGCATCCTTTGTCAGTCGCGGCGGCCGCTAAGGTGCTTCGATGAGGATCCCCGCTCGGGTTCTTGATGCCGCGCGGCGTCGTGGAGCGACTGTGCCGGGACGCTTCACCCCTCGCCGGCTTCTGGACAAACCTTCAATCGCAATCTAGGATTTGACCGTGGGGCGGTTGGAGCACCAGCGCTCCGGTTCATCCCACGGAAAACAGACAGAATAGAAACAACTGTCAGACACGTCCTGGGAGGACTCAAATGCCAATACTGAACAGAAGACTTCTGCTCGGCAGCGCTGCCGCACTCATCATCGCGTCATCGTCGACGGCAGCCCTTGCCGCCGACAAGATCCTTGCGTCCGTGCCGGGCCTCAGCTTCCCCTTCTTCGTGCATATGATGAACGCCTTCAAGGCGGAGATCCAGAAGCAGGGCTACGAGGTCATCGAGAGTGATGGCCAGGTCTCCTCGCCCAAGCAGACGGCCGACATCGAGGCGGCCATCACCCAGGGCGTCAAGGGCATCGTGATCAGCCCGAACGAGGTTGACGCTATGGCGCCGGCGCTGCAGCAGGCGGTGGAAGCCAACATCCCCGTCGTCACCGTCGACCGCCGGGTTCCCTCCGTCGAGGGCATTCTCGCCCATGTGGGCGCTGACAACGTGAAGGGTGGCGAGGCTCAGGGTAACCTGATCCTGTCGCTCTACCCGGATGGCGCCACCATCATCAACCTGCAGGGCCAGTCGGGCGCATCGCCCGCGATCGATCGCAACAAGGGCTTGCACAACGTGCTCGACGCGGCAGGCGAAAAGTACAAGATCGTGTTCGAGCAAACTGCGGGCTTTGCGCGTGACAAGGGCCTTTCGGTGACGGAGGCTGCGCTGTCGGGCCTTGCCGAGCCGCCGAAGGTGATCGTTGCCGCCAATGACGACATGGCGCTGGGTGCCATGGAAGCCGTAAAGGCGCGTGGCTTGACCGGTATCTCCATCATCGGCTTCGACGCCCTCCCGGAAGCCCTCGCACAGGTGCGCGACGGCGGCCTCACGGCGACGATCGAGCAGTTTCCCGGACAGCAGAGCGCCCTTGGCGTGCAGACCCTCGTGGCATTCATCAAGGATGGCACCAAGCCGGCTGACAAGGTGCTGCTGCTCACCCCGGTCGCCATCACCAAGGACAATCTGAACACGGCAGAGCGCCTTGGCGAAGTGAAGTAATCAGACACGCAAGCTCCGGCCGGCATGCTGCCGGCCGGGCAATTGCACATGACCTCATCAGCGGAACTGCCAATGCTTCTCCGCATGTCCGGGATATCGAAGACCTTTCCGGGCGTGCGGGCGCTCGACCAGGTGAACTTTGCCGTCGGTGAAGCAGAGATCCACGCGTTCCTTGGTGAGAATGGTGCAGGCAAGTCGACCCTGCTGAAGATCCTGTCCGGCGCCCAGGCGCCCAATGCGGGAACGATCGAACTGGCTGGCCAGTCCGTTAGCTTCAGCAGTCCCCAAGTGGCGCAACAGGCGGGTATCGCGACGATCTATCAGGAATTCACCCTGGCGCCCGACATGACGGTGGCAGAGAATGTCTTCATCGGCCGCGAGCCGGGATCGCGCCTGTTCGTCAACTACCGCAAGCTTGAAGAGCAGACCCGCGCGCTGTGCGCCCGCGTCGGTCTCGACCGCAGCCCCCGTGCCATGGTCCGAGACCTTTCCGTCGCCGAGCAGCAGATGGTTGAGATCGCCCGCGCACTCTCGATGAAGTCGCGCCTCATCATCATGGACGAGCCGACCAGCGCGCTAAGCCGCGCCGAGGTCGAAAAGCTGTTTTCGATCATTCGCGGCCTGAAGCGGGAAGGCGTGTCGGTTATCTTCGTGACTCACCGGCTCGAGGAAGTCTTCGAGCTCTGCGACAGCTATACGGTTCTGCGCGATGGCCGCAATGCCGGCCATGGCAAGGTGGCCGAAACCAGTGTCGAAGCCATCATCCGGCTGATGGTGGGCCGTGACGTCGGCCTGCTTCAGCAGCGCGCCCAATCCTTCAGCACCCCGGAAGTGGCCATGGAGGTGAAAGGGCTGTCGCGCAGGCGCAAGAGTACGGATGCAAGCGCCATCGAGCTCCACGATATTTCGTTCCGCCTCCACAAGGGTGAGATTCTTGGCATTGCGGGTCTCGTCGGCGCTGGCCGTACCGAGATGGCGAGGGCGGTTTTTGGCGCCGACGCGTTCGACAAAGGCCAATTGATCGTGGATGGAAAGCCCGTCGCCATCACCTCGCCGCGAGATGCCATCGCCGAGGGGATCGGCCTCGTGCCGGAGGACCGCAAGCAGCAGGCCCTGTTCCTGTCGCTTGCCATCCGCACCAACATGTCGATCGCCTCGCTCGATCAGATCTCATCCGCAGCGGGGTTCCTGAGCAGCGCCAAGGAAAGCGCGCTCGTCGAAGAATATCGCGGGCTCCTCAACATCCGCATGGCCTCAGGCGATCAATTGGTCGGCAACCTCTCCGGAGGAAACCAGCAGAAGGTCGTGCTTGCCCGCTGGCTTGCCCTGCGGCCGCGTGTCCTGATTGTCGACGAGCCCACACGCGGCATTGACGTGGGTGCCAAGGTCGAAGTCCACAATCTTCTGATCGAGATGGCGAAAACGGGCATCGCCATCATTGTGATCTCATCCGAATTGCCGGAGGTGCTGTCGCTCGCCGACCGCATTCTCACGATGCGGGAGGGCCACGTCACCGGCGAGGTGACGAGAGCAGAGGCCTCGCCCGAAAAACTCATGACGCTGATGACGATCGGGTCGCAGCGTGCAGCTTGATGGGGCCGGGAATGACTGACAGCGTGGCCGCGAAGACGGGCAGGGACTTCGATGCGTTCTCGTTCTTGGCGCGCTTTGCGCCCCTCATATTCCTGCTGGTGCTGATGGCGGTGTTCGCGATTCTTGAGCCGCGCTTCCTGTCCTCCGTCAATCTCTTCAATGTCATGCGGCAGGTCTCGATCACCGGCTTGCTGGCCATTGGTATGACCTTCGTGATCCTCACGGCTGGCATCGATCTGTCGGTGGGTTCCCTTCTGGCCTTTGCCGGCCTGGTTGCAGCCGCTGTTGCAAAGGGTGGTATGCAGGACCGCTTCACCGTGGGGGACGAGACCATCGGTTATGGCTGGCCGCTGGCGGCACTCGCGGCCATCGCGGTCGGCCTCGTGGGTGGGCTTCTCCAGGGCGTGGCAATCACCAAGCTCAAGGTTCCGGCCTTCGTGGTAACGCTCGGCGGCATGTCGGTGTTTCGCGGAGCGGCACTGCTGTTTGCGGCCGGCGGGCCGATCTCGGGTTTCGAGCCAAGCTTCACCTGGTGGGGGCAGGGCAAGATCTTCTCGGTGCCGGTCCCGGTCATCATCTTTCTGGTGGCAGCCGTCATCGCCCATATCGTGCTGAGCTACACCCGCTATGGCCGGCGTGTTTATGCCGTTGGCGGCAATCCGGAGGCAGCGCGCCTTGCCGGCCTCAATGTCTCGGCCATCATCACCAGTGTCTATATCATCATGGGCTTCTTCTCGGGCCTCGGTGCCTTTGTGCTGGCGGCCCGCCTCAACTCTGCGGAGGCCGTTGCCGGAACCGGCTATGAACTCACGGTGATCGCATCCGTGGTGATTGGTGGAACCAGCCTGTTCGGGGGCACGGGGTCCATCTTTGGCACGGTTGTCGGCAGCCTGCTGATCGGCGTGCTGCTCAACGGTCTGGTCCTCATGAATGTGAACTCCTACATCCAGCAGATCATCATCGGCGTCATCATCGTGCTGGCCGTGGCCTTCGATACGTTTGCGAAGTCGCGGCGCCGCAAGAACTGAGATGGTAGATCGTCGGGACATTCCGCTCCGCCGGACCGTTCCGCATCAGTTTCGTCCACCTCGAGAACGCAGATCTCCGGAAGCACAGTCTTGACCTTGCCCGGCTCCCGGCTTTCGGAACGTTCCAGCGCCATTCTGCTGCTGATCGTCGCTGTCAGCTGTTTCGGGGCGGTCGACGGTTTCAGCAAGATCCTCGTCGACAGCCAGTCGTTCGGACAGATCATGCTGGCCCGTTACGCGCCGGCCCTTGTTGCGTTGCTCGTCGCGAGCGGTCCGGGCTCCTGGAGGGGCATGTATTCCACGCGCCGGCCCGGCCTTCAGGTCATCCGGGGGCTCAGCCCTGTCTGCGTCGGGGGACTGATGGTGTTTGCCGTCCGCTACCTGCCTCTGGCGGAGGCCACCGTCATTCTCTTCGCGGGACCATTCATCGTGGTTGCACTCTCACAGCGAATGCTAGGAGAACGTGTGGATCCGGCCAGCTGGATAGCCGTCGCCATCGGGTTTCTTGCCGTTCTCATTGTCGCGCGGCCAGGGATCGACGCGCTTTCAAAATACACGATATTTCCGGCGGCAGCGGCCGTGTTCTATGCCATTCTCCAACTGCTCAGCAGGAGACTGGCTTCCTTGGGCGAATTGCCCAGAACAACCGTTGCCTGGACGTTGCTTGTCGGGACCCTCGTATCTTTGCCGCTGGCAATGTTGGACTGGCGCTCGCCCGATCTCTATCACTGGGTGATCCTGCTCTGCCTCGGCGTGAGCTTTGGGAGCGGGCAACTCCTTTTGACCAAGGCCTTTGCACTCGCTCCCGCCAACGTTCTGACACCCTTCAGTTACGTCCAGATCGTTTCGGCAGCCATCTTCGGGTGGCTGGTCTTTCACAACGTTCCGGATGTCTGGACGATTTCAGGTATGGTCCTGATCGTGAGTGCAGGGGTCTATGTATTTGGACGAAGAGACCCTGCCAACCAGGCATAAGTGCAACTTGCCTAGCCCTGGCTGAGCCATTCCTGGAACGTAGAGAAAACCCGGGCGCCCGGAGTGCCGGCGGGCCTATGTCT
>Ga0194051_1000071_pt1 | contig 49675 bp, 51 predicted proteins | sample SepL2320m_MetaG_FD_161275 | JGI IMG/M metagenome (GOLD analysis project Ga0194051, IMG submission 161275) | Anoxic zone freshwater microbial communities from boreal shield lake in IISD Experimental Lakes Area, Ontario, Canada - Sep2016-L239-20m | ecosystem: Environmental > Aquatic > Freshwater >... | reverse complement strand
CCATCTAGGCTGGCCATGAACCACGGAAACTTTTCGTGTTCAACACAGGCTGGCTCAACCTTTAGTCCTGTCAGGTCTTCGTACATCTCACGCACAATAGGCTCTAGGCGTTTGCCTCTAGCCATTCTTTCGTTCTCGTACTGTTCAGGTATAGTTCCTATTTTTTTTCCCATTAGTTCGTCTGGCTTGCACCAAGGGTTGGAACCCATTAGTACAGCAGCATCAGAACCACCTACCCCGCCCTGTCGCCATCTCAACCACTCTTGACCGCTCTGATCTAAGGTCACATACTTGCAATTCAACATGCTTGTTGTCCTCGGTGTGATGAAGCGGTAACTCCAGCTCTGCACGAATTTGCATTACCCGAATTTTTTCGGGTGAGCCGGGTGGATATACCGTAGGCAGGTACGGGTCTATTGTACCATGCCAGTCATACACACGACTAGACTGCATTAGTAAAATACCAAGATCCGTCTTTTCTTCTAGACATTTTAACCTTGTTTTCTGGTGGTGGAATTAAAGAGTGTATATGGTCTGCAATAGCTTTACCTACAGTAGGCCTTGTGCGCGATCTGTCTGTTGCTCTTTGTGCGGATGGTGCCTCTTTAGGGTACACCTTCCCATTCTTACCACGCATCTGGTTATCCCAAAGACCATTAGCAGGCTTAGGCATAACCTGGGTTGGCTTCATGGGTGGCACATTGCGTGTGTGGAACCTAGTCTGCTTTGACTCAGTCGCACCGTGTTGAAATGGCTGGATTCCAAAGCTAGACTTCTCACCAATTATCCTTGTTGCGTGCCCATGCATAACAGGGTTCTCTAACATCACCCTATCGGCGTGTGGTGTGTTTAACATGCGTTTGAAGTCTTCCGCATCCCTCTGCATGTCTTGCATTCTAGTAGGGTACGCCAGCGTACCATCCGCCTTCTTTTGTGTTAGCCTGCTTACTGAACTGTTAGCCATGTTCGTGCAGGTGGGGTGACCTAACAACATATCCCAATGGTGGCTACCGTCTAGAAGATCCCAATAGTTCCCTTGGTGGTGGTTTGTCTGGTCAACCTCGTTGGGTTTAAAATCAGCAGTGGTGACATGGTGCCCCAACGCACGCAAGTGCGATGCGACACCATTACTACACTCACCAGCTATAAGCACTTTTCCCATTAGGCTACATTCTTCAATGCACTGCGTAAGCCGTAAGCAGCTAATGCAGCTAGGAACGATTGGCTAGCTTGCTCAATCTGACCTTGTGAGAATTGGTAAAGTGCTAAACCAAATAATCCAGCACAAGCAAGGTATGTTTTATAACCAGCCATAATTAGACTCCTTTAAGTTTTTTGAGTTCTTCTTCAACATCAATAACTTTAGCGTCTTTAGCTTTCTGTGCTAAAAGCTTTCGCACGCCATCAATGATAGGGTGGTCTTTAGGCCTGCAAACTTCTCTTGCAACCCAACCACCAAAAAAACACGCACATCCACATGCAATAGTAATAATGCTCATTAGTCATCACTCCTTCTAAAAAAGAATACCGCCAAACCAAGTGTAACAATAATAACAACAACCAACAGAGATCCCTCTAGGGTAGCTCTGAGATCTGGATCACCCCCCTTCCGGTAGTTAGGGTCCACCTTCCGTAGTGCTGTTGCCAAACCTACTGCTCCATCCGTGTAGTCGTTTTGTCTATGCACCACCGTGCCGTCTGGAGATTGCACATAGATTGCAATCTCACTGTTAGCCTCAAATCCCACACCATTGACCGCCCAGTGGTCTTTAGGGTAGTCTTGTACTACTGTGAAAGATCTAAAGTCTGAAAGTGCAGGGTCGTTGTATAAGTCATCGCGCACCTTCTTTCTCATTGCGTCCGAACCAATTACAGTGATTCGTATAAACAGACTATCGTCAGGTATACCCTGGGTGCCCATAAGCAGAAGTGCACTCTCCTTAGTGATACTCCTACCGTTGTGGTAGTAACTCTCAGGCCTGCCCTTCATCTCGGATAACTCAATACCATAATTAGCCATCTTCTTTATAGGAAATAGGTCTAAATATTTATCTGGTATTGGTGTAGGAAGTGTGGACTCCTTGAAGTTACCCTTTGAATCCATCTCCAAGTAAACTCGTTCAGGCACCTTGTACACACCCACTTGTACAGAGTCCTTGTATAGTGCCACCTGACGAGAATCGTCAGTAGGCACCCAGCTAAAGTCTAAAAACATAATCACAGCAAATAGTAAGTTCATCATATCTCCTAGTGTGGCACAGGTGGTGGTGGTGGTGCGAGCCATACGAAAGCCCAACCATTGGAATCATTAGTCCATCTACTTTTAAACTCTTCAGGGGTCATCCAGATTAGCTCGCCTGCTGTGCCGTTATTATCCCATATTGCTGCCCACTTGTCGTCTAAGTGAGCCAAACACACCATGTGGGCGATTGTGCTCGAATATCGCACTTTATCACGCCCTGAATAGGTCACAGCTGGAAACCTACCTGTCTTGAGTGCTAGCTTAAGCAGGTCTAGCTCTTTCCCTTCATATTGCACATACTCAGGCGTGTTGATTTTCTGTACCTGAGAGTACTCTTTTAGTTGTTTGTCTACCTTGGAAGGGTACCCACCACCTGGCTTATTGGCACACCAATTGCGTAGGCCACGAACCTGCTCTAGGTTCTGCCACCTTCCAGCCATCTCAATAGAAGACATCACGCACATACCCGCACCGTCCACATGAGAACCAATGTTGCTGATGTGCTGTGCTAAAGGGAAGTCAATCTGTAGTGGCGTAGAACCGTCAGGTGCGATAGAACCACCTAGAGTAATAGACTCAACTGAGCCTTCTAGGTCTGTGCCCCAAGGTCGTTTAGGCTTAGGTACATCTGGGATAATTGGTAGTGGTATTGGTGGTACAATTTTTGGCCTAAGAAGTGGCATTGGGTCAAACTTCAGGTTCCCAAAGTACACCTCGTTAGCTGCTATAAGGCCTACAGCTAGAATTAACATGCCGATTACCTTGTTCATGATGCTCTCCTGTTAGTGAGAAGGAACAACACAAAGAACGCAACGCCTCCCATTGTAACTCCGTCCTTGAATCCCCACCAGTATATTCTATCAATAGTCCACTTTAAAGGTAGTAAAATATCCTCTAAAAGTTCAATTGGGGGTAGATCCTGTGGTGTCATGTTCGCTCCATTTCCCTAGTGGGCACTTCTCAGTGATCCAGCTAGCTTTGATTTTTAAGAAACATCCACAAACTCCGCATTTATCGTCTTTTTTAAATTCACAGTTATTGCAAATGTTTAGCCTGTTTGCTTGCACTTCTAAGGGCACTCGAGTGCAACCTGAAAAGCCCCATTTAGCTACAGAAGACATTAAAGAGCTAGCTTGTTCTAACATAGGTGGAACTTGTATTGGTTCGTCATTATCCCAGGCTGCCCTCACCCTTGTGTTGTGGTGGTAATGCCAACAAAGTTGGCACTGTGTGTTATCCCAAGTGCTGTTAGGAATTACATTATTGCATGTGCAAGGTCTTGGCATTTTTCACCTAAACTATGGTCTTGTGGATTGAGATATAAACTCAAATCGAGCGTATGTAGATGAAGGCTGCAAAATTCCGTTTCCATACTGTCCTGTTATATGGTTAAGTCTTATATACACATCTATTATATCTCCAATTTGTAACATCTTTGATACAAATGTTGTTCCAGAACTACTTATAGAAAAAGCTCGCCCTGCCGTGTTATTTGCATTGCCTTGTACTTGAATTACAGTTCCGTTGTTTCCTGAAGAAACAGCAAACATACTTGCATATCCTGGAACTTCAACTTGGTACGATTGTTGCAAAATTGCTTCCGTATCAAAATCATTTAGCGTGTATTCTAATATGTAATTTGTTTCACCATAATATCCTGTTCCGGTTTGAGTTCGAGTTCCATAATTATCTACCTCAGTACTACTGTAAAGAGATAAAGCCGGACTTGTTGTTGAAATTGGTGTAACACCTACGCAATATCTGTTCCACGCATAACTGTTCCAATACCACGCACGCCCATGAAAGCTATAAATTTCATTTAGTGTCGGAGATGTTGGAAAAGCAAAAGGTCCATTGTTTGTGTTTGCAGGTGCAATACAAGTGCCTGTTTGGATCGGGCTGGGTGTGGGTGTGGGGCTTGTGTTTGTGCAGGATAGTTGTAATCGCCTTTGTACTGTACCTAGTAAGCTATTTGAATAAACATAATAGCTACCATCATACGGATAGCCCCAATCGATAATTTGTATAATTTCGCCTGCACCGGGGTTTAGGTATGTACCATTCTGGAGGTACACATCTTGAATATTAAAGTCTAGGCAAGTTTCAATTGCATTAACTGTCCATGTACCCGCATTTGGGGCCATGAAAACAGTTCCATCGTAGCTAACGATTTTTGGGCCATCCCACAAATAAGTAGTGTTCGTCTTTATTCCAAAAGTCCAACCACCCATGCATACATTGGTATTTGGGGGAGTTGGAGTTGGTACTGGGGCAGGACTCGGAGGATTATATACTGGATTATAATTTGGTACACCGCTAGCACACCCGCCATTGGGAAGAGTAGTATAACCTACATTGCCTGTTCCTATTCCTAAACCAATAGTACCGAATGTGTTCGTTGGCAAAGTAACTTCTGCTTCCGTATCTGAAATTACATTTACTGTTGCGCCTGTTAAAATTTGACCACCGTAGCCATACACTTTATTTACATTAGTAAAATTACTTCCGTTAATAGTTACTGTTCCCCCTGTGGCATAACAATAAACACCGTTGTTATTATTCATTATTGGAATAGGATCGGGTGCTTTTTCTAGCCACACAGTCACAGTTACATTGGTTTGAAGAATTGATGTTGATGCTGATGTGAAATACCATTGATCTTCGTAAGAAGTACCGGGGCATTGATTTTGGGTTAACACATACGCACTAGGCTTGGGGGCATTATCTTCTTGATTCGCATAAGTTCCAATTGTGTCAAGTTGCACACTATTAGCGGGCCTGTATGGAACACAGCTAACACCCTCAGATGCGGCAACATACACTTGCCCATTAGTTCCATAACCATATTCAGTTGCGTACCCACTCGCAATATTCATTCGAGTAGGATTGTTTGAATTTGTTCGAGCAAGTGTAGTGCTATCCCATTGGTCATCCCTACTAATATAAATGGAAAGTGAATTTACTCCATCGGCATTATTATTTTCACCAATAGCAAAATTAGGAGAAGTCGAATACTGACTTACAACGCTAGTTGTGAGATTATTAGAAATCGGGTAAACTAAAGCTCTTTGAGAACCCTTCCAGATACCACCACCTCGATCCCAACCCGATCTACTGTTAGGAACTCCTCGCAAGTTATATAGTGAGTTTGAAGAACCATTCCCATTAACGGCAAGATAGCTGACATATCCGATTACATTTATCTCATACCACATTAGTCCTTTAAATCCTGCTGGTGGCGCATAAGCAATGGTGACTAATCCACTTTCCCCAACACCGGGGGTCGTGCTTACTTTGCATCTAAACTGCTGAACTAAGCCATCACCCGAATAATCAGCTATTAGTCCTGATTGCCCCGGCATAGTGGATGCGTACACATTTACAGTAGGTGGTTCTGGGTCTGCCCCTGTTTTAATACAACCTAAAAAGACTGTGAATTGCAACGCACCCGGTCCAGTGTTTCCAGCGTCTTTAGCGTACACCGCACTTAGGCAGTTTGTGCTACCTTCGGTAAAATTAGAGTTGTTGGTTCCTGTTGAGTATGAAGTTTGAGAACCGCCCGTTGTTTGCCCATTTAATAGATTGCGGACCCAATGGTAACCTGTTGGTAGGTCATCTGGAACACCTATTGCAATAGTTCTTCCACCACCACCTATTGGAGCATACGATGGATTTAAATTTGCTGGCATGATAACTCCTAAGTATTAAACTGCACCCAAGCGGTGCCGTAGTAGGTGTAAAGAATTGCATCGTTAGTGCTCACCCACCTATCACCTTGAGCAGGTGATGTGGGTGCTGTGGAACCCGTATTAAAACCTGTGCCTGAACCACCCCCACCACCTGCACTAGCTGTAGTCTGTGTGGTACCGTCTGGGTAGGTGATACCCAAGTGAGAAATAGTAGTTCCTAGGCTAGTAGCTGCGTTCCATACCTTCAAGGTTGTACCTGCGCCAGAGTCTAGGTAGAGTGGTCTAGGTGTGGTCGAGCCATCGTTTGTGGTTCGCAACCAACCAGCTTGCCAGTTGAACTCAAACCCAACTGCACACACTAAAGAAATACCGTTGCTGCCCCCTCTAGAGGTATCAAAATTACCTTTACTAACATACTGCCCCCCAGTTCCAAATACTATTGCACCCGTCATGGTGCCACCTGCTAAAGGCAGGTAGTCACCACCACCACCTCCCCCACTACCTGTTGCATCCGTAGTATTAATCCACTTGCTGCTAGCAGTGTCGTACTTTAAAGCTTGTCCATCAGTTGGGGATGTAATTACAACATCCGTTAGATCGACTAGTGCACTAGCCCCACCACCTCCACCAGTATTTGCATCACCGTCCACAATAAGAATCGGGGTGCCTGTTTCGTCAGCAACCCACAATTGCCTATCTGGAATATTAATTGCTATCTCAAATGGTACAATATCCCCAGCAACAGGAGGATCTCCCGCCACTATGCTTCTTCTAGGCTTGATTATGTTCGTAGGTATCAGATTTATAGTAAGAACAGCAGATGTCATACCCGGTGAAGAGAATGTCACTACTACCTGAGAACCACCGGAGAAGGTTAGCTGTGTGAATATTACAAAGCCTGTCACACCGCTCTGTAGTGTGGTTGTGCCTGACATTGTTGCACCCTGTGCACTCGCAACAATGCTAATCCCATTCAATGGTATGTTATTGTTATCCACATCCCTAAACTGAACTTTTACGGGTATCTGCATTACCCTTCCAAGTGTAGTTGTAGTAGGTACCGGAGTAGATGTTACTACTAGTTTAGATGCGTTAGATATTTGGAATGTGTTCGAGGTTACCACATTTAAATTAGTGGTTAAAAACGACAAAGACGCAGCAGCTACATCAAGTGTTGTATTTGTGCTATCTGGAACAATTCCCAAATCAGTAAATGTTGCAACACCGTTTACAAAAGTTTTTGTAAGTGTTCCTGAAAGGTTGTAACCTGTGTTACCAGGGCCTTCTGCAACTAACACCGTTCCAACAAACGCAGTATCTATGGTGAACACGCTAGTTGTCGTGTTTAAATCACCAACATGGATTACGGGTTGTGTACTAAAAGTGGCGTTGTACCGTGCACCCTGTGGGTGTGTTATTACTTTTAGTGTTTTAATAATAGCCATTAATAAGACCCCCCATCAATCTCTAAACCAGCCAGTGCACCACTACCAGAAGAAGCACCGGGCTGCCATCTGTTATTTGCAGTGCTCCAAGTTAGTGTTTGTCCGTCAGAAGCACCTTTACGCCCTATTAAGAGTTCCAAGGTGCTCATATTGTACTCTAGCGGGTAAACAGGTGTCAACACTTCTAAGTTGTCCTGTGGTCGCCATTCTAGTGCGGTTGCATCCCAGCCTAGAACCTGCCTGTCTTGTGCACCAGCCTGTGCAATCCTTAAAACATGTCCTGAGGGTGTGTACGACAGTGGTAGTACTGGGTTTAATGTTAGAGAACCGCCAGAACCACCAGAGCCACCTGTGTAGTCTTCTATGTTCTGGTAGGTGCTGCCGTCACTCCACCAGCTACCGTTTGGTGCAATTTCACCATCGTAGATGTACCCTTGCAGATTGCTCGATGTGGCTGGACCAAAACCCACCTTCACATGGATGGTTTTACCACTAGAGTTATACACACAGATCTGCTTAATCACCGTTGCAGTTGGTGAAGCGGAGTATGGCAGCTTGTACAGTGATGTATTAGCTGTACCCGCAATAACTTTCTGAGTTAGTGTCTCTGTAATTCCCCAAGTGGTCTGGCCTGTGATACCGTGCGACATGGTAACATGGATCTTGTCCGAACTGTTTAGAGTCTGTACGCCAGTTGGTGCTGTTACTATGGATATCTCGTCCATGTTCCCATTGTCTAACACAATTACAGACGGGTAGCTAAGTAGAAACGCTTCTGAGAATCTCCACACTTTCTCAGATGGTATTGTAATGTCTATTAAACATGTGTCTGTGTAGTTGTCGGGGTGGTCTTTCTGACCAGCCCCTTCACCAGCTAATAATGTAATATCTAAATAGGTGCGAATTCTAATGCTGTAAACTTGAGCGTCTATTGCGTTGTTGTACAAGTAGATTTCTCGCACCACCCTTGTGCCTTCTGAGGTGTTATCCACTAGGGTGTTTACATTGTTCTGCTGTGGGTGGCTATAGAAAACACGCTCGTAGTTCTCTTCACCACCAGGCCCTGGATACAAGTTAGAGTCTTTTACAAATTCCATTAAGTGAGTGCTAGCCGTGACATTGCACGCAACACCTTGGGATTGAACATACAGTCTGGACTTGTAGCTAAGTATTAATGTTTTCATATTCCAAAAAAGCTCCTTCTTTGAGATGCGTTGTTAGAGATAGGCCTTAGGCTTATTTGGTTCAAACTGTTTAAATAAAACACACCTAGTGAAGCCAAATCTAGTGACAGGTGTGGGTGTGTGGCTGTTCCAATGTTCTTTAACACTAAACCTGTTCCGCTAACGGTCTTTATTGCAAGTGTTGGATTTTCTGTTGTGCCTGTGTTAAACAAACCACCATCTATGTCCGATAAAGCTGGGTTAGGGGTTGTGCCTGCTGGACCTTGTGCACCTGTGCCACCTGTCGAGCCTGTTGGCCCTCTCAGGTTTCTAGGTGTTCCCCACGGATCTGTTCCATCTGATGTCTTTGGACCAAACAAATAACTACCAATATACTCGCCTGTGGTGGTATTAAGTTCTGTAATGTGGAAGTCGCCAACATCACCTAATGTTGCACTAGGGTCAGGTGGTATAGATGCGTTTGAGGCTACTGTTGCACTGTGGATTATCTGACCAGATTGAGGGCCTGCAATTCCCTGAATACCTTGTACCCCTTGTGGACCTTCTGTGCCTTTTAATTCAATGTAAGGTGTAGGCCAAACACCTGCTGCTTTAGGACCGTACCAGCGTATGGTTGTCGCACCGTTGACTATTAGGAAGTCACCGTTGTTACCAATGTAGTTGTAGTTGGTGTACGGTGGCATCGTGCTAGGATCGCCAGAGTGGTCTACTTTTCGGATAAGGTTTTGTGTTGAATTGCCTTGTGGACCTTGTGATCCTATTAAACCCTGAATTCCCTGAACACCTTGTGCACCTGTTAAACCAATTGCACCTGTTGGACCAACTAAGTTGACAGGTTCTTGAATAGATGTCCACTTGTTGTTTAGACATCCTGAACATTTTGGTCCGTACAGATAATGCCCGGTAGTATCAATATAAAAATCACCGCTGTGCCCCATACCCTGAGGTGGTACACCGTCACCCCAAAGTATGGTAGGCCTTGAGTGGTCGTATGGTGTACTTGCAACCCATGCAACACCATCGTACATGAGCACATTCCCAGACTGTGCGTCAACTCCAAATGAAAGAATTTTATTCGTTGAATTCCAAAACAGTGGCGTATTTGCTGTGATGTCAGCGGCAGGTAGTGTTTTAACTTCCCAAAGTTTTGAAGTTTTGTTCCACAGCAAAGCTTGATCGTTACTTGTTCCAGATGTTATGCTTATTGTAGATGTTTTAGAATCCCATTCTAAGGGTAGCGTAGTGTTTATCTCGCTTACAGTATCTGCATTTTCCCAAATAGTTCCATTATAAGATAATGTTTGTCCGCTAATAGGTGTTGTAGTAGTTACATCTGAAAGTGAGTCTAATGTAATTTCACCATTCACCCACTCCGTACCTGAATATTTTAACACTTCCCCAGACTTTGCGCTTGTGATTGTTACATCAGCTAAACCATTTAAAAGCTCATTAGGTTGTTTGCTTGACCATGTCTTAGATACACTGTTCCAGGTTAGTACATCACCTGTGGTTGTTCCGTCCGCTAGAGAAACTGTAAGTGTGGTTGACTCGTTGGGATAAACACCTGTTGTCTCAGAAGTCATGGTGATAGGCAGTGTGCCTACAATGTTTGCTGTCTCACCTTGTGCACCCTTAGCTACTAGAAGATCCCAATTAAATGTGGTGTTAGGTGTGATGTTTAATGTGTTGTCAACCTCGCAAATATACAGTGATCCCAAGTACTCTACCACAGCACCCATAGAGTAGTTTACAGTAGCATCCCACTCACCGTTCCACTCCATACCTGCGGCGCCGTCATCACCAGCAGGCCCAGCTATACCATTTTGACCGTTAGTTCCGTTAGCCCCAATTAGAGACACACCAGATCCCCAATCTGTGCCCGATTTAGGCCCAAATAATTTTGGTGCACCTGTTCCGGCCATCTGCATATAAAAGTCGCCATCCGTGCCTGTTTCAGAGGCTGGTGCACCTGCCCCAGAGTAGATAGACTTAGCTGCTACGCTGGTACCTGCTACCCACGATGTACCGTCATATTTTAGAACATTACCTGTTGCTGCATTTGGAACATTAAAGCTAAGTGTTGTAGTAGGTTCATCCCAGACAATTGGAGATGTGGCGTATATAACTGCGGTTGCACTTGTCGAGCCACCCTTAGATGCAACTAAATCCCAATCAGTTACAATTGTAGGGTTGTTGGTGGTTGTCTTCAGAGACACATAACTGCTACCTGAAAATTGAACTACAGACTTTTCTGGGTAGGTGCTTCCAGATGCCCACACACCACGCCATACTAAACCAGCGGTACCTGCATCCCCTTTTGAACCTTGTGCACCCGCAGAACCCGCTGGACCTAGAAGTGATACACCTGCACCCCAACCTTGTGAATTAGTGTACCCACCGTACAACCTACCTGCGACTAGATCTATGTAGAAATCCCCCTCCCTACGCTCTGTAGAGCTTGGGAAGGTGGATGTAGGTACCTCGTTACCGTAGAAAATTTTAGTGCCGTCTGGACCAACCGCACCAACTGCACCAGCCACACCCTGAATACCCTGTGCTCCTGTTTCCCCTTTAAGATCTATTGCACCACCCCAACTGGCAACACCGCTTGTAGTGACCCTGGGGCCGTATAACAGGCGTGTTGTTGTATTAAGGAAGTAATCCCCATCTATTGCGGTAGTTGTTGAAATTGGGCCTGTTGTGCCTGACAGAAAGGTAGCCCCACGGACTCCCTGAATACCTTGAATTCCTTGTGCCCCTATTGAGCCTATTGCGCCAGTTGCACCCGCTGGGCCTGTCGGACCGGAGGCTAAAACTCTAGTCCACGCACCTACACCACCTGCATATTTCCAAATGTACAGAAAGCTATCGGATGTGTCATACCAGAACGATTTTGCCGTAGTAGGGTTAGCTGGTGCAGGTGGTTCCGCATCTTGAATTATATAAGTAGCAGATCCCCCTAGTGAGGATATGTTAATACCACCTAGCGTAAACCCATCACCTACAAAAAGCTCTTGTGTGTCGTTTGCAAACGCTGGCTCACCTGTCAGGAAAGACTGTGTCTGAATTGCTGCCTTAGGCCCGTTCTTAAATTGAATTAGCATATTAAGCCTCTTTAATTATTACTTTTGTGGTTGTTCCTACGCAAGAAAAAGGAGTCAGAATACCTGCTGCAAATTCTAATTTAAAAGGTGAGCAAATACATGTAGTTCCTGAAGTTAGCTGCACTGGTGTTTTAGATACATTAACTATATCTTTAATAGTTAAATCAAATCCGGTGTTACCTACTAATCTTAGCTTTGCCTGCACTATATCTTTTAGTGGTCCAAACTGATCATGTATTCCAGCCCAACCACCGTCAAATACAGATTGCTGTAATGGGATAACAGTGTCTTTTAAGTACTTGCAAGAATCTGGAGGATTTTCAAACGACATTACAAGGTTTGCAGGTATTGTGCAGTTTACCCCACCGCACTGAAAGTCTGATTCCGCTGCATCCGCTACGCACACGGATGTGTTTGGTATTATACCGTTACTGCTGGATGGTATGTTAATTGGAATGCTAGTAAACATTCCTAAAGTAAATATTCCGCCAACCTCGTCTAGCTTTTGATCGCACGCAATTGCTCTGGGTGCTGGGTAGGGTTGTGAATCCACACACCTCATGTTCATGTACCAATTTTGATTCTGTAATAACTGTGCGTCATTATCGTACTCATTAACTCTCTCAATTATCACCGTAGCGTATGCAGGGCTTTTTGCAGTTTTTGCAAATGTGAGTCTTCCCCAACATTGTGCACAGCCTTGGCAGGTAAAAGATTTTGCACCGTTAATTTGGCGTGATGTTACCTTGCTACCATTCCAATACACGCTGACCATTGCCTGTGTTTGGAAGTGGTAATCAAGTGCAACATTACCTACGGAAGAACCCAAGCAGAATTTAACTACATAAGGTGGCTTGTGGTAGTTTGTATATAACAAAGGATCTGCACCAACAGGCAGTGTGGAGTTTTTTACCTGCACAGGGCTGTAAGGTAAGAACATGCTAGAATTACCGAAACCGTAAAGTTGAGTAGTGACGCTACCAGCCTGCATACCCTTGCACTGACCACATGCGTAGGTATCTGCGTCACAACCTGACTCATCCCCTAGGTAGGACTCAATGTACAAATCTTGCACTGTGTCGTTGTACGGCGGCCGAACAACCCTTGTAAAAGATCCGCCCTCAGTAATATTAAATTCTATGTGTCCTATTAGAGATGTCTGTTGTACAGGTACGCACCCGTTTAGAGTAATGTCTGTGTCAGCAAGTTGGAATAAAGCCCAATCACCTGCGTAGGTTTGTGCGTATTCCTTTAATTGGTTGTCGTTAAATTCTTTGTCTGTTTTGTTAGCAGGCTTTTGTGATTCCACAGGGCACTGTTTTACATTTGTTTTGTAGCTTGATGCGTTTATTCTAAAGTATTTACTTAGTACAGAAACACCGTTTACACCATCTCCCCAAGACCCTGACACTCTAGGCCCGTACCTTGTGCCTGTTCTAGTGTCAAGTAAGAAGTCACCATCCTTGTAAGGCACATCTGTAACTACCGATCCTCTTCCCTTAATTTGGTAACTTGGTATAGACGGAGATACAGTGTCTCCTTCTGTGCTAGTAAAATAACCAAGCACGCCTTGTGTAATTGAATCTAAGTTTCCGTCAGTTGCAATAGTTTCAATACTTTGTGTATTAAGTGTGTCGTAACCGTTATCGCTTAGAGGCCAAACATCAGCATCTCTTTTTGCATAGTCCTCACTAGTTTCACTCTTTCCAATTACATCAATGTGTATTTTTTTGTTGTTAACTATAAATGTAGTTACCGCTGGTATAACTCCAGGTGTGTCTCTTATAACATTTACAAGTTTATCTGCCGCCGTACTTGATTTGTTTAGTGGTGATGACGCTGGAAATTGTTTTTCGTAATTTTCTTTTACTGTTGAGTGTAAGGACATGTATCCACCTGCTGCTACGCCAGCAGGTGTGATTGATGTGTAGCTGTCTAGGTTGTAACCATCTCTGACATGCTCTACAAGAATCTGTCCGTTAAACTTGCTAATAATTCTAGAGTTACAAGAGTGTGCAATTGTATCTAATAGAAGAGGAACTTTTAAGCTACTATATTGGCTTCTAAACACTTTATTTGGGTATAAATATTTAGACGGTATTTCTGATATTAACAATTGATGTAAGTCGTAGCCCATATTTTTAAATAAAGACACAAATAATCCCTGCCAGCTTGTGCAGGTTTTTAACGACATCTCCCCAGATGTGTGCCACCACCACCAATACCTCTCATCTACTAAAGGAAGAACCCACAGAGCCTCTAAATGGCTCATTGGTATCTTCCCACGAAGTTGTACATTGTCATTGTAAGCTGGTGTAACAATTTGAATTAAAGGCCTAGGCGGAAGCATGTACATTTTAGCAGAAAACGGTATGTCTGTATTTTGCATTACAAGCTTTCCAGCCTTGTAACCGTCTTTGCTTATAGTTGACCTTAGACCTCCTTTAGTATCTAAAGTGTCTGTAAATCCTAATGTGTCGTATTCAGGTAGTTTTTCTAAGTCTGAAGATGTTACTAAAAAGAACCCTGCTGCAAAATTAGACGCACCCGTAGGCCAATAGAGAGAACCTAATTTCATGTGTTTGTAAGGATCTCTGTCGTAGTCGTCAAAATAAATATCCTGACCGTCCAACTTACCGTTGTTAGGTATTCTAAAATAGTTTTCCGGCTTAAACTGCGTGTGGTCTTCCACAAATGATAGTATCTGTGCACTAGGCACTATCAGTGGAACACCCGCAAATGTAAATTGTTCGCTGCTCATTTTAGTTAATTAGTGTATCTGCCACATTAGGTGTGCTGCTGAAAGGAAGTGTAAACCCGCCAACGCCTGTTGCAAATAACCTGTTAAACAACATCTGAAAAGTGTTGTTAGTGTACGGTATAGTTCCTGTTCCATCCTTTAGTGCTTTTGTGATGTTTACAGATATTCTCTCACCTTGTGATAGAGGATTTGTAGACACTCCAAAAACAGCAACATAAGGCCCACCACTGTACATCTCTTGCATTTGTGTAAGTGCTAGCCTATCTACATATAAAATTTTTGTTGATTCGGCAGTGCTCATTATTCTTAAGTATACAACAGAGGGTGTTTTTGTTCCTGTTACAAAGTATCCGGTGTGCTCAGTAAAGCTTGTTCCAACTTCGTTAAGACTAACCGAGTAAGCCAACATTGTATTTGTGTCTGATGTTAGTATTGTTCCAGACTCGTCAATTAAATCTATAGTTAGATTACCTGTGGTTAAGGCAACAGGTGCCTTAACCCTGAAGTGAAACCCATACACAGTTCTACCTGTCACGGATGTGCTTACATCCTGACGAAGCCTCACACTAGATGTTGCGTTACCCGTTAGCTTTAGACCGTCAACAGATGTAGCCCAATTAACACCTGCAACACCGTGAGGTGATATAGCCTCCCAACTTTCAGGTGCCGTAGGCGTAGTTGTGCTAGCAATTAGAAATGTACCGTTAGTTACTAAATTACCTTGCTCAAGTGAGGCTGTTACATTAACTCTATTAAATGTATCAGATGCGCCGCTTCCAGCCGGGTAGTCGTAATTATAAATGCTACTTGCAGTGTTTGCTGTAGAGATTGTAAATGCTTCATTACCTGCTGCTGCACCACCTGTGTAGGAATCCGAGCTTACTTCTAATCGAAGTGTCTCAGCAAGTATAAATTGATTCTCTAAACCTCTTTCATTAACAGGTGCAATTAAAACAACACTCTTTGCAGGCGTACTTTGTGATGTTGTTATTGTGTTTGTCACTTGTCTAACCCTTATGTTATTTTCTTCCATCTGATTTACAAGCTCTGCTAGGCACAAGCTTAAATCTTCAGGTATGATAGGGTCGTCTGACCTGACGCTATCTATGACAATATCAGCGGCAACCCCTACTAATAAGTTAGGTGTAATATTACTTACACTTTCAATCTGTAAGTCTATCTCAGGTATGTAACCTAATATAACCTTTGTCTTAGCATTACCTGTGAATTTAGTTATAAATTCAGGAGACTTCACTGTTATAAGATCTTTTTGGAATTGGTTAATTTTAGATAAAAAACCTCCCAATAATCCTAATTTAGTAAATATACCATAAGTTCCTGTAAAATCAATAGACATGTTTTATCTCCTAATTAGTTGGTCCGCCCGAAGTGTTACTTGTTGAACTATTTCCTAATGTTTGAACTCCTTCAACTGCTGTTGGAGGCCAAGTAGCATTAAAAACACCTCCATCAAACGAGTTGTTGTTTTGTGCTCCTCTAGGGTTTATTGATGCAATCTGTTCTCTGTTTGCGTCCACAGGAGATATTGGAAAATTTATAACAGAGTTCCCAGGGTCGTGAATAGTCTGACATATGTACACGATTTTACCTGCTGCTTGGTAGACCTGTGATTGCCCATCACTATGTAGTGTAGGTGCTGATACTTGAATATCGCTTGTCTCGACTACATCTTCAACATTGTCCATGTGCACTGAAGAAATATAAGGTAAGTCAGGTGCTGCGTTTAACCTAACAAATTCAAAGGTTAGTGATTTTCTTGTGACAGGTCCACTTAAGTTTATTACTCTAGTTGTTCCGCCTGTTGGTCCAACACCTTTTACAGCAGCTTTATTTGTGCTTGTGGAATACTGAACTTTTACCTCAGCTACTAAATATGGATAAAGTGCGTGAGATCCTGTTATTATATTGTCTCTTAGTACTTGTGCCATTTTAGTTCCTATTGTGCTGCGTTAAGTACTATTATTCCTGAAAATGCCTGTTGTATCAACAACTGCATTTTCTTAAGTATGTCATCAGCTTTGCTACCGGGGTCAGTGTAATTCTGCCAATTTTGTGTCAGATGGCTAAAAATTAAAGGCCACCTTTTCCCAGGCTCGTCTTGTCCAGATGCAAAGGCATCGTACCATTTCATAAATGCAACTTTACCTTTTAGAGGTGCATCTCTAAACTCGTACTTGTTCGGAGGAAGTTGCACATATCTATAAACGGCTTCATACTTACCGGAAACAGTGCTGCTTTCTGTTAGAACTCTAGTTTGTCCTAAATTATAAGGCGCTGACCTAGGTCTTTCTATTTGCCCCCAAGGAAAGTTATTCATAAGCAACTGACCAACCTGAGCGTTTATAGTTTTGTAATAAGCACCCGGATTAAAATTATATATCTGCTTAGGTGTTAATACTGGCTTTGTTTGCGGGAAAATAGATGTAACTACTTGCGTTCTTGTCGATGTTCCTGTGTTTGGTTCGACTCTGGCAGTGTCAAGTGATCTGTGATATCTTACACGCTTGTACTTACACTCTGTTCTTCCCTTACACACTGTACCAGTGCTGTAGTCAAAACACAAGTTAGTTTCTTGTGGCATCTTTAAACTCCCTCATCTTGGATAAGGTTTGGATCGTTGCCCATAGGTAGTGTTTTTTCAAACTCTGCCTTGTCTGTGTTGTTTCTTATTTTATCTTGATACTTATAAACTTTGCTAGACTTATCGTCTAACGGTGGCTCGTCAGGTGAGTGTCTAATGCTTTCTGCGATTAGCTGCTCTAGGTAAGTTCCACGCATCTGGTCGTATTGACCACTGCGTGCTTTTATAATGTTTAAATCTTTAAGTGCTGGGTTTGGTGCACCATCAACAAAAGATTTTACAGTTACACCTGCTATACCAGCAGGCTCTGTAAAAAATACATTCCGTTTGTTGTAGATTTCGTTTAAATTAAACTTAGAATTTCCACTAATATTATCCCATGTAGGGGCCATTCCAATATTAGATAAAGTAGCTTCGTTATATCCGTTTAAACCTAAGTTGTCAGTAATACTACTATTCCTAGTCACATGTATCTTTACAAAAGATCCAAGAATGTCCTCTTCCACTGCAATGGTGTACATACCGGAGTAAGGGTTAAAGGGTAATCTTTTTTCAATAATAAATAATGCTAAATACTCTAGCTCGTACTTTTCACTTCGGTTGTTTCCGTAGATAGTAATATCAAGTTTTTCCTCACGCACAGGCATCAAGTTTCCTGAAAGATTCTTAACACCATTAAAAACAGTTTGTACTGAACTGTGCCAGTTTTTAAAATTCTTTGGACTTAGGGAACCTATAATATCGTTTGTTGCACCACCGATTGCGTCCATTAAACTTTTAGTAACTATGCTTACATATTGTTTTACTTCTAGTCTTGTAATGTTTCTCATTCTAGGTATAGGTGCTGTCTTAGAGTCTGAATCTCTAAGCTTAATTTGTTTTCCCTCGTTCTCCGCCCTTGTGTCTAAGTGATGGTGCATCTCCCTGTCTACAAATGAATACTCTAATTTTAACGAGTCTGGGTGTAATCTGCACTTTACGATATCTCTTTTAAAACCTATAGGTGAGGGTATGTTTAACCACTCCCTGAAGTCGTCAGGTGAGTAGTTGTGCTTAAGTAGGATATCACCACGGAAGTGTGCCAGACCCGATACTTTTCTTGTGGTGTAGAAATCTTGGTCTATCTCATGTTCCATTGAAAATTGGTTAGATACTACCGGGTATTCAGGCGAGCCGTATTTTATACTTTCGTTTACATCAGTACAGATTACAAACTCAACATACATAGACTGTAGGCCGCCTACTTTTTTTATTGTAAGGCTAACAGGCTTAGGTCCGTTGTTGCAGTCTACCAAGGAATCTATAGATGGGCTTTCTAATATAATATCCTCACCAATTACATATTTTAGCTTCTGCCTAGGTTGCATTAGGAAGTGCCTTAGCATTGAGTCAATCCTGACTACGCTAGGCATAACATTACCAATTGTATTTATGTTTCCGTTTGTGTTTTTGCTATCTGCTATCTCATTAGTGTAGCAACCAAATGTAGCCCTTAGCTGTTGTGGTATCTCGCTGTAATCTACATCTGTGTCAGGGTAAACAGTGGCACCCACCGCAAGTGTGTGCCTTGTGTACATGTAGTGAACCTTTTCCTTGTCTCCGTAGACAGGTTCTTTCTTGTATTCTAAGAGCTTTACTATGTTTAATTTAATTGGACCGTAACGCATCCAATTAGCAGAATTAGTAGCCATTGCTGGTAACCCCTAACATGTAAGTTGCTTCAAAAGCCAGCAGTGAAATACCATACTGTTTCTGACTGTCTTTTTCATTAGATCCTCTTGTGTAGCCCTCTTGTGAGTGCCCCACAAAGTCTGTGACAGGCTTAGTCATACGCAATGGTTGTACTAGTAGGTCGTTGTTAGATGCGTCCTTTATCCACCTTAAATGTAGAAGATTTATAAGTTGTTCTTCTCTTGCAAGGTGTCCGTAGGTTGGGTCTAGAAGCCAGCGTTCATCGCTATTAGATATATCTACAGCAAACCTTGTCCGTATTGCAATATATATCTGTCTAGTAACTACAGAAGCAGTCCTACCACTACCCTGAATAAACCCATCGTCAGGTGTAGGTGAACCTGGGCGAATAATAATATCTTGGTCACCTGTGAAGTTAGGTATTTCTGACCGAGCGACCAGAAGTACTCTTGATGAATTTAAACTAAGCTCTGTTACAATCAAAGATTTAATTGCTTTTATAAGAGCACCTGTGGATGATTTAATTTGTGGCATTAAAGTCCTAGTTCAGAAAAATACGGTAGCTGTATTTGTACTGTGTTGTACGAAGGGTTTACAAGTGATGGGTAACCGCTCATAGCAGCACTAGAGAATCCGCCTCCCCCCACGCCAGCGGAAGCGGCTGGGGGTAGTGCAGGTGGTGCAATTTCTCTGTTCGGGTCTTGTGCTACATGTGGCACCCTGTCTTTAACAAGTGGATCTTCTTTAGAAATAGGATCTTCTTTAGTGTCGTCTTTAGTTCGTGTGTCGTCTTTTTCTTTAGATACCTCTTTATTTTTAGATGTATCTTTAACTCTAGCGTCACCAAAAAATCTATTATCTATAAGTTCTTTTCTAGTAGCATCTTTTTCGGCTTCTCGTACTAATCGATTAGCTTCGCCTTCGTGTTCTTTTATATTTTCGTCCTTAGGCTTTAGTAAGGCTGAGTCTTGTCTATATTTTTGCTCTTTGCCAATAGTTGAATATTCGTCAGTATGTTCACGATCACTCATCTCTAAATCTATAGATCTAGTATTTAACTCTTGGTCTGTCATTTTGCTTTTGTCAACTATTTCCTGTGCTTTATCCCGCATATCTACATTCTGCACAGGTGCCTTACCATCTACCCGGTCTTTAGCTTGTGCTAAGGTAGCTTCGTGTGCTTGTGTTCTATTTCTTAAGGGTGCTGATTCTTTAGTAACAGCACTGGCGGCGTCCAGGTGTTCTCTGCTCATAACTAGATTAGGGTGGTTAGCTGACATGTTCTCTCTAGCTGTAGCCTGTGCTGATTTAACTTGGGCTTGAGTAGGTGCTGGTTTATTTTTCATAGTGCCGTGCATGTCGTGTGTAGAAAAACCTATATCCCCAATGTTTGTGGTAGTGCTCTGTATGACTTGTTGTTTAGCCATCGCACGCAATTGCTCTTGCGTTTTACCTTTGTTCTGGGGTAGTCTGTCTAGCTCTTGTGCTTTAGCGTCTACTTCGTGGTCAAAATTTCTAATTGTGCTGCCTACCTTGGAAACACCCTCGACAATACCAGCGGTGTTCATTGTCGCGCCCACTATAGTCAAACCTTGATGGCTAGCTTTAGCAGCAGAACCAATAGCACCCTTACGACCTCCTAATGTAATAAGTGTAGGATTAATGTTTGCTGCCATCTGCCCATTTAAAATAGATCTAGGATCTCTTATATCTATGTTACCATATTTGTCCTGAGTGTAGGAGTTCGCCGCACCTGCTGTAACAGATCCTATAGTTTTTAAGAATTCAGGTGCGTTTGTTTGTTGGAGTAGTGCGTTGCCTGACTGTATTGCTTCGTTACCTGTTACAGTACTTACAAACTTTCCAACTGGTTTAACAGTAGCTTTTGCACCTTGTTTTAGTAGCTCTGCCCCGCCTCGCACAAGTCCTCGTTTACCTATTTCAAAACCAGCCTTAGCAATTAACCCAACACCTGCTCCAGGTAGTGCCACAAATGAAGCAGCAGTTATAGCTGCATCACCTAACTCCCACAAAGCTGCGTGGTATTCTCCGTCAGCGTCATTGTCTTTAGAGTTAGCATCCCTAAACCCTGCAAACTTTTCGGTAAATTGTTCTTTGTAAGCTTGTGTTATAAATTTTCTACGCATTTCAGGGTCTTGTATTTTAGCTGCCTCAGCCTCTGTTCCACTTTTCTTTACATCCGTATCAATCTTAGAACCTTGTGCAATTGCATTTTGCATTCTAGCTTTAAAGTACGCCTCTTTATCAGCAACTAAACCTTGGCCTGTGGACAACATCCCTACGGAACCACGCTTGTATTGGAAAGAACCAGAATCCATGTGGCCTTTTTCAACTTTCATTTCGTGATCTACAGCTAGCTTGGCCTCTGGTGAAAGTGCGTTATATTGTTCGGCCATTTTTATACCGGAATCAATTTGATTAGCCCAAGCTTTTTTAGACTCTTCCCTTTGTTTTGTAGAAAAGTTCTCCTCTGTTAAATCGTAGGCATTTGAAACCGCTACCTGAGATTTATAACCAAGTAAACCTCTCTTTGTAGTAGTGGCACCGCTGTGCACTGCGCGAGCCATCATAAAGTCTTGGTAGGACATGTTTCCTATTTTTGCACCACCACCGCTCTCGTCAGCGTATCTCTTAGAGAGCGTGCTTGTGGAGAGGCTGTTTCTTGTTTCTTCCCCAACTCCGGCTGTGCGTGCTATTCCTTGTAGACTACTTCGAGCGTCTTTAAAGGAGTTTAAATAGTCTAGAGTTGCGTTTTGTTTAGGTTCTTGATCTTTCATTCCAAGGGGTTTATTCCTTGGAATGTTGTGATCAATTGGAATCATATTAGGGGCCATTGAAGTGCCCCCTAATCTGCGTCAGGTAATGTGCTAAAACTAAATATAGCCTGCTCTGTGGTGTAGAGCCTGTTGAAGTAAGCACCATCTACCATACCACGGTCATCAGCAGCACCATTAGCAGCACTTACAACCTGTGGGTGTGCCTCTAAAGATAACGCTATCTTCTTGTGCTTAGACCCTACTTGCTCGTATGCAAACTGAGCAACATGCACTGAAGGGAACCAATACCCAGGTGGAAGACCTACTAAAGACGCATTACCTGCAAAAGAAAATTTAAGAGCTAACCAGTACCCCTTGGTGTGCTGTGCCTTAGTTCCACCTAAGTGCCCGATCTCACTTAGTGCACCAATTTGGCTAGCATCCATAATACCCGGCTGGAATGTTGCATTAGCAGGCCTATCTGTAACAGCCCCTAGATTGCCTACAAATGCCATTAGCTTCTCTTCGTTGTACCTGTTGAGGCTTAGGTTGATCTTAGCCGTGATCCCCTTAAAAACCATATCTACGGGGGCTAGACCGCCAACATCGTTGTTAACAGGTGCCCACTTGTATTCAATTTCAACATTAGGTGTTTTTTCACATGTTCCCAAGTAGGTCGCTGCTGCTGGACCTAATGTTTTATGTGCCACATAAATATGTACTGGTCCTGTGGAATAGATTTGTGCTGCCATGTTAGTTCACCAATCCTTTCAATGCTGCCGCTACGGTAGCGATGTGTTTGTATAGAACAAATTCAAATACATTGTTGGTGTCATTAGTATTAGAAGATTGAGTTGCTGTAGCTTTCCTTTTAGGAATTGCCATTAAGTTAATCTCAATCTTTCGTGCTGATGTGCCCATATCCATAAGCTTGTCCGGACCTTGTGGAACAACACTTACAAAGTGTAAACCCTCAGGTGGAACATACGGTGTGTCATCCACTGCGAATCTAGATGCAAATGGGAAGTACATCAGAACATCAAAATCAAATCCCATAGTCTGAGCCAGTGCACCAATGTGCTCTTTGGTCGAAATTCCACGGTTTGTGGTTCCGTACAGACTGCCTGAAAGTTTCTGATACACAGCCTCATCGTATCTATTTAGAACACCTTGAATGTTTGCAGTCTGTCCTAGGATGGATTTAGCTATCGGTGCGTCACCACCAATATCATTCATCACATCTTCGCTCAAGTTGTTAATAGTTATCTTTGGAGATCCTTCAAATGTTCCAAGATAGAACATTTTGTCCACAGTAAATTCTGCCACATCATCAGTAGGCATCCTCCCAATAAATATATGTGCCGGACCTGTTGAGTAGATGTTTGCCATTTTAACTCCTTGGGTTGAAAAATTCGTTTGCTGTTGATTGTCTCATACCGAAGTAGCGGTCTAGCTCGCTAGAGAACAAACTTATAGTTCTGCTAACTTGTGCTTGTTGTGGTATCTCTGCGTTTTCGTTTTTTTCAATTTCAAATACACGCTCACCTATGCGTAGTGTCTCTAGTATAGCCTCTGACTCCTTTGCCCTAGATGTCATTGCATCTAAGTCAGCACCACCGTAACCACGCCTAGATATTAGTAATCCATAAGCTATATCGCAACATAGTCTTTTAAGGAAACCTTTAGAATCTTCCGTCATATTCTGCAAGTCTACAAGCAAGTATCTGTTGCCTGCAAGTATTGCACTGTTGATCATACCTGAGGCATCAGACAGGGCGGTCTGTACGACCAGCCCTGCTGTGCTATTTCCAGCTAGTTCCTCCGCAGTCGCTCGCTGGTCTGTGTCTAACACAAGATCACCGATTCTACGGAGGTCGTAACGCATCAGAAGATCAGACACAGTTGCGTGTGCCATTAGGATACCACATTGGTAAACTTGAAAGCAGTGATAGGTGCAACAACCTCAATACCGTAGTCTTCTACGATACGGGCATTGATGCGGCGGTTATCTGGATCGTCTTTTTGTTCTACAGTCATTTCTTCGTATGCAAAGAGATGCACAGTAGAGAACGAAGGCGAACCTTCAAACCCAACTAAATCACCTGGGCGTGCAAGAATCCAAGCCTCGTTGTCTCCCAACACATAGTCGGTTGTTCGAGTTGCACCTTTTTTATTAGCAACCTTTACAACATCTTCAACGATAATATCGTATCCGTACAACTTGTCAGGTAAACCATATTTACCATTCATAGAGTCCGAATCTCCACGAATCTGAGCAAGTGCCACTGGCGACTCTTTCAAGTAGGTGTGAAGTTCCTTAGAACGACTAAGTGCATCAGCAACAGTTGGGTTGATGATAAGACACATCTCTTTAGGACCACAAGCACCCAAGGTGTCCTTGTTAATCTTTCTAGAGACAGCGTTCAAGGCCTTCTTGAAAACAGGACCAACAGAGGTTCCTTGTGCGATATCACCGGAGTCACCACCTACTAAGGTGCTACCACCTGTGTAGGCGTTAGCAGAAGCAGTACAGCTAACGGTTGCGATATCGTTGATACCAGAACCAACAGCGCTCTGCAATTTATCCCAAACTTTAACTACTCTGGCAGTCATAGCTTGTTGTGCATTGATCGCACTGTAGGAAGCTACAATCTTCCAGTCAGCTTGATCTACTGCCTTATAGCCCAGCCTGAATGGGAACACATACCGTTGGGTATTGAAGTTCAACCACTCAAACTTTTCATTATTCCATTCCCCGTGTGGAGCGTCATTACCATCGTGCCACACATGATCTTTAAGGGAATCGTAAGAAACCCGTGCAGCTTGTTCTGCATTAAGTTTCAGGTAGTAGCCTGAAGACTTTTTAACAGGGGTGATGGTGATATATTTGTTCAACGCAAAGTCTTTAGGATTGCGACTGAACGATACCACAAGTTGACCAGTAGCGTCAAAGCTTGGGATATATGTGTTTGTTCCACTTGGAAATTGGGCGTTTGCCGATACAAAATCTGCCATGATATTTATCCTTAATTAGTTAGTTTGTTAAGCAACTTCCACAACATGTGGGTTGACTTGGATCAAAACTTTTTCACCAGCATTAACAGTGTTGAGTGCGGTGCCACCAACATTGTAAATACCAGCTACAGTTCCAATATTGACAGCTTTGCCGTCAGCATCGGATTTAACTTTAGTTCCAGCGGTAACACCACCAGTACCTGCAAAGATCATGCAAACATCACCAAGTCCGAAGACCTTAAGTGATTGCCCTGAGCTAGCTGCTAGTCCACTCTCTGTGCCACCCAAAAGGGTTGCAAGATTAGGTGGGCTAAAGGTACCTTCTTGTGATACACCAATTATAGATTGTGTTGATGCGGAGCACTGTGAAATAGTAAACTCACCTGTGATTCGCACGAACCTAGCAGGTTTGATATCCCCACCTGCAATAAAAGCCGGATTGTAAAGAGGCATGAATTATTCTCCTAGTTAAAGTACTTTTTCAGCATTGATTTTACCAAGAGCTTCTTGGTAGGTAATGCCGTTTTGGGTTGCAAAGTTAATAGCTTCGTTCACTTCGTCCTTAGTGCGGCCACGCACCCCACCAGAACGAGATTCTTGGTAGTAAGAGGCCCGTGCACCAATAGGTGCTTTTTGGTACCTTTTACGGATGATCTGAAGATGTGCCCTATAGGTCTTCTCAGGTAGAGATTGGACTAAGGATAGCTCTTCACCACGGTCTAACATGAAACCTTCCGCTTCCAACTCAATAAGATCTTTCTCACGCTCTGCACGCTGGAATTTAATCTTGATGTTTTGGATCTCCTTGTGGAGAAGTTGGTTTTCCTGTTCTACCCTGGATAGTTTAATTCTGTTGTATCGATTACCCCTAGACTGTTGGATAGGTTCCTCCGGTTCAGTGGATTCTTCTGGCATAGGTTCTTCGCCGCCGCCATCATCCATAGGAGGTGCACCACCGTTAGGGTCTTCCATGCCTTGTTCTGGCATAGGTGCTTCTTCACCGGGCATTCCCTCAGGCGGCATACCACCTTCCTCAGGTGGTGCTTCACCACCCTGTTGTGAAAGTTGTGTAAGAAATTGCCATACATCCGTTTGTTGGAGTCCAGCTAAAACACCGTCAATAATACCTTGTTGATCATTCATTCCTATAGTCCTTTGATATTTTTTAACCCCACCTTTAGAAAGGCGGAGTAAGCCTAAGTCTCGTTCTGGAGTAGTTGCACCGAGCAAACTAATCGGGTCAATCTTGTAATCACTTAGCCAAAGTTCTATTGATCTCCTTGGGAAACCACGAACCTTGTCAGCGGCATGTTTGAAAAACTTGAAGGTAGCTGTGATACACTTCCTACCTGTCTTGAAGAACGGCTCTACCTTTAGGTTGGTAGCGTATCCAACAATTTCAGGTTGCTCACCTTCAGGTGCGTCATCTTTGGTGTGCCCAATGACAAGTGGTATCTCGTCACCAGTATTCCCCATGCGCTTATTGTTTACTCTAACTATCTCAGATAGTTTCTTCTGGTCGAGCCGAATCACCACATTCCCTTTGCCATCCTTAAGCTCATGCTCGTCCAGAATAGGAACATGGTGTTTAACAATCATGTCGTTATCGTCCATTAAGCTCCTCGCAGTTTTTTAATCATGTGTGTTAGGTTGGAGTCTTTTTCAAACCTTTTAACACCGTCATTCTGTGGTGCAAATTGTCCACCGTTGTAGTTCCTACCACGGAATGTAATACCGTGTGCACCTGCTCGATACTGATCTGCTGCGTGTGCGGATTTCTTAGCAAACTTCTGTGGTTGTACTGTTCGCATTTTATCCCATGCCTTTCCAGCTTTGTTATATTCCTTCTCTGCGGCTTTTGAGAAAGCCCGCAGTGAAGGTACGCTGTGTTGTAGTTCTGAGCTAATGGCTTCTAAGGAAAAGTAATCTCCATCCTTAGCGTCTTCAATCAAGTGCTGTGCGTGTTCAGGTATTAAATTTTGCACTCTAAGACTATCAATTAGCTTCTTTAAACCACTGCTTTGAAGTACTGTCCTTGCGTGTTCCTTGCAGTACATCTCTCGCCTGTTAGATTCACTCGTCATGTCGTCATATAAGCTAGGGTCTTTTTTCAGTGAGGTTACAGCACCTTCTATGTCTGACCACTTAGCGTCTGGAATTAACTGCTGATACTTTGATAGATGCTCTGGCTTTATGTTCTGTAGGTCTTGGCTTAGTAAATCCCCAACAGGTGGTAGCTCTTTGTTAGGTGTGTTGTGTTGTCTCAGGAAACCTTCTAACACCCTACGACTACGGTCAAATTTTATTTTGGCCTTGTTTGTGCGGGAGAGTTGCTGGGCTTGCCCTGTGCTGGTGCCTGTGCCATTGGTGGGTGCCCCACTAGTATTGTTGGAAGGCCCGGCTTGGTTACTATTCTGCTCATATTCACCTATGATGTTTGTGTAAGCTTGTCTGGATTTCGGTAGAGCACCAGCGCTGTTCCAATCACCATTATGTCCTACAATCTCACCTTGTCCAATGTTTTCTTCTACATTTAAGTTATTATTTGTAGCATATTGATCTACGGTGTTTCTCATTGTCCTGTTTGGGTCGTACACTAATACTTTAGTGTTTGTCTTTCCAGGTAGCAGCGTCTTGTAGTTTATACCCGCCGCTATTAAGGAATCTCGCACTTCACCCATGTCCGTTGAAGGGTGTGTCATGTGGTACAAACTATCTGGACCTTTTGAATTCGGGTGGAACACAAGTACAGATTTCTTCTGCCCTGAGATACCGTGCCAAGCTGCTAGGTATTTTAATCTAGCTGGATCGGTGCCTTGTGGCGCCGTGTGCACGATTGACTCTTCAGAACCATTAGGCCAATCACCAACCGCATTCTGTGCGGTGGTTTCTACACCACCCTTGGCATTGATCTGGTTACCAAGTGCACCTTGTGCTAGGTTCTTACCACCTGGGGATTTAGCCACAGCGTTGGAGAACGGCTGGTTAGTTCTAGTCGCAACAGGTGTTCCTGTCATACCACCCGGTGCTTGTGTGAACTGTGCAAATTTTAGTCGTCTTCCGTTTCTTCCGGGTAGTCTTGTGCCTCTTTTTCCCTTTGAGTTTTTAAGTGGGTTGCCAGGACTTCCTGCCAACCGGGTCGGCTCTTTATAAGTGTCTGTATAATCGATTCCAAGGACGGCATTAGCCCTTGCGAGATTAGCTGCTGAGATATGTGGTGGCACTCCTTTTCCGTTAGAGGTTTGCTCTGTTGATTTGGTCTTTGCATATGCATCAGCATCTCCTTTTGGTATTTCAGGCATTATGTTTTTGTTTGCTGCTGGTCCTAATGTCTTTTCATAAATCTTTTTAGAAGCACTTGTGTAGTTTTCCATACCCGCTGTTTTTACACCCATACGAGTGCAAAAATTTTTCCAATGGTACCAACCCATAGCTTGAACTTGCTTGTTGCTTAATTTAAATTGCTCGGCTGTGTAATGATTTATTAAATCAAACGCACCAGCTAATTCTTTAGGTGGCGTGTCTATAAGAGAACCTTTTTTATTTGTCATGGTGCCTAAGCCCCAAAGCATCCATCTAGTATACCACAAGTCTTTTGTTGGGTATCCGCCTTGGTACGATAGGTCTTGATGAAAATTTCCACCTTTAGGCCCAAATATATAAGAACCGGAAACACCTATTTGCCCGCTAGTTATAGAATTTTTTAAACCCGCTGGTGCAGCACTTATAAATTTCTTTTCTGTCTTTCTTAAAAAGTCAGCGTAATCTTCTTTTATTGATTTTATTGTGTTTTCTCTTTGTGGTTCAGGTAGTTTTTTTGCTTGCTCTATTTCTACTTGATAAGAATTTCTTCCGTTCTCATCTGTGTGCAGAGAATATTTAGCCCACTCTTGAGCCATAAACTTAGCACTGTGTGAACCTGTTAGGAAAGCTGCTAATTGTTTGTCACCATCTTTGCCAAATGCAGCGGTGTAATTCTTTATAAACCTTAACATAGGATTTATAGATCCACCTCTAGTCGTCCAATCTTTTTGTAGATCTTCGGTAGAGAAACCCATGTTTTTTACATCTTCGCGCATCTTTTTTTGGTATTCTTTTGAATATATTCCGTCAGGACTTTCTGTTTTTAAAGGGTCTGCCCAATCATTCATCTTTTGTAATTTATCATCAAGCTTGGCGTTTCTACCAAGTGCAGTTAAGCTAGGTTTTTTTAAAGCACCTTTGACAGTTATATCTAAATCGTCTTCTGCTATTTTTGTGGGCACTTTAAAACTAGAATCTCTTGCAGCCTCAATTATTTTTTGTAGGCTATCTGTGCTGCTGTGTGCACCCCTTATAATCATTTTTCCTAATTTTGGTTTCTCTTGTTCTGGTTCGCCTTCTTTAGGTTTTTTTTGTTTTGGTCTTAATTTAGGTTTTTCTTCATCCTGATAAATAATACCTCTATTGTCTTCAAGACGCATCCATTCTTTTTGCAAGTATATAGCTTTTTTAATATTATCTTTATTGTCAGGGTCAGCGTACAAAGCATTTATATGCACAAAAAGAGATGGCTCAGTAACTTGCATAGAATTTGATAATGCTTTAGCTCTTCCGTAAAGTCTATTTTCGTGTTGTATGTGCTCTACACCGTCTTTGTCCGTACTTTCATCTTGTTTTGTACTAATGTAGGCAAATACACTTTTGTCTTTCCCTTCTGGGTCTTTTGCTTTCTCTATTAGGGCTTGTTTGTACATTTTTACGGCAACCCCTAGGTTAGCCCCAGGTTGCATCCCAAAACTAGTAGGTGCCATTAAAGCTTTAAAATTAGTCAGCATTATATGCTGCTCTACCCCTCTATCAGTAGGGGGTACTGTGTTTTCTATTTTAGGTATATTAACATACCCGTCAGGATTTTTGTCTGATTTTTGATTATCCTTATTTAAGAAATTAAGCAACCCAACAATATTCGCATCTGTTTGTGCCATATCATCGTCATACCACAACGCACCAGAATCCTGACCAGCGTTATTCTCTTTTACTATTTGATTTTTTGCAGCTTCGTCTTTATATTGTTTCCATTCGCCACTAGGTAAAATTACAAATCCGCCATCTTTAGGATCTCCGCTTGATGTTTTAGCTACACCTTCAGAGGCAAGCGCCTGTGCTGTGTGGTCTGTAGCAAAGGTTAAACCTAATGCAACAACCGCACGCATTCTATCATCTTCTATTTTAGCTTTCATCAACTTAGCTGTTTTTGGGTCTGTGCCTTCAGGTATCTGACTAATTTTTTCTTGAGATAACTTTTCAAGAACACCTCTAGCGCCTTGGCTATGGTACAAGGCTTTTTTTTCTGAAGGGCTGTATTCTTTACCTTGTTTATCTTTTCCTAATTCAGTACCGTCTATTAAATCCCAAACTTCTTGGTGCATTACGGAGTGCCACATGCGTGTGAAGTTTGCGTTTACACTTGGGCTGTAACCACCGGAATGGTTAAGCTCTTTGTCTAATGTTAAAAGTTGTTCATTTGTAAACTGACCATTCTCACCTTCTGGAACCATAGGTTCGGAAATGCCGCCTTTTGGTCTTTTGTTTTTAAGTAATCCAACAAAAGCAGCAGCACCTTTTATAAGTCCCCGCATTATAGGGGGAAACCTTTCCATTTTTTGTGCTTCGGTTAATTTTTTTGCGCCTAGCTTTTTATCTGAAGCGTACTCATCTTCTTCCCCTTCTAATTCTGGGAGAATTGATTTTCGCACACGGGCGTGTATACTGCCTAAGCTTTTCTTATCTAATTTAAATTCAGGATTTAATAGAGCGTTTCCTTTAGAATCATGCATAGGCTTACCGTCTTCATCTAACATAGGCTGACCTGAAGCACCTTGTTTTCTAGCTATCTCCTCTCGCATCATGTCAAAATATCTAGATTGTTGATATCTATCAGAAATAACAGGGGGAGCGTCTTTTAATATATCATGACTATCTAAATACAATAATGCATGTAATTGTGAATTATTTAAACCGTGGTCTAATCCGTTTATGTGCTCAATTTGCTCGTCATTTAATCCGGTATTGGCTTTGTCAACTTTAGCTTGGTCTTCTTTTTTAACCCTAGCCCCAAAAAAGTAATGCGTATTATTTAAAATAGACAATAGATGATCTTTTTGTCCTTTTCTGCTGTCTCTAAGTTTTTCGTACTCCCCGTCCCTGTATCCTTTAGTCTGTAGAAATTGATTCACCGTACCTTGGCCAAGTGGTGGCGCTGCTTTACCATATGGGGTAAAATTTGTTGCTTCTCTAATTTCTTTTGAAGGGTCATTGTTTAAATGGGCATTTGCAGCATCTTCATGAGTAGCGTGCTCCGCCTTTGTTATACCATTATCTGGCTTAGGCTTTGTAACTGCTGTAGCTTTTTTAGACGGTGTAGCAACTTTGTTAACTTTATCAACTTTAGCTGAAAAAGAAATACGGTTTGTGTATGCTCTCTTTTTAAAAGCTACAACCTTGTCAATAAATTTAGAGAACCTTGTTTGCATTATCATATTATCCTTGTGATCTGTAAGTCTTATTGTTCATGTTTGCAGGGGTTTGGTTATTTGTGTTAGCTGGCCCTTGGTCTTGTCTAAACTCTTGAGCTTTAGGTTTTAAAGCGTTAACACCTTGATAACCACTTGGTTTATTAATAGGGTAGCCCTTACCATTTACTTTTTTTTGCACTAAATTAACAGGCTTTGCTGGCTTAGCTAGTGGTGCTGGATTTATAGCACTGTTCATAGCTTTTGCTCTTAGTCCACCTTGGTTGTTTGCAAAGTTTCCGCCTACTGGTCCTGTGACATTTGCCATATTAAAACTCCTTAATGTATAAAATGTTTATCTACAACCGGCACTATAAAAACCACCATCTGGTTTTCTTTTTCCAGGTAAATGTGTATTTGTTCCTGAAGGGATTGAGCCGTCACCCATACCTGCACCGTATCTATGTTTAAGGGGGCTTACTCCACCTTTATGCCCTTTAGCTTTTCCGCCAAGTGGATTTACATTTTGATTTCTTGTAGGTTTTCCCCCTGTTGATTTGGCGTGATCGTTAGCACCTTGACTTTGTGCGTTTTTTTCATCTACTTTATTTATAACATATTTAATGTGCTCACCGGGTTTCTCACCGTTTGTTTCACCAGCTTTTGGTGTATACTTTGTAGGTTTATCAGTCTTCATAGATTTCTCCAAAGGCCATTGTTTTCCACTAAAATTAAGTGGGTTAGTTTTAGCGTAATCGTTTACACCTTGTGTTATTTTATTTCTATCGTTAGTCTTTTTAATAGCATTTTTAACATTGTCACCAGGCATATCTAAACTCCTTTGTTAAAATTACACACAAGGGCGGGGGGCTTTATGCCCCCGCACCTTGTGCCCCGTCCGGTGTAGGTTGAGCCGCTTCTGCACCTTGTTCAGGCATAGGCCCTGGTTGCCCTTGTTGAGGCACACCTGTTGGCTGGCTACCCATTGTGGACGGGTTTAGCGGCATGTTTTGGGCTAATATCGCATGACCGGGTTGTGGTCGGCTCAAGCCTAAAATAGCCCTAAGTTCATCTTCATCTAAAGTACCGCCCATCTGATAAAACGCTTGTGCTGCGGTGAGTGTTTCACCTGCATTAGGTTTATCAATATCGAACACCCAGCGTATTTGTGGTAGTCCGGGGAAGTTGTACTTTTGAAGAGTCGCAACAAGTTCTTCCGTCAGTGTGTCTTGTAGGTTCATCGCATCGTATCGCACCATCCTAGAGTGCGTGTCGCCGATCTCCTGTGCCTCTCCTGAGGTCATTTCATTGTCATCAGCACCCTTTATGAACCTTCTGATCTGTTGATCAAAATAGGCCGTAATAAGGTCGTACAATAGCTGTGCACCAGCGGGTGATGGGTCAATTCTTTCTATTCCCGGACCCGCAGTTGAGTTGTCACGGTACCTTGGGAATAGGATTGTGTTGTTACGCATCTGTTCTTCAGCACATTGCTTAACTTCAGCTAACGATTGTGGGTTACCAGCCTCGAAGTAATACACAGTGAGTCCACCTGCACCAATTCGTTCAAGGTAATCCATGAGAAAGGTCAAAACTTGTGACCTTAGATACCACAGCCAGTAAATCTTACTGCGGATACCTACACCATGAATACCACCAGCTAGCTCGCCTTCATAGAAGTCAGCGTCTTCTGGTTCGTGCTTGTGTATGATTATTTGCTCACGCTCGTCAGGCGTGAAGAAATGTGCCCTTCCACGATCCGTAATAGCCCATGAACCGTCAAAAGTTGCGTGCACTAGTATTCCAGCCTGTCCTGAATACCTGAACACAAGTTTGTCACCGTTGATTGGTTTAAAATCCTTAACTAACATACGGCGTTTCTTTGTTGAGTAATCCCACTCGTAGTTTAGCTGGACGGCGTACCTACCATAGAACATTGCCTCTAAGAGGTGCATCAGTAGTTGCTGTATTCTAGGAGTCTGTTTAATGATATCCGTTAACTCTTTAGCTGCCTCTGTCTGTGCTGTGTCTTCTGGGTTCTGTGGCTCTAGGTGCCACCCTAATTGTGCGGTTGGCATTTGCCTTGACCGTATGCACTCCATGATCACAGGGTCACGCCGCATCGCAAGTGTGTTTTTTGCACTGTGTCTTAGTGCTTCGTCAAATGTGTAACGGTATGTGCGTGATGCCCAATTCACAACTTGACTGAATGTCATGAAGTGTGGTAGTGGTTGACCGCCATCCCCAGGCACACGACCTTCTTTTATTTCTGCTTCTGGAAAGTCGTACCCACGCTCTTGTGGTATCTGTGCGAACGGGTCTGGTATTACATCTTCCTTAGCCATTATTTATTTTTCTCGCCACATTGCCTCTTGATGTAACTGGAACTGGCGTAATCGAAGAGACATTGTTAAATGGGTATCCCCATTTTGTTGTTGGTGCGGGTTTTCCCTTTTTAGGTTTAGCTTTACCTATGTAGTGTTTAGAATCTTTACCAACTCTGTGCTTTTCAAAATCCAAATCAAAACTTTTCTCGTCTTCGTAGTGAACAGGTTCACCTACAGTTGCGTACCCAACTAAATGTGCCTTACCTTTACCTGTTCTAATAATTCCCATTTGTCTACCAACATAAGGGTGAAGAGATTTTGAATTTCTAGTCTCAACAGTTTTTTCACCACTTAGTATTTGGTCAGTGAATGGCTGGCTTTTGTCATTTACATTAATGCCGTGTGTAATAGCGATAGAGCCATCACTCCTTCGTACAAATTGTAAATTAGAATCATTCATAATATTTGGACCCCCGCTTTTCAGCGAGGGCCTCTTTTGGGTGCACCCAGTCTATGGGGAAATAGACATCAAGGTAGTTATAAGATACCATTGGTAGACTATTAGTCAATACTAATTTAGGCTATACACTTTATTGAAATGTCATATAATAACCAAGTGTTAATTTTTAGCCCCAATTGTACTAGAAAAGAGGGTCAAATGCGGTATTTATCGGTATGTTCAGGTATAGAAGCAGCGTCTGTTGCTTGGAAAAACCTAGGGTGGAAACCCGCAGGTTTTTCTGAAATAGAACCTTTTCCTTGTGAAGTTTTAAAACACCATTACCCTAAAGTTAAGAACTACGGAGACATCAATGAGCACAAAAAATGGAAGCTACCAACAATTGACCTTTTGGTCGGAGGAACACCTTGCCAATCTTTCAGCATTGCAGGCTTGCGAGGTGGATTGGACGATCCCAGGGGAAACATCATGCTTACCTACCTTAGAGTCGTTGAAAGTAGACGGCCTAAGTGGGTTGTCTGGGAAAATGTCCCCGGTGTATTGTCATCTAACCGAGGAAAAGATTTTTCTACCTTCATCACATCGTTGGGGCACATGGGGTATGGGTGGGCCTACAGAGTGCTTGACGCTCAATGGTTCGGACTCGCCCAAAGACGCAAGCGTGTGTTTGTTGTCGGATGTCTTGGAGACACAGCAAGTGCTTCCAAGGTTCTATTTGAGTGCGAAAGCGTGCGCAGGGATTCTACGCCGAGCAGAGAAAAGAGGAAAGAAATTACCGGAACTATTACACGAGGCTTTGGCGACCGTGGTGTTGACCACTCACAAATAGTTGACGGTGCTTACAAGATAGAATACTCATCTCCTATCACAGGTGCACTAGCTGCTGCTGATGGGCCTAAGGGTGTTAGTGATCAGTACGCACACGAAGGTAAGCTTGTGAGTGTGATTTGTAGAAGTTCAGGACAGGGTGACGCAGAGGTGTGCTACGACCTGTGCCCAACCCTAAACTGTCTTCATGAAGCACCACACATAGCCACCTACGACATGAAGCAACACCATAACCCACAGCCTAGCGACACAGCACAACTCACAACAAAGAATTGTGCTAATGTTCGTGGTGACACACCTCTAGCTTCTATCTCGTTTGAACCCGGAATCGCAGCTAGGGAAGGTAGCCCTAGCAGGTTTATACCGGAGATGACAGGTACACTAAGGGGTGATATGGGAGACAATCAAACTGCTGCTGCCTATAACATCACATTCTGTGATTCTAATGGCACTAGGAAAGACAGACCCAATGGTGGTTTGTATGTGAATGAGACTGAGTCTAGCAACGCCTTGACTTCGTCAGGCGTTGCGGGAACTACGGTTGTTAAAAGTACGGCTGTTAGAAGACTTACACCCCGTGAATGTGAAAGGTTACAAGGATTTCCTGACGACTACACATCTATTGCGTGGAAGAATAAACCTGCCGAATTGTGCCCAGACGGCCCTAGATATAAAGCTCTAGGGAATTCTATGGCTGTGCCTGTTATGCGTTGGATTGGTGAACGAATTAACAAAGTAAACAAGGAGCTAAAGTCATGAAGTTACTAACACAGAATTCTGAACTGCGTAAGGATGGAATCTGGAATTGGACTATACCTGCATGGAATGTAAAAATGTCAGATGGTAGCTGGTTCAACTGCTGCCCTAATGCAGGTGTGTGTGCGAAGATGTGCTACGCACGCAATGGTACTTACCTTTTCCCAGTGGTGAAGGCTAAACACCTTGCTAACTTGGAGCACTTTATTTTTAAACAGGCTGAGTGGTTTACTGACATGAGTGCTGAGATACGCAAGAAGAGAAATTTGAAATACCTGAGGATACACGATGCAGGTGATTTCTTCTCAGACGACTACCTACAGTCGTGGATTGATATAGCTATACTTCATGAGCAGGTTACATTTTATGCCTACACAAAAGAAGTTTCCCGTTTTAAAAGATACCAGCGTGAGATACCGCACAACTTCAGGTACCTGTTTTCTATGGGTGGCAGGGAAGATCACCTAATCGACAAGGAGAACGACAGACACTGTGATGTTTTCCCTACAGAACAAGCACTTTTAGACGCTGGTTACATGAATCAAGGTGCTAGTGATTTACTTTGCTTCGCCCTGCCAACAAATAAGATTGGGATTGTCTCTAATAGGATTCCTCAGTTTATTAAAATACAAGATGGTTTAACATTTGGCCAGCAACAGTCTAAAAGAGAATCTAAAAGATTTAAGGGATAACATGACTCCTGAATTACTAGAAGTCCTTGAACGCATCGAAACTGCGTTCAAGGCCTCCAAACCATTTATACAAATGAATGACGCACTTGTGATGTACAAATTTATACTCGAACTTTCTAAGGACGCAAAATGAAGAATCCAATGGACGAAAAGATTACACACCACATCATGGTTACTAATTGTGATATAGGAGACAACGACTCTCTTTTAACAGTATTGGGCAGGCTAGTACTATTTGCAATCTCACTACCTGTGGGGTTTATTATATTCTTTTGGTTTATGAAAGCTTTCTGTTGGTGCCTGAACAACTTTGTTCTCCAGCCTAAGTGAGTAGCTACCTGAATTTGAATATGTAGATACTGTGAAGATAGTGTCATTTTTTTATTCCGTAAATTTTAGGTACCCCCCCCACTGGTGGTGCCCCCCCCTAACACAAAATAATCGAAAAAAAAAACACCGTACTCGGCGTTACGCACTATAAATATATTTACACTCCGCTTATCCGCAATAGGTAATAGTGCACTAAGCGTGTCTCTAATGTATGTCATGAAACCCCTATAAACATAGGCTTTGGTGAACATGCGAAATAATAATAACGCACATGTGTAGTCTTAATATATTGAGAGTAGTTATATCCGTTATTCGCCGCTATTGTGCAGGCAAGAAAAGAAGCCTGCACGAAACACCTATAAACATAGCGTTTGGTGCACATCGATGCAGGCAATAAAATATATTCGCACATCTCTTATCTCTAATGTGCAGGCAGCGGCGCGGTGTGCTGAAACCCCTATTTTTATAGCGTTTGGTGATAGCCTGCAACTAAAAATAGATTAAGACTATTTATATCTTTAATTCGCCGCTTTTGTGCAGGGAGCGTAGCGACCTGCAACTACAGACTACAACTGATGTGCACGAAGTGCACTACATGTTTTTGCATGGAGGCGGCGCGGAGCCGCTACAATTTTATAGTACACAATGCAGGCTATCGCGCAGCGATGCCCACAGTTTGTAACATGGAATGTGCAGGCTAACCTATTACGCACATTCCCACTCTCTTAATCTGGTAAGTGCAGGCTAACCAAATATATTGCGACCTGCACTATCCGGTTTTAGACCTAAGCCAAACATACCATTGAACTTAGGTGTGCGCAGGCAATAATCTGTGGGTGCAGGTTTGAGCAGGCTACCAGGTGCTACCCACGGGCCTACCTGTTGTTGACCAGCTAGTGTGACTAGCGCCATGCCCATTGATACTGTGCGGTCATCGTGCAGGCCATTCGTGTGGTCGAATCTGTACGAGCTACCTGTTGTCTTGATTATTAGGCCTGCCATCTCATCAACAAGTGTCTCTTTTCTCTTACCAACTTGTAGTGGCGCAGGGTCAGAATACCACGCCAATTGGTTGTTGACTAATAGGCTCCTTAGCAACTCCGCCATCTCATAATTAGACTTACCTGAACGCCCATCAAATCTAGTGCAACGCAGTCTGTGTTCATACTTTTGAACTGTGGCTTCCATCTGCCAAGGGTCTATAATTATAGTGGGATTGTTGAAGTTACTAGCTACATTCTCTATCCATGAATCAACAGTAGCAATTGGTACTGGTGCAAGTGGCGTGCCCTGGATAATGTCCATTCTGTCAAGCACATAAACACCATCCAAATCACGGTGCATAACACACATGGAAGTCCTATCTCTTCTGGCTCCGTAATCAATTGCGGCAACATACTCCATGCCATGCAGACCGGATGTCGTATAAACAAGGTTTTTTGTTGCACCTAGCTGTGTACCTAAATTTATCTCTGCTCTTGTTAGATAACCTGACTCTTCTGCTGGGTCAATCCACACATTATCCAACACACGGCGTGCGACACCATTAGGTAATAGTGCTCGATCACGCTGGATAGCTTCTGCATCCATCCAAGAGTCTAATTGTCCATTAGCCTCGTAGACTGTCCAGCTATCATCAGTCTTAACTTGTTCTACAATCTCATGTTGCCACGAACCAAGTGTGCCAGCGTTTGTGATAACAACAAACACAGATCCAGGTCTCTTCTGCCTACCTGACCATAGTGTATCCCACAAGTCTCTCTTCTTCCAATGTGTCACTTCATCGCAAACCACTAAATCTGCTCTAAGACCAAATGATGTTGCACTATCCGCAGTTAGAATCTTTAGTATTCCCCCCGGTCCTTTGATTCTCTTAGCACCATACACAATGCGTTTAGCTAACCAAGGATTCAATCTAGCCTCTGCTGCCATAGACTCAACAAGTAGTGCTGCTTGATCGAAATCTGCCGCTGCTGCAACTATCTCAATTGGTTTACGACTGAACGCTAGTACCCAATTGCATATGCGTGCGAGTCCTGTTGTCTTGTCGTGTCCGCGCGGAAGTGTTTCCCATGTGTTACGAGGACCTTTAAACTCAGGGCGTAAACCACACAACGCCTCAATAGGTTCCATCATGTATGTTGTACGCTTCCATTGCCAGGGTCGTGCGACATGTGCGAAACGCCTAGGCTCAGGGCGTGAGTCAATAATTACAGAGTCTAAATATCCTTTAATACTGCGTGCAGATGCTAACTCCGCAATAGTGTAAGCCTGTTTTAACTTCTCCTCTAATTCTAATCTGGTCATTGCTGCTGACATTGTTTATTCCCAGTGAGGTTATATAATAACAGTTGGTTTTACATTATCACATTTTGAGGGAGAAAGCTATGATTAAGCGTGGGATGTGCTTTAGGATTCATGTGTTGTTCACAGACAAGACGGACTACACCTGTGATTGGCAACTAAACCTTGGTAAGATGTACAAGTTTATTGGTGCGATGATGAAGTTCAGGGGTGATGTTGAGAATTGGACTATTGAACGCAACGATGGTACATTTGTTGCAACCAAGGACAACCCTGTCCAGCTAGAAACCTATTGTGCTAGTATGTTTCAGCTAATGGGATTTGTAAAAGATCTAGATGATTAGTGCAATTTGTATATAAGAGATTTACCTGCCTGACGCTCGCGCTCTGGCAGTAAATCTCTCTATATGCGATTATAGTCTGTGCTTGTTTTATGTGTCAAGTTAATTAACAAAAAAACTCAACTACTAATATCTTTTAAATTAGTAATTGAGTCTTAGTTCACGCAAATGCGTTTCCCTGAACTAACGGAGTTCCTTAGTCCAGTATCATATAGGTTGAATTCATTCCATAATACATTTCGGTTTTGTATGGCTTAAATCCGAATCTTTCCCAGAACTTATTTGAATCAAGCACAGACATCAATGCTTTAGGATATGATTTGATTTTAAGAACTTCATTAACTAATGCGGAAGCATATCCACTTCCACGATGCTCTTTTAATACACAAAGATCGTGGATGTAATAACAAGTTGGGTGTTCTATATTTTTGTAGTAGCAATTGATTGGATACGGTTTAAACAGGATGTAGGGGAATGAAATGATATATCCTATTACATCATTCCTAGGCTGGCAGACAAAGCATCCGTCAGGATAAGCAAGCAACTTGGAACGAAACGATTCAACACCTTCATAATAATTGTCTGGATAACTATCAGTTCCAATTTTGTCGATAGAATCAAAATCATTCTTTGTTGCTTTTCTTATCATCTTCCTCAGTACCTTTAAGAAGTTAGTCCAGTATCACGAACTTAGACATTCTAAGCTCATGTGCTGTTCTCTCAGGGTCTGCTGGTTCAACAGCACAGGTTGGCTTCCATCCAATAGGCAACCGTGTGTCCTTAGCCATCTGCCACTCACGCTGCAAATTCTGTAGGTGGGTTACAATAGGCTTACCTGTGACCTTGTCGTATTTATCCAACCCTGGGATTGAGTAACCTGTTTCATCATTGATGTCATCAGACTCAATGTAGTAATAGGGGTTCTCATTGGTGCACAATTTCTTTGAATAGTTATCAGTGCACTCGTTAGCCTCCTCAATAGATATTGTGCCTTCTAAGGGCTTCCTGAGGTTACCATTCTTGTGCTTAGTCAAGGTATTATAAAGCTTAGGTATCTTGTTGCCAGTGGTCAGGTGACCACTAGCAAGCAACGCAGGTATAATCTCATCATTCCGCACAAATTGAATACTCATGATACAACCTCTTTCTTTTTAGTGACCCAAAGTTTATTCCAAAGTTTTTCCATAGCCTTATCATACGCTAGGTCAATCCTAGTCCTAGCGTCATGATATTTTAACCAAGCCTTATCCCTAGCTAGCTCCCTGTCGAACGCCAAGTCCTCAGTAGCTTTTTGATATTCTTCCTGTGTCATGTTACATGTCCTCCCCTGTTTGGTTAGTTACAAAAGCGTCTATCTTGTGTTCTAGAAGTCTCAGGTCATGAAGGGTGTTGTTAGCTTCCCTTAGCTCTTCGTGTAACGCACACTTTAAAGCCACTGGCACCATCGAATTGTTTAGTGCCATTTTCAAGTCTCTTTTATTGCGTTCAGTTACTGTTAACTTTGTGTTAACAGCCCCTCTGATTGCATTAATATCTCTCATATTGAATTCCAAAGTAATAGTAGTCATTGTCTTCACTCCCTCAAGTGTTTCAGGTTGACACTGCGTCATCCTTATACGCTTATCTTACTCCACATTTATCTATCGGCAAGGTTAGCAGAAAAAATAAATAAAAAAAAACACCCAGGGTTAAATCTAGGTGTTTTGTTGTCGTCTTCACAAGCGGTTCCAACGAGCCAACACTAGTTATTCGTACCAACCTGGGAATTATTGCAATAAATCTGGATGACTTTGAAAGTTTCCATCATTCAGGGATTCAGGTTGCACAGTCAGCTGGTCCATTGGGATACTGATACCCCACATACCTGCCTGTTGTATTAGCTCTTGGTCTGATAGCGTCTGGTATGTGACAGTAGATTCAGACTTCTTAGGTGCCTCAAGTCCTAATATCTTAATCTGTCTATCCATGATAGATAACACAGACTGAAGTGATTCTCTGTTACCAGCGGTTGCCTCCTTATAGTATACCTTTAGTAGCTCATCGAACCTAGCTAGTGTTAGGCTAAGTGCTTTCTCAGCTACTACACTGCCCTCCTTCATCAAGCTTTTGAATTCTCTCTCGACATAGCTGTACGCAGCTTGCCTTGTCACACCCATTGCACGACCAATCTCTGCATATGTCATTCCCTGTTTTCGCATCCCTATCGCTTCTAACCTCCTCTCCTTTTTTATTATCTTGTGCTGTGACATCTTGTTCTTCAGGCCTGAATTGTCTTCCCCTGTGTGATCTGATAACATAACCTTCTCCTAGTTCTGCGGGTAAATTGTTTAATAAAACTTCTTCCTCAGTCCACATTGCTGCCATTACATTCCAGCAACAAGCAGCTAGGTGATCCTCATCACGATAGCCCATTGCATATTTAATTATGTGGCGTAGAGCACTATTGATATAGCGTGCAATTGGTTGACCCTTCTCCCAATTGCGTGCACCGTATTTCATAGCACCCAACTCTGTGAGTATGGCAATCCTCTCTAGTGCTGAAAAAGGTAACAGGTCATACCTGCCCTTAGCAAACTGAGAGTCACGCACAGAACCACTTGGAAACTCTTCACGCTCACCACTGTCTTTTACTTCATATTTCATGTCTTACTCCATGTGTCAGAAACAACCCACTCAACTTCTGATCTTACAAAACCATTAAGCACTTTGTCCATGCTAGTATTCATTAAAGATTCTATCACCTTACCGTGTGTCTCAGGTGCATCGTCAGGCACCTCTACAACTAATTCATCGTGCACAAAGGCAACCACAGGGTACAACTGTGACACGGCGTACAATGCAAGCTTGGCACCATCTGAAGCCAACCCCTGGAATTGTGTGTTGCACGACTCTGTGTATTCAGCAGCACCACGCACACGCCCTGTGAGTGTAACCACAGTGTTGCCGAATATTCTGCGTCTTAGACTAGGGCTACCTCGCTGGGATCTCAGTGGCATCTCTAGCGAGCTATCCTTGTTTATCTTAGATAGTGCGTTCCACACATGCCGCCTGAAAGCACCTGTGTAACCTGTGCCCTTCCTACTACGCATGTTGCCTGACACTACATCTTGTATTGGGCTGAATGCGTACACGCCAGCGGATCTCAGGTTGAACGCATCACACACCTCATCAGCACCACACTGTAGGTTGAAGCACAGTGCACCAAGCACATCCTGAAACAAATACCTAGACAACTCTGGGTACACCTCTGTCACTAGTTTGTTCTTCCACTCCTTGGCCTCATCCAGGGTCATAGACACACCGTATGATGCTGATGCGTATTCCATTAGTGACTTGGCACCAAGACCACCGGGCACACCAAAGTTTACAGCCTTAGCTGATTGTCTAAACTTCTTAAACTTTTCTGGGTCTGATTTCTTAAGACTCATGAACTCTGCAAAGGGTATATTTGATAGGCTGGACGCTGTGTATGCGTGCGGATCAATACCCTCATAGAATGTGCGTGCTAGCTGTGAGAATCCAAACCTGCTCTTGCATATCGCGCCCAAACACCTAAGCTCCACAGCATTATAGTCAGCTATGATAAACTTAGTGCCCTTGCTAGGTACGAATAGCTTCCTGAACCACTGTGCCTTTGGCATTTGCTGAAGGTTAGGTTTGCTACAACTTGTCCTTCCTGTGCGGACAAGTGCTTGGTACCTAGGGTTCACACGCTCTGTCTTTATCTGCTCAACAAAGTTTAATAGCTTTGCCTTTGTAGTCATGTCTTGCCACTGCTGGATGAACACATGCTTGTGCTCTGACCAGTAGTCCGCACTAGTGGTTATCTCACCACTCTTGTCCGTCTTAGGTATGCTCTTGTCTCTAAGCTTTAGCTCCGCTGCAATGTTCAACAGGTACACACGAAGTGCTTTGCTATCTACGGAAGGAACTCCTGTTGTGTAGTTGTACATAAGCTTGCCTAAGAATTTCTTACGCTTGTCTCTCTTGAACAACGCTGGATAATTCTTATCTAACCATTGTACGATATCATTTATCTGTAGTTTTATTTCCATGCCTATGTTCTGCTGTGCTTCAGTATCAACCTTGATACCAACCCTGCTACAGTCTGTGAGTGCGATAGAACCCTTAACTTGTGTGTGGTGTGTTAGTGGTCCGTGCATATCTATTAGACAATTGTTGTGGTTGGATATGTGCACAGCAACAGGGTGAAGTTCGTTGAATAACTCCCTAGTAACAGCACTATCCTTAAGAGCATAAGCAAGGTATTCATCAGGTATATCCTCCATTGGTTGTCCTAGAAACTTAGTCCACTCTGTCTGTAAAGATTTGTCCAGCTTAACTGACAAGTAGTGCTCGGACAGGTCACTAAGGCTTTTAGGCCTTAGTGGACCGTCCTCCTCACCATTAGCTAACCTGACTAAGAAATCTAGAATCATTGTATCCCAGACTTTATTCTGTTCGACCATAGCCTTCCACATACGAATCTCTTCAACATACTTCAGTGCTGCGAACACAACATGGTAATCAAACGCAACATTGTGTGCTACTATATTGCACCCGCTCAGGTAGATCATTTCAACCCAAGCACCAACCATGTCTGGTGACACAATGTAGCTACGCTTGTTGTCACTAAATGTGAGCACGATTAATTCTGGTATCATCCCAGGCTCAATCATTGTAGTCTCTGTGTCAAAACCGAAAGCACCATCACACTTAAGGTGCTGGCCTTTCCACATATTTGTCTTTAATAGTATACCCATCTATAAACTCCTCTGTTGCTAATTTCTCTACAATGCACGCCCACAACCACCAAGGTAGTACGACCAGCGGTTCCTTGTTGTCAGCTTGCACATGTAGAATATCATTCTTTCCTAGCCAGTCATATAGCTGTTTGAATCCGGTAGACCTGCACTTAACCTCCCCGGTCCATTCGTGCATCCCTGACTGAATCTTCAAGTCACCTTTGTAATTTGCATCAGCACCACTTAGTGGTACTCGATGACAAAACACACCGTGCAACTTCATGTAGCGGTGCACAAACTCACGCTCTCTACGCATTCCCTTATCCCTAGAAAATTTCCCGCTCATAGTTCTGATCGTCCTTTCCAATGTAGGCGGGTGTCGTGCCAGTTCTCACCTTCTTCAAACTCAAAAGCCCAAGAAGCTTGTGTAGGTGCTAGGTTGTTTTTAACCTGACCTAGAATTTTATCATTGCTGTCTTCATCCTGAATCATGTACAAGCAAACTCTAGCAGCAGCTATAACTGCAATGCTGCCTGTGCCCTTGTACATCTTGTTTACCTGACCCTGTGACTTGTTCAGGTGGCGTATCAGAAGAACACTACACCCTGTGCGTTCTGCCATCTTGCTGATAGGCGTTAGAACCTGCCTGATGTTCTGATCCTTGTAAGAGTCTATGTCAGAGTCTAGGAAGGCTAGGAACGGATCTAGTATTACCAAGACTATTCCCATCTGTTCAATGATGGCCTCTAATTGTGCCAATTTTTCAGGGAATGTTGGGTGGTAATCCCAGAAGAAGACCTTGTCTAGATTCGCGCCCGCAGCACGCATCCTAGGCACTGTAATACGCCCTGGGTCATCCTCAGCCGATAGAAACAACACAGAGCCACACACAGGCTTGTCTATCTCTCCGGGAAACGGCGTGCAGGTTGTAATACGCATTGCAATGTCCGCACACAAGGTGCTCTTGCCTAGGCCGGGGTCACCTTCGAGAACACATAACATGCCCTTAGGTATCCAACCCTTCCACAGCCAATCCACAGCCACCGTCTTATAAGAGCTAGCAGGCCTAACACCTTCAACAATTGTGTTGCCGGGCAAGCTAGCATGTATCGTTATAGCCGATCCAGCAAGAAGGGCATCATCAACGCCCTTCTGTGCTGAATCCCACATTTCTATGAATGTGGTGATCCCTTCAGACTTGCAGGCAAAGAATAGCTCCATCATCTGAGTCTTCACAGCGTCATTAGTTTGCCAATCCATGTCAAAGGCGATGTACACTTCCTTGCATTGCCTTGACCTAAGAACAGGTAGTGCTGTTGCCCAATTAGATGTTCCAGGCACACCTATAGTAAGTGTCGTTTCATCAACGCAACAAGCTATGTCAGCCTTCAGGACACCTTCCGTGATTCTAACTCTCTCACGGTCTTGTGCACTCCAAGGCACATGGCAGGTAGTCTTGGCTTGTGCGTCACCTGAGAACCAAATGTACTTGGGAGTACCACCTGTGGCTATCTGGAACCCACGGATTCTCATGTGGGTATCTGTCACAGGTAGTAATATTCCCTTAGTTGCTTTTATTCGTATGGGCTGATCACCTTTGCGTGTGAACCCTGGAACACTCAACAGGGAGTCTCCATACAATTCAAACAACTTTAATACACTGCGTCTAGTGGCAGGACATGATAAGGAACGGTACCCGCCTAAAGTAACCCATTCCTCACTTAGTCCTCTTGCAACAAGCAAGGTACTATCACTAGACGACAGTTCGCACAACTGAATCATTTCCTTATACACTTCGTGCCACAGATCGAGGTCTGGGTCTGTGAATAAGTCTTTCCATTCTAGATTTAAGACATCCAATATATCTTTTGGCTTACAGCCAGCGTGACAGTGTAGAAGTATTTGTCCGTCACGCTCTCTAATACTCAACGATGGTGAAGAGTCGTCATGAGAGGGGCACAACGATTTATATTCACCACCGCTGGTGGTCACTCCCTCAAGTAGGTTTAGAACCTTCTCCAAGGTGTTTATCGTTCCATTTCCTTTGTTGATTAAAGACATCCTCTATATCCCCCATGTCAATTTGATAACCTGAAATTTTGTTACATTCTCTAGACAAGTGCTCTGCTGTTAAAGACAGTGTGTGGGCAACATCTGCGATTGCTGCCCAGTACGCCGCCGCATTAACTAAAAACAAATCAGATGTTTTATCTATCTGTTTTCCATCTTTAACGAACTGTGCCATTAGCAGGTCAAAAGCATCTAGGCTGTCCACTTGCACCTTCCTTATACGGTTACCCCAGTGGGTGAACGCATACGAAAAGATCCCAAATGCTTCTACTCTATCTGATCCGCTTTTAGCCATGTTCTTTTTTAGAGATCGCCCGTCAGAGCGATCTCCCTCCATATAGGTTACTAACTTAGAAAGGCGTTTGATATCCACTTTTTCCCCTAGCTACTTTAGCAGTTTGCTTCGTGGGATTGACCGCCGTATTTTTCTTAGGCGGAGTAGGAGCCAACGCTTCGTCTGAATCATCTTCTTGAACATCTTTAGATTCCTCCTGAGTTAGTTTGCGTTGTTCATCCCTGAACAGCTTTGCAAATATAGACATGGTTTCCGCAGCTAAAGGCTTCGCATTGTTAGTGGATGGGAACATACCCAGCCGCTCCCTAACAACACCATTCTGATCCTCTGCGTGCTTACAAGAGATACGAACCTGAACACCTAGCAAGCCTGACGACTCTTCGTGCTCCATACCAAGTCCTTTGATATCGTCCTGGGTGTACCCAAGTGAGCGTATGTTTTTAACTGTGTAAGGCAAGGCCTTGTCAGTCAACCACATCAGAATCTTTTTACGAACACCTTCGCACTCAACATGTTGTTTACCTGAGTCCTTACCATCACGGAGGACTACATCAAAGACAACACACGGTGTGCCCTTATCGCCAAGTGCGGTAAGGTCATGCCCTTCGATCTGGGCATTATAATTTCCAACAGGCAACATCTCGGACATAACTACTCTCCCTTATAAGAATTAACAAACTGAACTGCACGCTTAAATTCCAACTCACTCATTGCTTCAAACGATTGGATACCCAGGTGTTTGCACAACTTTGAAACTGTGATACCCTGTGTACCACAGCTTGTGAGAAGCTTGTAACGATCTTCCAAAGAAACTTCTGAGGATGGCACAAAAGTCTTCTCCTGTTTCTCGTCCTCAAGTATGTCGTCTTCACTGTGAGCACCTCCTAACTCTTCATGAGTGTAGTACGGGAATGCTGTAAGGTCAGGGCAGTAAACCCTACCACCAGCAGTGATACACCGTGCGAACAACATACTCTTTGGGAACTTAGTCCACACTTCCTTTGTGGTCAACCCTGCTTTCTTGGCATCCTCCCAAGTAAACTGGTGATTACCTACTACTTCCTTGTCTTCAAGAAAGTCAACTGAGCACTCTAGTGGTGTCAGGACTTTTACCCGGTAGTTATACCGTGGTCTAGATTTTTTAATAAGTGCTGCAATGAAGTTTGCAGAGAATGTTGGCGTACCCTGAATTAGTTGTATAGCTTTCAATGATGCTGCCGCTCCTAATCCTAGTTCCCTGCCAACTTGTATTCGCACCATCGCAGATGCAGCGTCTTTGATATCTTTGTAGATGCCCGATTTGACGGCGGCTACAGCAAACCTTTCCATATCAGACACATTAGCAAATGTGTCAACAGGTACAACATTAAAATTACTCATCAAAAGGACTCCCCGGAGAAGTGGGTGGATCACCCGCAGAAATATACTCACAGCTTGAGTAGTGCACGAACACCACCTGCATTTGGCCTGACACAGTAGAATCTGTTTGAGTCACTGTCAGAGGGCCGTCTAGTTTTACTAAGTATCCCATCGCAGTACTATCGCCGTGGTAGTACGGAATCAAAGGTGAGCAAATCTGTCCGTGCAAAACATTGTCAGGGTGCTCTCCACTCATCCCCCAAACATGCACCTGTGAGTACAACGGATAGAACTCACAGGAAGACAAAGTATCAGCCATTCTATTCCCCTTTCTCAGGTATAGTGTTTACCACCTTAGCAACCTTTTCCCAGGTTGTTTCAATTCTTACACACTCAGAATCTGATGGCTCGTATTCAGGACTGTCGTCATGAAAGTTAGCCCTCTCAGGTATAGTCTCTTTAATCTTCGACATGTTATTCTCCCATTAGGTTGTAGTGGTCGTCATCGTAACTTTGCATCCGTAAATCGTTCTCCTCAGTAGGATCATCGTAGTCAGGCTTAGACCTAGACTCGGACTCCAGTGCGTCTTCCGCACTGTCGTCCTCAGACTGTTGGTAATCCCTAGGGTCGTCACCGTGATCGTTTTGATCAAGGTCGTAATCATTGTGGTCATCTGGACTAAACATTAGAATTCTCCTCTTCTTCAATTTTAGCAATCAACTCAACAATCTTGCGATTGCATTCTTGGTCACACCATTCCAACGATAGAACAGTTTCTTCAAACCAATTAGCCATAAGGGGTGGGTACAATGTGTAGTCTTGTACCATTTTGCAATCATAGGTTTTGATCTCAATCTTGAAATCAACTTGCAGGTTGGAGCTAGTCTTTGTCGAAATGATTTTAAAATGACTAGCCTTGGCAAGACCTAAAATCACAGAGTAGAATCTATCCCATTCGGTTGCATCGTAACGAGTCTTCTTGTCGAAGTCGTCCATAGCTTTTACAACATAATCAGAAACAAAGTACTTTACTGTCATGACTAATCTCCCTCAAAGATTTAGTGTTCCGTGTGTCGCTCTGTGCTTCACATAAACTTAATCTACAATCTAAAAAGCAGACTGCAACCCCAGTTGCCAACATTTTGTCAAAGTATTTTTATTGTTGTTGTAAGTACTTAGCAGACATGCCTTTAAACGAAAAACTATTTTTAATATAGCTATAGCTAAGTATAAGTTAGTATTTCTCTTCAGAGAAATACTAACTATAGCTAGTAGATATATATAGGTATAAAAGCAATTACCGTGCCAAGGGTAATTCTGTCAGAAAAGTGTATGCGTTTTTCTTACAAATCTAAACGCATTGTAGTGCCATTGACATAGAAGCCAAAACCTGCGTAGTACTTTTCCAGGGTGGGTGAGCAATCTAGAATAATTTTAAAACATCCTTTTGTGTGGCAGTAATTTATTGCGTGCCTCATTAGCATCTTGCCGATACCTTTTGAACGCCAAGCCTCAGCTACAATAAAATCATCTATGAATGCGTAAGGTAATCTATAAATCATTTTATCTACTAATTGGACTGTAATACTCCCTAATGGTTTACCACAGTCACTGATGTACAAAAAAGTAGGACAGGAGCCAGCAAAGCTCCTGTCCAAATAACACCTTTTCATCTCTTCTATAGTCGTGAAAACAGGTGCAAATTCATTGAGTAATTCCACATAGTGGTGGTCTAAATCATGTAGGTCGAGCCTTCTGATGTTCGAGTTGTTGGACAAATGATAGCTCCTTTAAAAAGAGTTCTTTGATATATCCTTCGTTGGGTCGCATCTCTACCAAGGCTAGCCTTTCATGTAATTTGAACTTATCGGCATCTGAATAGGATACATAGTGTGCTACTTTCGCACCTGTTACCCCTAGTTGATGTTGCACCTGGGGGTAATAGTATTTTGGTATCCATCCTCTGAGTGCCTCTGAGTGTGCCCTGTCGTTAGGGCATTTAATCTCTACAATCAATCGACCATCCTTGGTGATACCATCTAGGCTGGCCATGAACCACGGAAACTTTTCGTGTTCAACACAGGCTGGCTCAACCTTTAGTCCTGTCAGGTCTTCGTACATCTCACGCACAATAGGCTCTAGGCGTTTGCCTCTAGCCATTC
>Ga0194051_1000069_pt1 | contig 49869 bp, 49 predicted proteins | sample SepL2320m_MetaG_FD_161275 | JGI IMG/M metagenome (GOLD analysis project Ga0194051, IMG submission 161275) | Anoxic zone freshwater microbial communities from boreal shield lake in IISD Experimental Lakes Area, Ontario, Canada - Sep2016-L239-20m | ecosystem: Environmental > Aquatic > Freshwater >... | reverse complement strand
CCGTCACCCTCGCGGCCATCGAGCGTGCGCCACCCGGTGCCGGGCAGCCCGGCCGCTATCCCGCTGATCGCCCGGGCGATGGCCGGTGCGCAGCGGTGCGAACGGGTCAGGGTGATCGCGGATGCGTCCGCCGAGAGCAGATCCGCGTCGGCTCCGCGGAATCCGAACACCGCCTGATTCGGGTCACCGGCGAGCAGGGTGCGATCGGCTCCGGCGGCCAGCACCCGAACCAGGGTGGCCGCCTGCGGATCGAGGTGCTGGGCATCGTCGACGAGCAGCAGCCGGATCCGGGCCCGCTCGGCGGCCAGCAGGTCGGGGTCGGCGGCCAGTGCTTCCAGTGCGGCCCCGACGAGGTCGGCGGCACCCAGGGCGGGCACCGTCGCCTGCGGTGCGGCCGTGCCGACCGAGGCGCGCAGCAGCATCACCTGTTCGTACTGGCGCGCGAAGCGCGCGGCTCCCACCCATTCCGGGCGTCCGGCAGCCCGGCCGATGCGCTTGAGTTCGTCGGCATCCACGCCACGCTCGGCGCAGCGCGCCAGCAGGTCGCGCAGTTCTCCTGCGAACCCGACCGTGGTGAGCGCGGGCCGTAGTTCGCGCGGCCAGCCGTGCGCGCCGTCGTCGAGGTCACCGGCGAGCAGTTCACGGATGACACCGTCCTGCTCGGCCCCGGTGACCAACCGCGGCGGCGGATCACCGGCGCGGGCGGCGGCGTTGCGCAGCACACCGAATGCGTAGCTGTGCACCGAGCGCACCAGTGGCTCGCGCACCACCGCAAGGCCGCCGGAGCCCGCATTGAGTAGCCGCGCGGTGATCGCGCCGCGGGTTGTGGCGGCCAGCCGCGCCGAGGTCAACAGCAGCACGGACTCCGGATCACCGCCGCCGACGATGTGCTCGACGGCAGCGTCGATAAGCCGGGCGGTCTTACCGGTTCCCGGCCCGCCGACGATACGACTGATGCCCATGCCGGAATGACACCACGGGGGTCTGACAGATCAGGGGGTCTGACGGAGAGCGGTCCGATTAGGGCGGGTAGGGCAGCGCCACGTCGACCTCGCCGGAATCACGCAACCCACCACGTTGCGCGGCGGCGCCGGCGGCGACGACGAGCAGGATGCCGGCGAGTTGGATGAACGTCGGCTTCTGATGCAGAACAACCAATCCCAACAACAATCCCATCGCCGGTTCCAGCGCCATCAGCGTCCCGAACGCGGTGTGCGTCATCCGGCTCAGAGCGATCATTTCCAGCGCGAGGGGCAACACCGGGAACAGCAGCGCAAGACCGATGGAGACGGCGATGACGCCGGGTGAGAGATGCCCGCTGGCCTCGGGAATGCCGACGACGGCGGTGGTGATGGCGGCGATGGGAATGGTCAGTGCCAGTCCGGTGACACCTTCGAAACGATCCCCGACATGCTGGGTCAGCACGATATAGGTGCCCCAGCCCAGACCGGCCAGCGCGGCGAATCCCACACCGGCCGCATTGACACTGCCCTGCCACGGTTCGGTCAGCAGGACCACACCCACCAGTGCCAGGGCCGGCCAGATGAGTGCCCGCCTGGCGCCACTCTGCACGGCGGCGACCGTCAACGGACCGAGGAACTCGATGGCGACGGAGGTTCCCAGCGGGATGCGTTCGATCGCGGCCATGAACGCCATACTCATCACCCCGGTGCACACCCCGAGTGCGAGCAGGGCGGGGAAATCCCGGCGGGCGATATCGCGGAAGCGGGGCCGGGCGAACACGAGGAAGATCAGCGCGCCGGCCGTCAGCCGCAGCCACGCGGCCCCGGCCGGCCCGACCGTGGCAATGAGGTCCATGGACAGCGCCGAACCGAGTTGGACCATCACGATCGCCGCCACGGCCAGGCTCCACGGCGGCGGGCCGCCGATACCGGACCTCGGTGTGGTGGTCACCGCCCCATGGTGTCAGCATGGGTCGGTGTCCGACGAACTGCACCTGAACCGCTTCGGCCCGCCCGGGCCCGCCCAAATCCTGATGATCCACGGATTGACCGGGCACGGCTGGCGCTGGCACACCCTGGCCGACGAGCACCTGGCGGAATTCACCGTGCTGGCGCCGGATTTGCTCGGTCACGGCCGTTCGTCGTGGTCGGCGCCGTGGACGATCGACGCCAATGTCGCCGCCATGGCGAGCCTGATCGAACGCGAGGCGGACGGCCCGGTGGTGGTGGTGGGCCATTCCTTCGGCGGGGCGGTTGCCCTGCACCTGGCCGCGGCCTGCCCGGACCTGGTGTCCGGACTGGTGCTGCTGGATCCGGCGATCGGACTCAATGGCGAGCGCATGCTCACGGTCGCCGAGGCGATGCTGGAGTCCCCGGACTACCCCGACCCCGAGGAGGCACGCGCCGAGAAGGTCAACGCCGCGTGGGCCGACGTGCCGACTGCCGATGTCGACGACGAACTCCGTGAACATCTCGTCGAACTACCGGGCGGTCGGTACCGCTGGCGGATCTGCGTGCCCGCGATGATGTCGTACTGGAGTGAACTGGCTCGCGATATCGTGTTGCCGCGCAACGGAACTCCGACGGCCCTGCTGCAGGGCGCCCGGTCCGACCCGCCGTACGTCGGGCGTACGTTGATCAACGGATTGTCGGAGCGACTCGGCACCGATTTCACCCTGACCGCGCTGGACTGCCGACACATGGTTCCCCTTGCCAAACCCGCCGAGACCGCCGCGGCCATCCGGGACATGCTCGCCCGCGGCTGACCGCCACCCAAGAACAACCATGCCGAAGATCACCGACATTCACGTGGAGCAGGTGCGCGCACTGGTGGCCTCAATCCCGCCGGGCCGAGTCGCCACCTACGGCGATATCGCCTGTGCGGCAGGACTTTCCAGCCCGCGGATCGTCGCCTGGATCATGCACACCGACTCGCACGATCTGCCCTGGCATCGGGTGATCACCGCGTCCGGCCGACCGGCGCCGCATCTGGCGGCACAGCAGTTGACGTTACTGCGCACCGAGGGTGTGATCGCACCTGGGGGCCGGGTGCCGCTGTCGGGTGACCGCTCAGTACGCCACGAATTCGGTTAGACCCATCGTTACGGTTGGGTAAGTTCACCGACGACGAAGTACGCGAAGGAATCCGCGCCGTGACGCATCGACACGTCGCCTGCGAACCCGAGTCGATCCATCTCGTCGGTCACCGGCAGCGACGAAGCACCCCACCCGTGCGCCTGCAGCCATCCGGTGAGGTCTGCACGGTCGGGATCGCGGTAGGTGAGCCCCTCCATATCGGCGACGAATCCGAACACGATGTGTTCAACACCAAGCTCGTCGGCCAGGTGGGTGAAGAGCTCGCGAATCTGTTCAGCGCGCTCATCGTCGCGATACGGGATGAACTCGGCAGCCACTCGGCTACCCGCGCCGCTGGACTGGGTAATCAATTCGCAGAGTTCATCCTGCTCGGTGCCGGGCAGATACATCAACAAGCCCTCCGCCAGCCAGGCGGTCGGCTGAGACGGTTCGAAACCCTGCTCTTCCAGCAGAATCGGCCAATCGTCGCGAAGATCGGCCGCCACCTCACGAACGGTGGCCAGCGGCTGCACACCATGCGTCGCGAGCTCGCTGGCCTTGTAACTGAGCACCTTCGCCAGGTCGACCTCGTAGACGACAGTGCCCTGCGGCCAGTTCAGTCGGTAGGCACGGGTGTCGAGTCCGGACGCCAGGATCACGAACTGGCGGATTCCGGCAGCGGCAGCCTCGGCGCAGAACGCATCGAAGAAATGCGTGCGCACCGCCTGATAGTCCTGCATGTAGGAGAAAATGGCAGCAGCTGCAGGATCTTTGGCCGCGATCCGGTCGCCCAGCGAGCCGTCGAGGATGCTCGAGAACACACCGCTGCCCTCGTCGGCGACCAACATGCGGGCATACCGGTCATTGATCAGCGGGGTCGCACTGTTGCTCTCAGCAGCGCGAACAGCGGCCACCATCACTGCGGTCGATCCCACGCTGTCACTGATACCCCAGCTGTCATCGTCGGTGCGCATGGGACTCCCTACCAGCGATACGGACGGTTGGCGGAGGTGCGGCGCTTAAAGCGCCATCCGAACCAACGCCGAAGTCCGCAGCAGTCCCGGGAAGGTCTCCCCCGACGATAGCGGATGCAGGGCATGCACCGCGAGGCGGAACATTAACGCGCGCAATAACATTTGCGGCCACTCCGGTAGCGCATCCCACCGTTCGACAAGGCCGTCGTCGGCGTCACCCCAGGACAACGCGTCGACGACGACCACCCCGGCCGCCCAGGACGCCGGCCGCCAGTAGGGCGTGATGTCGGTGATGCCGGGGGCTGCGGCGCCGGCGAACAGCACCGTGCCGTACAGATCTCCGTGCACCAATTGACTGGGGCTCTTGGTGGGCTTGCGCAGTCCGGCGAGCTGGGTGAGCAACTCGGTCGCCTTGGTGCGGTCCTCTGATTCGGGTAACTCCGGAGCCCCCAGCGGCAGATTCTGCAGCGGACGGTCCTCCCAGGCGGCGCGATCGGCGGCGGTGAACACATCGACATCGGTCCACGGCGGTACCGGGATCTGGGTGAGGAATCGGGGGCGTTCAAGTTTGGAGGTCGCCTCGTGCAGCCGTACACCGGTCGCCACCACCTCGTCGTCGCGCGGTTCGGGCGCACCGGCGACGAAGGTGTCCGCCCGCCAACCCGAGACCACATAGCGTCCGTCGGTGGAGCGCACCGGCCGGGCCAGCCGCAGGCCGTCGACGAACAACGTCTCGCGGACCTTGGCCGACCAGGCGGCGCGAGCGTGATCGGTGATCTGCGCCACGACGATCTCGCCGTAACGCCAGCCGCCCTCCCAGCCGGCGCCCAGTTGCTCTGGTTCGCCGGACTTGACGCCGGACTTGACGCCGAACGTCGCCAGGACATGCTCGGGCGGGCGTTCGTCAGTCACATGGCCAGGGTAAGGCGTACCGGCGACAGGAGGCCGTCAGTACATCGCCATGTCGGGCTCGATTTGCTGCGCCCAGGCCACGATGCCGCCCTGCAGGTGCAACGCGCCCGCGAACCCGGCCTGCTGCAGCACCGACAGGGCCTGGGCCGACCGAACCCCGGTTTTGCAGTAGAGCACCACAGTGGCGTCCTGCGGCAGCCCGGCCAGGGCTTCGCCGGAGTCGATGGCGGACTTCGGGATCAACGCGGCACCGGCGATGCGGTTGATCTCCCACTCGACCGGCTCACGGACGTCGATCAGGGCGATCGCGGCGCCGGAGTCCATCAGGTCACGCAACTCGACCGGCGTGATGGACGTGTCGGCCGCGACCGGCAGTTCCGAGACCGCTCCGCAGAACACCTCATAGTCAACGAGACCGGTGATCGCTCGAGCGTGGGGATCCTTGCGAATCGCAATGGTGCGGTAGGACATCGCCAGCGCGTCATAGATCATCAGTCGGCCCAGCAGCGATTCGCCGATCCCGGTGATCAGCTTGATGGCCTCGGTGCCCATCACCGACGCGATCGAGGCGCACAGGATGCCCAGCACGCCGCCCTCGGCGCAGGACGGCACCGACCCCGGCGGCGGTGGTTCGGGGTACAGGTCGCGGTAATTCACGCCGCGTTTGGTGCCGTCGGGCCCATCGGGCGCGTCTTCCCAGAACGCCGACACCTGACCGGAGAAGCGGTAGATCGAACCCCACACATACGGCTTGTGCGCGAGCACGGCGGCGTCGTTGACCAGATAGCGGGTGGCAAAGTTGTCGCTGCCGTCGATGATGAGGTCGTAGTCGCCGAACAACGCGACGGCGTTGTCGGTATCGAGTCGTGTCTCATCCGTTCGCACGCTGACGAACGGGTTGATCTCAGCGATGGAGTCTCGCGCACTGTCCACCTTGAGCCGGCCGACATCGGAGCTGCCGTGGATGATCTGCCGCTGCAGATTGGACTCGTCGACGGTGTCGAAGTCGACGATGCCCAGCGTGCCGACACCGGCGGCGGCCAGATAGAGCAGCGTCGGCGACCCCAGGCCGCCGGCGCCGATCACCAGCACGCGGGCGTTCTTCAGACGCTGCTGCCCCACCACCCCGATGTCCGGGATGATCAGGTGCCGGCTGTAGCGGGCGATCTCGTCTCGGGTCAGCTCAGCTGCCGGGGAGACCAGCGGCGGCAGGGACATGACGCGCTAGGCGATCGGATACGGCCAGGAGCTGAACCGGCAGGTCTTGCCATCCGGCTTGACGTACTCCGGATCGAAGCGGGTGGCGTCGTTATCCGATGTGGAGAAGGTCTGCTGCATCATGATCGGCGCCAGCGCACCGTTGCGTTCGCACGGCTCATGTGTGGTGTAGCCGATGGCGTGGCCGACTTCGTGGTTGATCAGGTACTGCCGGTAGGAGCCGATATCACCCTGGAACGGCATCGCTCCGCGCACCCAGCGCGCCAGGTTGATGAACACTCGCGGTTCGGCGTTCGGACCATAAATCGGGTTGTAGCAGGACGTCTCAAGTTCGATCTCGTAGCCGCAGCCCTCCCGGATCGTCATCGGCGAGGTGAGCGACACCCGGAAGTCGGGCTTGACATCGCCCGTGGTGGCGTCGATGCGCTGAAAAGCGAACTGCGGATTGTGCGTCCAACTCTTCGGGTTGTCCAGGGTCTCGGTCACCATCCGGGCGAATCCCTCGTCACCGCCGAAGGACGACGTGTCGATCCCGTTCTCCACCTCGACGGTGTACTTGAACACCTTCGCGGTGCCACGACCGACCTGCGGGGTGGTGCCCGGCACAATGCGCCACGTCCGCTCGCCCGCCTCGGTGTACTGCCCGCCGGCGGGCAGGATTCCGGTGGGCAGGCTGGCGTCGAACTCGGTAAGTCCACGCGGGGGCGCACCGATGATCGTCGTACCGGACGACCCGATCCTCGGCGGACCCGTCACCATATCGTCGGCGACGGGAACCGCGGTGCCGGTGAGTGTCTGATATAGCACGACGCCGGTCACCGCGACCAACAACGGCAGGGCATAGGCACGCCAGCCGTAGGTGGCCAGAAACCGGCCCAATTGACTCTGCCTGCGCAGCTGATCGTGCTGTTCGCGATTGGCCCTGGCCCGACCGGAACTCACCGCCATCGGGTCGCGCAGGGCCCGCAGCGGCTCGCCTGCGTCGCTGCGCAGTACCGGCACGCGGCGTCCCGCACGCGGCCCCGGCTCATTGGTCACCGTCCCAGGATCGCATAGCAGGTGAGTCCGCAGCCCAGACGCGCGCATGTCGAGCCCCGGCGCAGGCACGGAAGGGTCAACAGCCGCAGGTAGTAGTGTCGGTCTGATGAGCAACCTGACTCCCACGAGCGAGCGCAAACGTGCCCGCGGTGGCGGCCGGATGCCCCGTGATGAGCGCCGGGGCCAACTGCTCGAAACAGCCAGCGATCTGTTCGTCGACCGGGGCTATCACGCGGCCGGGATGGATGAAATCGCCGACCGGGCCGGGGTCAGCAAACCGGTTCTTTACCAACACTTCTCGAGCAAGCTGGATCTGTATCTGGCGGTGCTGCACCAGCATGTGGACATCCTGGTGTCCGGTGTGCGCCAGGCACTGCGGACCACGACCGACAACCGACAGCGGCTACGCGCGGCGGTACAGGCGTTCTTCGATTTCATCGAGCACGACAGCCAGGGTTATCGACTGATCTTCGAGAACGACTTGTCCAACGAGCCGCAGGTGGCAGCCCAGGTGAAAGTGGCCACCGAGGCATGTACCGACGCGGTGTTCGACCTGATCAGCTCCGATTCCGGGTTGGATCCGCACCGGGCCCGGATTATCGCGGTCGGCCTGGTGGGCGTCAGTGTGGACTGTGCGCGCTACTGGCTCGACGCCGGCCGGCCGATCAGCAAGGACGACGCGGTTGAGGGGACGGTGCAGTTCGCCTGGGGCGGCCTGTCGCATGTCCCGCTGACCCGATCCTGACGATCGCGCCTTAAGACGCCTCAGGGGCGATACCGAACCCGACCCGTCGCACATCAGCCGCGCCGATCTCCAAGTAGCTGATCTTGCTGGCCTGCACCAGGATTCGCTTGCCCTTGTCGTCGGTCAGGGCCAGCACCGAAGATGCCCCCGCCGAACCTGCCTGAGCCAGCGCCGCTTTCACCAGATCCTCGACCTCAGCGGGCGTCTGGGCGCTGTTGAAAATGAGCTCACGCGGGCTGTCCGAAACACCGATCTTGACCTCCACGCCGGCCCCTTCCCATTCGAGTGCGACTCACTGAAGGCTAGTGGAAGCCTCCGGAGTGCCTCCGGTCAGCCGCACCCGTTTGGCAAAGAACGTGTCAAGCTGCGGTAACAGCATGACAACGGCCGCGGGTCGCGGGTCCGGGCGGGCGTCGAGCGTTCCTACCGTTGGTCTTGTGAGCGATGGCGAGCGACGGCACATGACCAGGTGGCCGCGGGTGGCCCTGACGGTCATCGGTCTGCTCGGCATCACCGCCGCCACCATGTTCGTCATCAAGGCCGGAGGCACGGCCACCACATCCGACCCGGACGGCCCGCCGCCGACCCGGACGGTGACCGCCACCTTCGCCCCGAGCACCCCGCACGCCTCAGACGAGATCCCGATGCGGGTGGAGTCGGTGACGCCCGCATCGAGCGCGCGAGTGGATCTGCGGCAGATCGTGTACACCGTCGCCGGCAACCAGCGTCCCAACGATCCGGTCACCGTGGTCTACGCGGATGAGACCGGTGAGTTTCACACCGCCACAAACGTGACACTGCCGTGGACGCTGACCGTCACCCCCGACGTGCCGGTGAACTACGTGACCGCCAATAGCGCGGGCAGCCAACTCAATTGCTGGATCACCAATGCCAGCGGGACGACGGTGGCCTCCGACACCCGGTTCGCCGTCAGCACCACCTGCAACCGCTAGACCAAGCCGAGCTGACGCATCCGTTCATCATGCGTGCGCTGTAGCCGATCGAAGAAATCGGTCAGCTGACCCAGGCCCCCGCCCACCACCACCAGATCCACCAGTTCGTCATGGTCGGCCATCACGTACTGCGCCTGGGTGATCGCCTCACCCAGCAGCCGACGCGACCACAGCGCCAGCCGGCTGCGCTGCCGCGAGCTTGCCGTCACCGCTGATCGCACCTCGGCGACGACGAACTGCGAATGACCGGTCTCGGCCAGTACCGCGCGCACCACATCGGCCACCTCATCGGGCAGCGAGCCCGCGATCGCCCGATACAGATCCGCCGCCATGGCATCGCCGACATAGGTTTTGACCAACGCCTCCAGCCAGGTGCTCGGCATGGTCAGCCGGTGGTACTGCTCCAGTGCCGGCGCATAGCGCGTCATGGCCGCCGGCACGTCCACCCCGCGGGCCTCGAGGGTGTCGCGCACCAGGTCGTAGTGGCCCATCTCGGCGGCGGCCATCCGGGCCATATTGATGCGGCCACGCAGGTCGGGTGCCATCCGGGCCTCGTCGGTGAGCCGGTAGAAGGCGGCTAGTTCGCCGTAGGCGAGCAGCGAGAACAACTCGGTGACACCGGGGTGGTCGGCCGGAACCGTCGACGGCGAAACGCGCTGAGTCGCTTCCATACGGCCACTGTAACCCCGCCGCTGATCGGTTTATCGGACCGGAGCAGGTACCATGGGAGGCGGTAATGTGCGTGCACGCAGTGGGCCCGCCCCGAAAGCAGGGCCAACCATTTCCGAAAGTCTTCAACTCGTGCGCGCGTGGAAAATGCACGAGGAATGACAACGGAAGGCCTAAAGCCGCTCTATGACAATCTCCACTGACGAAACTGCAACCGAACAAACTGGGACCGAAAAACCCCCGCTGCGATTCGCCGACCTCGGCGTCCGCGAGGAAATCGTCCGCGCACTCGCCGAGCAGGGTATCGAGAACGCATTCGCGATTCAGGAACTCACGCTCCCGCTGGCATTGGCCGGCGACGATCTCATCGGTCAGGCGCGCACCGGCATGGGCAAGACCTTCGCCTTCGGTGTGCCACTGCTGCAGAGCATCACCACCGCGGCCGCCGCAGATCGGCCGCTGGACGGGACCCCGCGCGCACTGATCGTGGTGCCCACCCGGGAGTTGTGCATTCAGGTCCACGACGACCTGTCCGGCGCGGCCAAGTATCTGAGCGCCGATGGCGGTCGGAAGCTGAGCGTCATCTCGATCTATGGCGGGCGCCCCTACGAGTCCCAGATCGAGTCGCTGCGCGTCGGCGCCGACGTCGTCGTTGGAACCCCGGGCCGGTTGCTCGATCTCGCCCAGCAGGGTCACCTGCGACTCGGCGGTCTGTCGGTGCTGGTGCTCGATGAGGCCGACGAGATGTTGGATCTGGGCTTCCTGCCCGATATCGAACGCATCCTGCGCCAGATCCCCACGCAGCGTCAAGCAATGCTGTTCTCGGCGACCATGCCGGACCCGATCATCACTCTCGCGCGCACGTTCATGACCCAGCCCACCCACATCCGCGCCGAAGGCGTGCAGGGTTCGGCCACCCACGACAGCACCGAACAGTTCGTCTACCGTGCCCACGCGTTGGACAAGGTGGAGATGGTCAGCCGGATCCTGCAGGCCGACGGCCGTGGCGCGACGATGATCTTCAGCCGCACCAAGCGCACCGCCCAGAAGGTGGCCGACGATCTCGCCGAACGCGGATTCAAGGTTGGCGCCGTGCACGGCGACCTCGGCCAGATCGCGCGCGAGAAGGCGCTCAAGGCGTTCCGGACCGGCGAGGTCGACGTATTGGTCGCCACCGATGTCGCCGCCCGCGGTATCGACATCGATGACGTGACCCACGTGATCAACTACCAGATCCCCGAGGACGAGCAGGCCTACGTGCACCGCATCGGCCGCACCGGCCGGGCCGGCAAGACCGGCGTCGCCGTGACGCTGGTCGACTGGGATGAGCTGGAGCGCTGGTCGATGATCAACACCGCACTCAAGCTTGGACGCCCGGATCCGGCCGAGACCTACTCCAACTCACCGCACTTCTATGAGGAACTCGGCATCCCCGCCGACGCCGTCGGCACCATCGGCGGGGCGCGCAGGACCACCCGACCCAGGAGCGAAGCTAAAGGTGACTCCCGGGGGGATTCCCGGGGGGATTCCAGGGGCGACTCCCGGGGCGAGAGCCGGATCAGCTCCACCGAATCCGGGGGCTCACGTCCGCCGCGCAGCCGGTCTCGCCAGCGCACCCGCGCTGGCGACTCCGCCACCGGTCACGTTGAAAAATCCTCTACTGCAGCGACTTCCGCGATCATAGATGCATCGGCACCGGACGGTGAGGGTGCCGCGCGCCGTCGTCGTCGCCGTCCGCGCAAGGCCGCCGGGGCCAACGCAACCCCGAGCTGAGCTTTGATCGCTCCGGAGCGCCGCACACGAGGTGATCTCATCGCCGCAGCGGCGATCGCCACGGCCGTCACGGTGTTTATCGCGATGTTCTGGTGGAACAGTTCCACGCGGGCCACGATCAGCCGCCCGGCCGGTGCGCCCGCGCCCAACGTCGCCACGCCCGCCGCGGTACCCGCGGCCCTGCAGCAGCGGTGGACCGCCACCAGCGCCCGCACCCTGGTCCCGCTCATCGTCAGCAATACCGTGGTGACCGGTGACGGTCGAACCGTGACGGGCCTGGATCCGCAGACCGGCCGGCAGCGCTGGGTCTATGCCCGCGACACCGGGCTATGCGGGGTGTCCTATGTCTACGACCTGGCCGTCGCGGTCTACCCCGACTCGCGCGGCTGCGGACAGGTCAGCGGTATCAAAGCCGGCACCGGTGAGCGCGGCCCGACCCGCACCAGCTACGCCGACAATCAGGTGGTGCTGACCTCCGACGGCAGCGCGGTGCTCTCGACCGGTCCGACCCGCCTGGAACTGTGGCGCTCCGATCTGGTGCGGATCCTGTCCTACGGCGAGATCGACGCCCGGGTCAAGCCGGTCAACCAGGGCATTGGAGGTGGCTGCACCCTGATGTCGGCAGCCGCCAGCGACACCGCAGTCTCAGTACTCGAAGTCTGCCGCGACCAGAAGGACCTTCGGCTGACTCTGATCAAATCCGCCAAGGAGGAGGACGAACCGGACACCAAACACGTGGAGTTACCCGGCCTGGCCGTCGACTCCGACGCGCGAGTGCTGTCGGTGTCCGGCACCACGACCGCGGTGTTCCTGCCCACCCCGCGCCCGGAGGTCGTCGTTTATGACGAGACCGGTACCACGTTGTCCCAGACACCGCTGCGCTCCCCTGCCACCCTGACCGGTGCGGCCCCGGCGGTGACCCGGGCCGGTGATCTCATCACCTGGTGGACCGGTTCGGCGGTCATGGTGTTCGACAACAAACTGGGCTACCGCTACGTCCTGGACGCAGTCGATCCGCTGGGCCCGGCGACGATGATGGCAGGCCGCCTACTGGTTCCGGTGCCCGACGGTCTGGCGGTCTACGACCCGGCCAATGGCGCCCGTGACCGACTGATCCCGCTCTCGCACCCGCAGGGCGACGGCCCGGTAATGCCCGCAGTCAGCGGATCGACGGTGGTTGAACAGCACGGAGACGCGATAGCCGGCTTTGGTCCGGCGTAAACCTCAGGGATCGGGCGTGAACGTCGGCAGCGCCGTGCCGGACTTCCAATACTTGAGCAATGACCTGGCCAGTTCGCGATAGGCGCTGGCGCCCTTATTCTTTCGGCCGGCCAACGCCGAGGAACCCGACGCGCTGGCTTCGGCGAAACGAACGGTGCGCGGAATCGGCGGGGCGAGCACCGGCAGGTCGTAGCGGTCGGCGACATCGAAGAGAACATCCCGGCTGTGGGTGGTGCGCGCGTCGTACAGGGTGGGCAGCGCGCCGAGCAGTTCCAGACCCGGGTTGGTGATCTGCTGTACGTCGGTGACGGTCCGCAAAAACTGGCCGACCCCGCGGTGCGCCAGGGTCTCACATTGCAGCGGCACCATCACATCGTCGGCCGCGGTCAGGCCGTTGAGGGTGAGCACACCCAGTGACGGCGGGCAGTCGATGATCACCACATCGAATTCCTGGTCGATCTTGGCCAGCGCCCGCTTAAGCGCGTACTCCCGCCCGGCCCGCATCAGCAGCATGGCCTCGGCACCGGCAAGATCGATATTGGCCGGCAGCAGCGTCATGCCCTCCGGCGTGACGACCAGCGCGGCACCGGCTTCGACATCACCGAGCAGCACCTCGTGCACCGACACCGGCAACTTGTCCGGATCGGACCCCAGTGAGAACGTCAGGCACCCCTGCGGGTCGAGATCCACCAGCAGCACCCGTTTGCCCGCTTCGGCGAAGGCCGCACCCAGGGAAGCGACCGTCGTCGTCTTGGCCACCCCGCCCTTCTGGTTGGCCACGGCCAAAACTCGGGTCACGGTGCCCATCCTTACAGGTTCGGGCACAATCGGTGGGCGTGAGTATTGGCAATCATCGACTGGTCCTATTCCGTCACGGCGAGACCGAGTGGACGCGGACTCGACAACACACCAGCCAGACCGATATCGACCTGATCGAAGAGGGCCGTGAACAGGCCCTCATGGCGGCCGACACGCTCGCACACCTCGGCCTGGATAACCCGATGGTGATCAGCAGCCCGCGCAAGCGCGCACTCGTGACCGCAGAGTTGGCCGGGTTGAAGGTCGACGAGGTGTCGCCACTGCTGGCCGAGTGGGACTACGGCGACTACGAGGGCCTGACCACACCCGAGATCCGGACCGGCACCCCCGGCTGGTTGCTGTGGACCTACGGTTGCCCGGGTGGTGAGAGCGTCGATCAGGTGAGCATGCGCGCAGACCAGGCGGTCGCCTACGCGCTGGACCACATGAACGACCGCGACGTGGTATTCGTCAGCCACGGCCACTTCTCCCGTGCAGTGATCACCCGGTGGGTGGAACAACCGCTGCGCGAAGGCGCCCGCTACGGGTTCGGGACGGCGTCGGTGGCGGTCTGCGGTTTCGAGTACGGGCTGCGCCAGCTGTCCGGCCTCGGCCTGACCACCCACCGCGTGCCGGTCACCGAGACGTGACAGCAAGGGCGTCTTTCATCCTCAGTGGCCCCACCGGAACCCTGGTCGCACGGGGAATAAGGACGGGATACGACGATATCGCCGCTGCAGCAGCCGCATTGCACGACGGCGGAGCCCCAATGATCGTCGGCGCGATGCCGTTCGACGTCCGCTTCAGCGCAGCACTGCTCGAACCGGACAGCGTGAGCAATACCTTGCCGCCGCGGCGAAACGGGTCACTTCCCGCGGTCCGCATCGTCGAGACCCTGCCCGAACCCGAGGTGCACCACGGCCGGATCACCGCCGCGCTTAAGTTGTTGCGCAATGCCGAAAACCCTTTGGAGAAGATAGTTTTGGCCCGCGCGCTGCGTCTGGCGGCCGATGAACCGCTGGATGCGTGGGAGATTCTGTACCGGCTGATCGAGGCCGATCCGTACGCCATCGCCTACCTTGCCGATCTGTCGCCCGCGGGAGGGCGGTACACCGGCACCGCTCTGGTGGGGGCAAGTCCGGAACTTCTGGTCGCCCGCTTCGGTGATCAGGTGAGCTGTCATCCATTCGCCGGTTCGGCACCGCGCTCACCTGACCCGGACATCGACGCGGCCAACGGCGCCGCCCTGGCCGAATCCGCCAAAGACCGCCACGAACACCAACTCGTCGTCGACACCATGCGAGCCGCACTGGAACCGCTGTGCCGCCGGCTCGATATCGCCGCGGAGCCTCAGCTGAGCCGGACCCCGGCGCTCTGGCACCTGTGCACCCCGATCCGCGGGACGCTACGCAATAGATCAATCACCGCAATCGATCTCGCGCTGACGTTGCATCCGACGCCGGCGGTCGGCGGAGTTCCGACGGCGGCCGCGGTGGATCTCATCGCCGAATTGGAGGGCGATCGCGGGTTCTATGCCGGTGCCGTCGGGTGGTGCGATTCGGCCGGCGACGGCCGCTGGGTGGTGGCGATCCGCGGCGCCCAACTGTCCGCAGACCGCCGCTCTGCGCATGCCCAGGCCGGCGGCGGCATCATCGCCGAGTCTGACCCGGATGACGAAGTCGCCGAGACCACAACGAAGTTCAGGACCATCCTCTCGGCATTGGGGGCCCAGCAGTGACCACCAGCATCCGTCCGGCACGGCCAGGAGACGAATCCGCGATCGTCGCGATGATCTACGAACTCGCGGTGTTCGAACACGTACCCGAGCAGTGCACGGTGACCGAAAGCCAGATCACCGCAGGGCTTTTCGGGCCCGACCCGCAGGCGTTCTGCCATATCGCTGAGGTCGACGGCGAACCTGCCGCGGTCGCGGTGTGGTTCCGGAACTTCTCCACCTGGGACGGGGTGGCCGGCATCTACCTGGAGGACCTGTTCGTGCGGGAGCGATTCCGGCGGCATGGACTGGGCCGCGCCATGCTGGCGACCCTGGCACGCGAATGCGTCGAGCACGGCTACAGCCGACTCAGCTGGGCGGTGCTGGATTGGAACTCACCGGCGATCGCGCTCTACGACGCGGTCGGCGGACGGCCGATGTCGGAGTGGATCAGCTATCGCGTCTCCGGGCCGGAGCTGTCCGCGCTGGCCGGGCCGGCACTGTCGGCATTGGCCGAAGAGTAGGACAGCCACCGCAGCGTCTGCGGACTGAACAGCAGCACCAACACTGCCAATGCCGCTGCGGCGATCGGGATTCCATAGAACCACTGGTGCGAGCCGATACCCATGTACCAGGTCGCCGGCAGGATCAGCAGTTGAGTGAACACCGCGATGCCGCGGCCCCACCGCCGGCCAGTCCACAGCGCCCAGGCCGCGGCCAGCACCGCCGCGCCGAGGATGCCGAACCACGCCGCATTGCCGAACCCGTTGACGATGTGCTGATCGGTCCCGGTCAATCCGCGCACCACGAAGACCACGGCGGTGACCAGACCTGCCGCGCCTTCGGCACCCACCAGCAGGGCTGCCCAACGGACGACCGCCGGAGTGTCCCCGCGTGACATAGCACCCACGCACCAGAGCCTAAAGGTGGCGTTAGGCTCTCTGCTCGTGCGTGCCGTGCTGATCGTGAACCCGAACGCCACTTCGACGACGCCGGCCGGCCGCGACCTGGTGGCGCACGCGCTGGAAAGCCGGACCGAACTCGTCGTCACCCAGACCGACCACCGTGGCCACGCCACCGAGATCGCCGAGGCGGCCAAACGGGACGGAACCGACGTGATCATCGTGCACGGCGGCGACGGCACGGTGAACGAAGTGGTCAACGGTCTGCTGGGCACGCCGGGACCGGACCGGCCGGCGCCTGAGACCCTGCCCGCGGTCGCGGTGGTGCCGGGCGGGTCCGCCAACGTCTTCGCCCGCGCGCTGGGCATCAGCCCCGACCCCATCGCGGCCACCAATCAGCTGATCGACCTGCTCGGCGCGCACCGCCGGGGCGGGCCGTGGCGGCGCATCGGGCTGATGGACTGCGTGGAGCGCTGGGCGGTCTTCACCGCCGGCATGGGCGTAGACGGCGACGTCGTGGCCGCCGTCGAGGCCCAACGAGCTAGGGGCCGCAAGGTCACCGCCGGCCGCTACATCCGCATCGCCGTACGCGAGATGCTGGGCAGCGCCCGAGACGAACCCCTGCTCACGGTACGACTGCCCGACCGCGATCCGATTTCAGGCGTGCACTTCGCGTTCGTCTCCAACGCCAGCCCCTGGACCTATGCCAACACCCGGCCGGTCTGGACCAACCCCGACACCACCTTCGAGAACGGCCTGGGGATATTCGCCGTCACCAGCATGAACATCGTGGCCAACCTGCTGGTGGTGCGACGGATGCTGGCAACGGACGCCACGATCAAGGGCAAGCACCTGATCCGGGAAGACGATGTGGCGTGGGTGCGGATCACCTCGGCCGGACCGATCGCCTGCCAGGTAGACGGGGACTTCCTCGGCATGCGCGACGATATGACGTTCACCGCCGTCCCGGAGGCGCTGGCGGTCGTCGCGGCACCCCAGAATCAGGTCACTACCTGGGGGAATCGCCTAAAAGGCCCGCAAACGCGGGCAGTGTAGTACAAAGGCAGCAGGTTCGGGTAACCCACCCCTCGGAGTGAGGTTGCCCACGATTCGACGGAGTCCTATTGACAACCGTTGAGCCTGTGGAACCATCGGATGTAACAGTGCAACAACATTTGTGTGTGCACGCGTTAACGGCCTAGGAGCAACGGGGGGAACCCCGTAGCCTGCCGCACACACCGAAAACGGTAAGGAGTAGCGAAAAATGGATTGGCGCCATAATGCGGTCTGTCGCGACGAGGATCCGGAACTGTTCTTCCCGGTAGGGAACAGCGGACCGGCCTTGGCCCAGATCGCTGACGCGAAGCTCGTCTGCAACCGGTGCCCGGTGACGGCCGAGTGCCTGACCTGGGCGTTGGACTCCGGGCAGGATGCCGGGGTGTGGGGCGCGATGAGCGAGGACGAGCGTCGCGCTCTCAAGCGCCGCAACGCACGTACCAGGGCCCGCACCGGCGTCTGAGTTTCCACGGTTCACCACTGCGGCCCCGGCACTGCTCGGGGCCGCAGTCTTTTTCGGCTAGTTGAGCGTTCCCCGGCCGGCACGCCGCCCGATCGGCACGCGGACCACAACATCGGTGCCCCCGCCGGCGCGTGGGCGCATCTCCAGCGAGCCATCGAGTTCGGCCGACATCAACGTCCGCACAATTTGCAGGCCCAATCGGTCTGATGTCTCGACATTGAACCCCTCCGGCAGGCCGCGTCCGTCATCACCGACGACGATGTCGAGCCAACGGGCCGAGCGATCAGCTTTGATCACGACGCGTCCCCGTCGGTCCGCCGGATCGAAGGCGTGCTCGATGGCGTTCTGTACCAACTCGGTGACCACCATGACCAGAGCGGTGGCGCGGTCGGCGTCGAGGACCCCCATGGAGCCTTCGCGTTGGATGCGGATCGGGGTATCCACCCGGGCGACGTCATTCATGATCGGCAGGATCCGGTCGATCACCTCGTCGAGATTGACCTCCTCGTCGACCGACATCGACAACGCCTCGTGCACCTGGGCGATGGCGGCCACCCGTCGCACCGACTCGATCAGCGCCTCACGGCCCTCGGCGTTATGGGTGCGGCGCGCCTGCAGTCGCAATAGCGCCGCCACCGTCTGCAGGTTGTTCTTCACCCGATGATGAATCTCGCGGATCGTCGCATCCTTCGACAGCAGCGCCCGGTCGCGTCGCTTGACCTCGGTGACGTCGCGGATCAGCACGGCCGCACCCGCCGTGGCGCCGCGCGCCACCAACGGCAGAGTGCGCAGCAGCACGGCCGCACCGCCGGCGTCGACCTCAAGGCGCATGCCGGATCCGCCGGACAAGGATTCTGCGACGTGGGTGGCGAGCTCCCGGGCCTCGAACACATCGGAGATCAGCGGCCGAGTGATCGAAACCAGGTTGTGGCCCTCCAATTCCGAGGTCAGGCCCATGCGGTGATAGGCCGACACCGCGTTGGGGCTGGCGTAGGTCACCACGCCCTCGCCATCGAGCCGGATGAAGCCGTCGCCGACGCGCGGACTCGACCGCGACATGGCCAGGTCGCTGACGTTGGGGAAGGTGCCCTCCGACAGCATGTGCCGCAGGTGACTAGCGCAGTCCAGGTAGGCCTTCTCGAGTCGCGACGAGGGCCGGCGGGCGTCGCGCGCGGTCTGGTGGGTCAGCAGTGCCACCACATCGCCGCGGTAGCGCACCGATACCGCACCCAGCAGACCCTCCTCGGCCACCTCGGTGCCGACGGCATCGGTGATCAACAGTGTTGAGGCGGTGGTGGGGCGGCACTGCGCAACGCAGACCACCGTGCCGTCATCGCGGCGAACCCACATCAGGTAGTCGCCGAAGGACAAATCGGCCAGCAATTGCCACTCGCCGACCACGGCATGCAGATGGTCCACGGCGGCGCCGGGAAGGACGGTGTGCTCGGCGAGCAGGTCACCGAGGGTTGACATGGATCAGCTCCGCAGAGGCGAGTTCAGTCGATCACGGCGATGAGGTCACCGGCCTGGATCACGTCACCCACCGCGACGCTGACCTCGGTGACGGTGCCGCCGACCTCCGCGAGCACCGGTATCTCCATCTTCATCGACTCCAGCAGAACGAGAATGTCGCCGGCGCCGATCCGATCGCCCTTGCTGACCACGACCTCCAGCACACTGGCCACGATCTCAGCGCGGACGTCCTCAGCCATAGGCCTATCGAACCACACCACCGGGGTTCCAGCGGGTCAGGGCACGTGAGACACTTGACCAAAGCGTCTCGCCCGGGAAACCCCATTTGAGGCCGACGGTCAGCTGATAACAACGTGGAGGTACACCATGGCCAAGCGTGGCCGCAAGAAGCGCGACCGTAAGCACAGCAAGGCCAACCACGGCAATCGGCCCAACGCCTGAGCTAGTCGTAGCGAATTATTGTCGTGCGGCTGATCTCCAGCCGCACCCGCTCGACGAGATGCCCGGGGGCCTTCTCGCCACTGCATCGGGTGGCGATGACCGCCTTGATACGTTGCTCGATCCCGTAGTGCCGAAAACAGGCCGGGCACTCATCGAGGTGTCGTTGCAACCGGTCGCGGGTCTCAGCAGTGCATTCCCCGTCGAGCAGCGTCCACACCTCGGCGATCACCACCGCGCAATCGGCATGACCGGTCTCGTGGCCGTCGGCGCTCATCACGACACCTCCTCGGCCGACTGCTGACCGCGTAGGAGCCCGCGTTCCTTGGCGACGTCTGCCAGGAGCGTGCGCAACTGGCGGCGGCCCCGGTGCAGGCGGGACATCACGGTCCCGATCGGGGTTTCCATGATGTCGGCGATCTCCTTGTACGGCATGCCCTCGACGTCGGCGAGATACACCGCGAGCCGGAAGTCTTCCGGCAACGTCTGCAGTGCTTCTTTGATTTCACTGTCCGGAAGCAACTCGAGGGCTTCAACCTCCGCGGAACGCAATCCGGTCGAGGTGTGCTCGGCCTGTGCCGCCAGCTGCCAGTCGTGGATCTCCTCGGTGGGGTACTCCGCCGGCGAGCGCTGCTTTTTGCGATAGGTGTTGATATAGGTGTTGGTCATGATGCGATATAGCCAGGCTTTGAGGTTGGTGCCGTCGCGAAACGACCGGAACCCGGCATAGGCCTTGACCATGGTCTCCTGCAGGAGGTCTTCGGCGTCGGCGGGATTGCGGGTCATCCGCATAGCGCCGCCGTACAGCTGGTCCATGATCGGGATCGCGTCGCGCTCGAACCGCGCGGTCAGTTCAGCGTCGGACTCCTTGTCGACGACGTCGATGTCAGTCACCGTCGTAGAGTCCCACATCGGGCACAGGGCTACCGACACCAGGGCCACTGACACCGGGTGCTCCCTTCACTCTCCGACGGTCTCTGTTGCCCATAACGACCGGGACAGCGGCAATATTTCCCGCCCCCGGAGCCGCCCCCAGAGCCGCACCCGTAATATTTCGCGCATGGCAACTTTCTCCGGCAAGACCATGTTCATCTCCGGCGCCAGCCGCGGCATCGGCCTGGCCATCGCCAAGCGGGTGGCCGCCGACGGCGCCAATATCGCGCTGGTGGCCAAAACCACCGAGCCGCACCCCAAGCTGCCCGGCACCATCTACACGGCGGCGAAGGAGATCGAGGAGGCCGGCGGCCACGCCCTGCCGATCGTCGGTGACGTCCGCGATGGCGACTCGGTGGCCGCCGCGGTGGCGGCATGCGTCGCGCAGTTCGGCGGTATCGACATCTGCGTCAATAATGCCTCGGCGATCAACCTCGGCGGTATCGAAGAGGTGCCGCTCAAGCGCTTTGATCTGATGAACGGTATCCAGATCCGCGGCACCTATGCGGTGTCACAGGCCTGCATTCCCCACATGAAGGGGCGCGCGAACCCGCATATTCTCACCCTGTCGCCGCCGATCCGGATGGAGCCGAAGTGGCTGACGCCGACGCCGTACATGATGGCCAAGTACGGGATGACGTTGTGCGCGTTGGGGATTGCCGAGGAGATGCGTGCCCACGGTATCGCCTCGAACACCCTGTGGCCGCGCACCATGGTCGCCACCGCAGCGGTGCAGAACCTGCTCGGCGGCGACGAATCCATGAAACGCTCGCGTAAGCCGGAGGTGTACTCCGACTCCGCCTACGCGATACTGAGCCGACCGGCGGACTACACCGGACACACACTGCTGTGCGAGGACGTACTGCTCGAGTCCGGTGTCACCGACCTGTCGGTCTATGACTGCATCCCGGGATCGGACCTCGGCGTCGATTTCTGGGTGGACGGCGCCAACCCGCCCGGATACAAGCAGGCCTAGTCCGCGGGAGATCCGAATCAGCCCTTGCGGCCGATCCGGCGCCAGCCGTGTCCGGCGAAGGCACGCATGGCCGCCAGCGCGAAACGTCCCTGCCTGCGCGACGACGAGTACCACAGCATCTCGGACTTCTGGGTGGGCAGCCGCGGAGCGGTGATGGCCTGCTGGCGGCAGAACTTGATCAGTCCGGCCGCACCGCCACCGCGATAGCCGATACCTGAGTCTTTCCAGCCACCCATCGGCAGCCCGGGGCAGAACACGTTGGTCAGCGCGTCGTTGACGTTGACCGCACCACAGTCCAGGCGGCGGGCCACCTTCTCACCGCGGGCGTTGTCGCCGGTCCACACCGTGGCCGACAGCCCGTAGACGGAATCGTTGGCCAGCCGGATGGCCTCTTCCTCGTCGGCCACCTTGACCACCGGCAGGGTGGGACCGAAGGTCTCCTCGGCCATGCAGCTCATGCTCGGATCGGCATCGACGATCAGGGTGGGCTCGAAGAAGGTACCGACCCCGGTGGGCTTGCCACCGGCGACCACCCGCGCCCCGGCGGCGGTTGCCTCGCGGACGTGCCGGTCGACGATATCGCGTTGTGCGGCGGTGGCCATCGCGCCGGTGTCATAGCTGTAACCGGAGTTCGACTCCTGACCCTGCGCGACGGCGCGGACCTTATCGGCCAGCTTCGCGACGAACTCGTCATAGACCGGGGCCTCAACGAAGACCCGCTCCACGGAGATGCACACCTGACCGGAGTTGAACATCCCGCCCCAGGCGATTCCGTTGGCGGCGCGCTCGAGATCGGCGTCGGCAAGCACGATCGCCGGGTCCTTGCCGCCCAACTCGAGGCTGCACGGAATCAGTCGCTCCGCGCAGGCCACCGCGACCTTGCGACCGGTGGCCGTCGACCCGGTGAAGTGAACGTAGTCGGAGTTCTCGATGACCGACGCGCCGGTGGCTCCGTAGCCGGTGGCCAGAGCGAAGATCGGCGGTGCGCCGACCTCATTCCATCCGCGGGCGAGTTCCACCGCGGACAGCGGGGTCACCTCAGAGGGTTTCAGCAATACCGCCGCACCGGAGGCGAGTGCGGGCACCAGATCCAGCGCCAGCATCGCGAGCGGGAAGTTCCACGGCTCGATCATCCCGACCAGCGGGTAGGGCCGGAAGATCGTCGTCAGTTTCTTGACCGCGAACAACGGGCTGTGCGCCTTGGGATGGCGGTCGGCGAGGAACTCCTCGGCGTTGCCGGCCCAGTACTTGATGGCATCAGCGATGGTGATCGGCTCAATGCTGGCGTCACGACGGGACTTGCCGGTCTCTGACATCAGTACCTCAGTCAGATGATCGGCGTTGTCAAGGACCCAGTCCTGCCAGGCCATCATCGGCTTTTTGCGTCCGCGCGGGCCCATCTCCTCCCACTCGGACTGGAACAGCCGCAGTTCACGGGCCTTGGCGGCCACCGTCTCGGAACCGTCGATCGGTACCGACCCGACAACTCGGCCGTCGGCGGGGTTGTGCACCGTGATGGTGTCCTGATCGATTCCGGGATCTACCGCGGTCATGGCGGCTCCTCTCAGCTGCGCTGCGTGTGATCCCGAGAATAGCCCCCGGCCCGGGGGTCAGGACAGGCTGCTCCCGACGCCACCGGGCAACACATCCCCGGCGGGGCTGAGCTTCCATTCGCCGCCGCCGAGCAGTTCCAGGTGCTGCTTGTGCAGCGGGTCGGCGGCGTTGCGATGGGTGATGCTGACGAAGACGGTGCCGGGCAATTCGCGTTGCACCTCGCTGAGGATCATGAACTCCAGGGCTTCGTCGAGCGCCGAGGTCGCCTCGTCGAGGAAGACCGCCTTCGGTCTGGCCAACAACAACCGGGCAAAAGCGATGCGCTGTTGCTCACCGGGTGACAGTTCCCTCTGCCACTCCGCCACGTCGGAAAGGCGGTCGACGCAGTCGGGCAACGCCACCGCCAACAACGCCGCGCGCAGCACGTCGTCGGTGAACTCGTCGGATTGGCGCGGATAGGAGAGCACGGTCCGCAGATCGCCTAACGGAAGATACGGCAGCCGCGACATGAACATCACCTCGCCGACGTCCGTCGGGCACCGCATCGTGCCGCCGGCGAACGGCCACAGTTGCGCGAGACTGCGCAGCAGAGTGGTCTTGCCGGAACCGGACTTCCCGGTAACGATCATGGTGTCTCCGGGTTCCAGACGCAGATCCAACGCGGTGATCAGTTGCCCGCCTGCGGGATTGCGGACGTCGACCGCATCGAGTTCGATAACCCCGCTCTGGCTCGCCTCCACGGCCAGCTGTGGGAGCCCGCGGGCCTTCTCCCCCGCGGCCACCAGCTCGTAGAGCCGGATGATCGAGGAGCGGTATCCGGCGAACTGATCGTAGGAGTTGCGGAACCACGACAGTGATTCCTGGATGGAGCTATACACCGTCACCGACTGGGTGACATCGCCGAACTTGATCTGGCCGGCGAACAGCCGGGGCGCCTGCATCAGCCAGGGCACCGGGATGATGATGTGGTTGACCGACAGGTTCCAGCCGACCAACCCCATGGTGCGGCGCACGAATCGACGGTAGTTGTCGACGATCGAGGCGAACCGCTCACGCAGTTGCAGGCGCGCGAATGCCTCACCCCGATCGAAGGCCACGGTGTCGGCGGAGTCGTGCAGCCGGGTCAGCGAGTGCCGGAATGCCGCGTTGTATTTCTCGTTGTTGAACGTCAGCTTGATCAGCGGCCGCCCCAGACGAGTGGCGACGACGGTGGAGATCGCCACGTAAATGAACAGGCTCCAGAACATCGCCTTCGGCAATACCAACCCGAAGACCGACAGATCACCGGAGAGATGCCACAGAATCGAGGTGAACGAGATCACCGACACGATCGAGGACACCGCGCCGAACAACAGGGTGCCGTTACTGGTCTGATGCGGACTATTCGGCTGCATTCCGGACGCGCCGGTGAACACGTCGATATCGTTCTCAATCCGCTGATCCGGGTTGTCGATGGTGTCGCCGATGAACTGGCTGCGGTAGTAGGCGCGACCGTCGAGCCAGTCGCCGGTCAGTCGATCGGTCAACCAGGCGCGCCAGGCGAGCATGAAGCGCTGTGTGACATACAGGTCGATCACCATCCGAGCCACCAACAGCGCCGCCAACACCGAGAAGATCAGCAGGGATATCCAAAACCCATGAACACCAGAGGCTTTCACGGCGGCATTGCCTGTCGCCGCGCCCTGTACCGCGATCTGCACGGACGTCGACAGGTCGTTGCCCTGGTAACTGAAGAGCACCGACAGGCGCACACTGGTGATCACCGACACCAGCAGGGCACCGAGCACCAGCCAGACCCGCAGGCTGTCCCGCCCGGAGAAGTAGGCCCCGGTGATGGCCGCAAACTGCCGGCCCCACAGGGTAAATCGCGCCAGCAGTGCAAACGCGATGAGCAGAGACACCGCTGCAATCACCGAGGCTCCGGTGATCCACAGCAGCGAATTGGTCAGCTCGTTACCCCAGTCGATCGAAGGCTTGAACGGTTCCAGATCATTCACAGTGCTCTCCTCAGCATCACACGGGTTCGAGAAGCTCCGGTCCATTGTTCGCGACGCGGTTGACCAGCCTCGAGACCTCCCGGATCTCGATACCGCTGATATCTGCCCGCGCGACGAGCAGGTCCTCAGGCGCCGGATCATCGGGGCTCAGCCAGCGATCCAGGTGATGATCGTCGAGCATCAGCGGCATCCGGTTGTGTATCCCGGCGAGCCCACCCACCGCATCGGTGGTGATGACCGTGCACGTCAGCATAGCCACGGATTCGCCCGGTAGCCCCGACCGCCAGACCGACCACAGACCGGCCACCCACAGCGGCGAGCCGTCGCGCCGGGACATATAGAACGGCGTCTTCGGAGCCTTCTCGCGGTCGGGATCGGGCAACCACTCGTAGTAGCCGTCCATCGGCACCAGGCAGCGCTGACGGCGCGCGCTTGCCCGGAATGCCGGCGATGAGGTCAGTGTCTCGGCACGGGCGTTGATCAACAGCGACTTCGGCTGGGGCTTGCCGTCGGCGTCGGCTTTCACCCACGGCGGCAACAGCCCCCAGCGCATCGGCAGGATTCGGCGAGCCGGGGCGTCTGGCGGCTCGGCGTGCCGGGCGACCACGGCAGCGATTGTCGTTGTCGGGGCGACGTTGTAGTTCGGGCGAGTGAAACGGTCACCGGTCTCGTCGATCGCGTCGAGCCGCGCAGCCAGCAGTGCCGGACCGGTTGTGATCACGAATCGCCCGCACATGACGCTATGGTCCCACCCGCTGCGATCCACCAACCGCCACGATCCCCCGGCAGGGCAGGATGGAGGGCGTGAACCCTTGGCCGGCACCGCACGCCACCGGTCCGGTGCGCGCGACGGTCACCGTGCCGGGGTCAAAATCCCAAACCAACCGCACCCTGATTCTGGCCGGTCTCGCAGCAGCCGGCGGCCAGGGCACCTCCACGATCAGCGGGGCGTTGCGCAGCCGGGACACCGACCTGATGATCGGTGCGCTACGCACCCTGGGACTCAGCATCGCCGGCGAGGGGTCTGCGTTGACGGTCAGCGGGTCGCTGAACCCGGGCGCAGCGGCGCGCATCGATTGCGGTCTGGCCGGCACGGTGCTGAGGTTCGTGCCACCACTGGCCGCACTGAGCACCGCGGCCATACTTTTCGACGGCGACGAACAGGCCCGGGCCCGACCGATCACACCCCTGTTGGATGCGCTGCGCGGACTGGGTGTGGAGATCGACGGTGACGGTCTGCCGTTCTCGGTGCGGGGCCGCGGCACAGTGCCCGGTGGCCCGGTGCATATCGACGCCTCAGCCTCATCGCAGTTCGTATCCGGTCTGCTGCTGTCCGGCGCGGCGTTCACCAGCGGCCTCGAGGTGCTGCATACCGGGACATCGGTGCCCTCGGCGCCACATATCGCGATGACGGTCACGATGTTGCGCCAGGCCGGCGTGGACGTCGATGACGTCACACCCAATCGCTGGGCCGTGCAACCCGGACCGGTCGCGGCTCGACACTGGGATGTTGAGCCCGACCTGTCGAATGCGGTGCCATTCCTGGCAGCGGCGGTGGTTACCGGCGGTGTCGTGCGGATCACCGGGTGGCCGCGCGCCAGTGTGCAGCCGGACGACATCATCCTTGAGATCCTCAGTGTGATGGGATCGACTGTGCACCCAACGGATTCCGCGCTTCAAATTCAGGGCGCGGCCGACTACCGCGGATTCGACATCGACCTCAATGATGTCGGTGAACTCGCGCCGTCGGTGGCCGCGGTGGCCGCCCTCGCCGCACCCGGATCGGTGTCCCACCTGACCGGCATCGCACATCTACGCGGTCATGAGACCGACCGGCTGGCCGCGCTGCGCACCGAGATCAACGCCCTGGGCGGCGACTGCGTCGAGACCGCCGACGGTCTGACCATCACGGCCGCACCACTGCACGCCGGAATCTGGCACTCCTACGCCGATCACCGGATGGCGACGGCCGGAGCCATCGTCGGGCTGCGCACACCGGGAGTACAGGTCGAGGACATCACCACCACCGCCAAGACACTGCCGGACTTCCCGCGGCTATGGACCGGCATGCTGGGCGACGACGAACGTTGAGCACCCGCGAGTACGACGAGTCCGACGTCAAAGTCCGATCCGGCCGGGGATCGCGACCGCGCACCAAGACCCGCCCCACCCACGCCGACGCCGAGGCCGCCATGGTGGTGACGGTGGACCGCGGCCGATGGGGCTGCGTCCTCGACGGTGATCCGGGCCGGCCGGTCACCGCGATGCGGGCCCGCGAACTGGGCCGCACCCCGATCGTCGTCGGTGACGAGGTGGACATCGTCGGTGATCTGTCCGGCCGAACCGACACCCTGGCCCGGATCGTGCGCCGCGGACCACGCCGAACAGTGTTGCGTCGCACCGCCGATGACACCGACCCCACCGAGCGGGTGGTGGTGGCCAACGCCGACCAGATGATGATGGTGGTGGCACTGGCCGACCCGCCGCCACGCACCGGCCTGGTCGACCGGGCACTGATCGCGGCCTACACCGGCGGTCTGCACCCGATCCTGTGTCTGACCAAGACTGATCTGGCGCCCGCGGCGCCGTTCGCCGAACAGTTCGCCGACCTCGACCTCACCGTGATCACCGCGGGGCGCGAAGAGCCACTGGACAGCCTGCAGGCATTGCTCAACGGACATATCACCGTGCTACTCGGCCACTCCGGCGTCGGTAAGTCGACACTGGTGAATCGGCTTGTGCCGCAAGCACACCGGGCTATCGGCGCGGTGTCCGGCGTCGGCAAGGGCCGCCACACCTCGACCCAGTCGGTGGCGCTGTCCCTACCCGGTGGCGGCTGGGTGATCGACACCCCCGGGATCCGTTCGTTCGGACTGGCCCACATCCGCCCCGACGACGTTGTGGCACCGTTCTCCGATCTGGCGCAGGCGGTCGCCGACTGCCCACGCGGGTGCGGCCACCGTGGTCCGCCGGCGGATCCGGAATGCGCGCTGGACACCCTGACCGGGGACCCGGCCCGCCGGGTCGACGCCGTGCGACGGCTGTTGGCAGCCATGGACGAGAGCACCGGATACCCGCGCAAGGGACACGATGAGCAGCATTGACGGCCCTGCCCCGACCCCGGCGATCCGCCTCAACGACGGCAAAGCCGGCCGCCGCGGGCCGAACCCCGATACCTTCGTCTACGTCCCGGCCTGAGCGCGGTCCGCGCGCCAGCGCCGCACCGTCGCGATCGCGGTATTCAGTCCACGCCTGCGACCGCTGACCGGATCGGTGGCTGCGAATCCGGGCCCGAGTGCGGCGAACATCCGCTCACTACGGGTCTCCGGGGCGTCATCGGCGGTGTGGCGCAGGAACCGGTCCGGCAGTGACAGCTTGGCGATGGTGCGCCAGGTCTTGGAGAACTGCACCAGCATCGGCCCACTGGTATAGGGCAGGTCGTACTTGTCACAGAGTGCGCGCACCCGAACCGAGATCTCCGCCAGCCGATAACTCGGCAGATCCGGGTAGAGGTGGTGTTCGATCTGATACGACAGGTTTCCGGTCATGAACGCCAATGCAGGTCCAGCATCGATGTTGGCACTGCCGAGCATCTGACGCAGATACCACTGGCCCTTGTTCTCCCCCTCCATATCGGAGAGCGCGAACTTCTCGGCGCCGTCGGGGAAGTGGCCGCAGAAGATCACCGCATTGGCCCAGACGTTGCGGAGGATATTCGCCAGGATGTTGGCCTTCACCGTGGAGGTGAAACCGGCCCGCGGCGAGAGTGCGGTCAACGCCGGGTAGGCCACGTAGTCCTTGATCAACTGGTGCGCGGCTTTGGCGCCGAATTCGCGCACCCGGATGAACATTGCCGACCGCGCCTCGGGACCGTCGCGAATCTTGCTCAGCTGCAGATGCTGCAGGCCGATCCCCCACTCGAATCCGACCGCGAGCATGGTGTTGAAGAACAGGTTCAAGACGTTGTAGGGCTGCCACGGCTCGTCGCGCGTGACACGCAGGATCCCGTAGCCGACGTCATCATCCATCCCCAGGATGTTGGTGTACTTGTGGTGCGAGAAATTGTGCGTGACGCGCCAGTGCTTCGCGGCCCCGCTCATATCCCATTCCCATGTGGAGGAGTGGATCTCGGGATCATTCATCCAGTCCCATTGGCCGTGGATGACGTTGTGGCCGATCTCCATGTTCTCGATGATCTTCGCCAGCGCCAGGGTGGCGGTACCGGCCAACCACGCCGATCGTTTCGATCCGAAAGCCAGCAGCACACGGCCGACCACTTCGAGTCCGCGTTGCGCGGCAATGGTGCGATGGATATAGCGGGAATCGCGCTCGCCGAGGGAGTCCTCGACGTCTTGGCGGATCGCATCGAGTTCGACGGCCAGGCTCTCGATATCGGCGTCGGACAGATGTGAGAAGGCTTCGATATCGGTTATCGCCACCGTGCGGCCCTCCTGCTGTCCCGGGTTCTGGGCATCTGGGTTCTGGGCATTCGGGTTCTGGGCATTCGGGTTCTAGGCATCGAGCACACAATCCCCCGATGCCACCGAGATACAGGTCTGGATCCGACTTCCCGCCTCGTGCTCGGCGCCAGTCCGCAGATCACGCACCCGCCCTTGAACCAACCCCACCACGCAGGTGTGACAGATTCCCATACGGCAGCCGAACGGCATGAGAACTCCGGCTTGCTCGCCGGCCTCCATCAGTGACATGGCCCCGTCGGCCGCCAGCGTCTTACCGCTGCGGGCGAACGTCACGGCACCACCCTGTCCCCGGTCTGTCGTCCGAGCCGCGGCGAACCGTTCAGAGTGCAAACGATCGGCGATACCGTGTGCGGCCCAGAGCTTCTCAGCAGTGTCGAGCATGGCGGCCGGTCCGCATATCCAGGTCTGCCGATCACGCCAGTCCGGCACCTCATCACCAATACGGTTCAGGTCGAGTCGGCCCTGCACCCGAGTTACCCGAGTGAGCAGCCGGTATTCCGGATGAGATCGCGCCAGATTTGCGAGTTCGGTGGCGAACACCACATCTGCAGCGATCGGGGCCGAGTGCACATGCACGATGTCAGTAAGCAGACCGCGCCGCGCAAGAGTTCGCAGCATCGACATCACCGGCGTGATCCCGGAACCGGCGGTGATGAACAGTATCGACGCCGGCGGCGGGTTGGGCAGAACGAAGTTGCCCTTCGGCGCGGCCAGTCGCACCACGGTGCCCGGTCGCACACCACCCACCAGATGGGTGGACAGGAAGCCCTCCGGCATGGCCTTGACGGTGATCGTGACAGTGCGGGCACCGGTGGCCCGCGGGACGGATGTTAGCGAATACGACCGCCACCGCCAGCGGCCGTCGACGAGCAGGCCGATCCCGATGTACTGCCCGGGTTGGTAGTCGAAGCCAAAGCCCCAACCTGGCTTGATCACCAGCGTCGCGCAATCGTGGGTCTCGGGGCGGACCTCGACGATCCGGCCGCGCAGTTCGCGGGCCGACCACAGCGGGTTGACCAGCTTGAGGTAGTCATCGGGCAGCAGCGGTGTGGTGACCCGGCCGACCACGGCCCGCATCGCGGCGCCGATCGTGACCTGCGTGCTCACGTAACCTACGGTACCGCAACCCCCGGCACCGCATGCTGCGGCTTTAGAGCAGGTCGAGCAGGAACGGCAACTCCTGGGTCGCGTACCAGGCCAGGTCGTGATCCTGGGCGTCGCCGACGGTGAGTTCGGCGTCTTCATCGCCGAGGTCAGCGGAGTCAATCACCTCGATCGCGGCCGCGACCGCAGGCTCGGCAGCGGCATTGTCGACGTACACCGCCGCCACCTGATCAAGACTCACCCGGCCGCGCAGACGCACCACCGCGCTGTCGAGATCGGGCCGCGGTTGCGCGTCGGTGTCGGCAATCAGCACCGCTCGGCGCAACGGCAAGCCGTCGGCGCCGGACTCGGCGGCCAGCAGCCGAATCGAGGCCATCGCGGCCTCACCGATCGCCACCTCGGCGAGCTCCTCGTCATCGCCCTCGGCATAGGCCTCCCGCAATGTCGGCGTCACGGCAAATGCGGTGCCGCTGCGCGGCTGCATCTCACCGTCGCGGACGAGCAACTGGAGCATGGCCAGCGTTGCCGGAATATAGACCCGCATCAGTACCGACCACTCGGGCTATTCACGATCCCCTAACAACGCCGCGGCGTGATCATCGACATACGTTGCCAATTCGCGCGATGGGCGCCGATAGTTCCCGGTCACCGGGGTCTTCGGCAGTTTGACGGCCTCAGGGTTAACTTCTTCGTACGGAATGGTCGACAACAGGTGCGACATCATATTCAGCCGCGCGTTCTTCTTGATATGGGACTCCACGACGAACCACGGGCTCACCGGAATGTCGGTGTGCACCATCATGTCGTCCTTGGCACGCGAATAATCCTCCCAGCGATAGACCGACTCCAGGTCCATCGGGCTCAGCTTCCAGCGGCGCATCGGATCGTTGGCGCGGCCTTTGAACCGGCGCAGCTGTTCTTCCTCGGAGACCGAGAACCAGTACTTGCGCAGGAGAATTCCGTCGTCGATGAGCATCTGCTCGAAGATCGGACACTGCCGCAGGAACAGGGCCTGCTCCTGCGGGGTGGCAAACCCCATCACCCGTTCCACACCGGCGCGGTTGTACCAGGACCGGTCGAACAGCACGATCTCACCCTTGGTCGGCAGGTGTTCGATATAGCGCTGGAAGTACCACTGCCCGCGTTCGCGTTCGCTGGGGGCGGGCAGTGCGGCGATACGCACCGATCGGGGACTGAGGTACTCGGTGATCCGCTTGATGGTGCCGCCCTTGCCGGCGGCGTCACGGCCCTCGAAGATGACGACGATTCGCGCCCCGGTGGCCTTGACCCACTCCTGCAGTTTGACGAATTCAGTCTGCAACCGGAACAACTCGGCTTCGTAGACGCGATTCGGCACCTTCGGCGTCGACTTCGCGTCTGAATCGGATTCTTTCTCGCCCACCGCCGAATCCTATCCCTGCGGAAATCCTATTGGGCCGCTGCCTCGATCAACTCCTCGAGGGATTCAGCCAGCAGTTCGGGAAGCACCTCGACATCGCTCATGGCGTCACGGTCAGCGTTGATGCCGAAGTACAGCATGCCGCAATAGGACGTCACACCGATGGCAAGCACCTGATCGTGTAGCAGAGGCGGAACTGCATAGGTCTCCAGCAGGTTGGCCCCGGCAACATAGCGCTGCGACTGCGGCCCCGGCACATTGGTGATCAACAGATTGAATTGGCGCGCCGGAAATTGGGTCGCGACCCGGGTGCCCATGGCGTGCAATGTAGGCGGCGGAAAACCCGACAGTGTGAGGATGGTGTTGGCCTCCACCAGGCTGGCTGCCGCCGACTGCGACTCGGTGGTGTGCGCGACCTGGGACAGCCGCACGACCGGGTTGCCCTCCCCGACCGGGAGGTCGATCAGGAACGGGGCCACCTCGCTGATGGCCTGTCCGGGACCCGAGGACTCCAGCTCGTCGGTCGGATAGACCGACATCGGCGCCATCGCCCGCACCGTCAGGCTGGCCGTCACCGGCTCTCCCCGGGAGAGCAGCCAGTTGCGCAGCGCCCCGGCGATGACCGCCAGTACGACGTCATTGACATCACAGTCGTACCTCGCCCGCACCCGCCGGAAGTCCGCCAGTGCGGCGCTGGCGACGGTAAACCGGCGGTGGCGCGACACGGTGGTGTTGAGTGGGCTGCTCGGTGCGCTGCCGCGCGCCAACCGGCGGGCGACGTCGACCGCCCGACGGGTCAGCTGGGCGAGCTCGCCGGTATTGGTCACGATGTCGACGGCCGTCGATCGCAACGCACCCAACTCATGGCCGGGGCGTGCCAGCCAGTCACCGACGGCATCGCTGAGCAGTTCGGCTGCCGACGGTTCGCGAGCGGGCAACCAAATATCCTCGCCGGTCTCGACGGGGCGACGGGTGCGGTCGGCGATGACGTGGCCGATCTCGCACGCCGTCATCCCATTGATCAGCGCCTGGTGGGATTTGATGAACAACGCCAGCCTGTTGCGCTCCAAACCCTCGATGAGATACATCTCCCACAGCGGCCGGGTGCGATCCAGTGGGCGACCGGCCAGCCGCGAGACGAGATCGTGCAATTGCGCGTCGCTCCCCGGCGACGGCAGGGCGGAGCGGCGTACGTGGTAGGTGATATCGAAGTCGGGATCGTCGATCCACACCGGGCGTGCCAGACCCAGCGTCACCTCCCGTACCTTCTGGCGGTACCGCGGGATCTGCGGCAGCCGCTGCTCGACGGTCGCCAGCATGGTGTCGTAGCTCAGTCCGCCCCTGGGCCGCCGCAGGATCGACAGCGAGCCCACGTACATCGGCGTCGCGGTGTTCTCCTGGCGGTAGAACGCGGTATCCGATGCCGACAGCCGGGTCACCGCCTAACCGTAACGGTGAATACGCGCCGCTGCTGAATGTGGGATCATGAACCCGGGTTCGCCACTCTCCAGCGACCGGCCCGATTCGACCGATCCGTGGAGAGTGCCTGTTGTCCGCCAACGTGTTACAGACCGCCAACGTTTTACAGACCGCCAACGTTTTACAGCCCATCACCCCCGTCGTCGACTACGAACCACAGGCGTTCGGCGGGCCTCCGACACTGCCCCCGGTCACCGTGCTGCGCCCCCGGGCAGCCACGCCTGCGCAGGCCACACGTCTCCCCGACGAAGCGGACCGGGGTCCGAGCAGCGTCCGGGCCGCCGCCGTCTTCGCCGATGCGGCGCTACGACGAGTGCTGGAGGTCATCGACCGGCGCCGCTCGCTGGCCCAGTTGCGGCCGCTGATGACCGCTGGTCTGGTGGACTCGCTGCTGACGGTGGTCGGTCTGCGTGATGGCACGGATGCGGCACGATTGCGGCGGGTGCGGGCCCAATCAGTCCGGAGCGACGGCACCGCGGCCGAGATCGCCGCGAGCTACAGCCGGGGTGAACGCGTGCACGCCATCGCCTGCCGCGTCGAACTGCTCCCGACAGCCACCGGCCCGCGCTGGCAGGTGGTTGCCCTGCACCTGGGTTAAATCGACCGGGAAGGTTAACCCCGACGCAGCAGTTTCCGGCCCTTGGACTCCTGCCGCTTGGCCTGCCGCCGTTCCTTGCGACTGGTCGAGCCGGGCTCGGGCGCGTCATGCTGCTGGATCTCGGCGTTGCCGTCCTCGCTGGGGCCGACGTAGGTCAACTGGCGCGATGCCTCGTCCTCGATGCCCTTAGCCCGCAACCCTTCCGGCATGGCCTGCGCCTCAACTGTTGCCGCCTGCGGGGTTGCCTCCACCTGGACGTTGAACAGGAAGCCGACCGACTCCTCCTTGAGCCCGTCGAGCATGCCGATGAACATGTCGTAGCCCTCGCGCTGATACTCCACCAGCGGATCGCGCTGGGCCATCGCCCGCAGTCCGATGCCCTCCTTGAGATAGTCCATCTCGTAGAGGTGCTCACGCCATTTGCGGTCCAACACATTGAGCAACACGTTGCGCTCAAGCTGACGCATGGCGTCCGGGCCGGCGATCGCCGCGATATCGGCTTCGCGCTTGGCATACGCCTTTTCCGCGTCGGCAACGAGCATGTCGAGGAGTTCCTCGCGGGTCAGTTCACCGGCTTCACCGATCGCCTCGGAATCGACGAGTGCATGGTGGTCGATGCCCACCGGGTACAGCGTCCGCAGCGCACCCCACAGTTGCTCGAGATCCCAATCCTCGACATAGCCCTCAGCGGTGGCCCCGTTGACATAGGCGGTGACGACGTCGACCAGCATGTCGTGAGCCTGCTGCTGCAGATCCTCACCCTCGAGGATTCGGCGACGAACGGCGTAGATGACCTTGCGCTGCTTGTTCATCACCTCGTCGTACTTGAGCACGTTCTTGCGGATCTCGAAGTTCTGCTGCTCAACCTGGCTCTGCGCGCTTTTGATCGCCCGAGTGACCATCTTGGCCTCGATCGGCACGTCATCGGGCAGGTTGAGCCTGGTCAACAGGGATTCGAGGGTGGCTCCGTTGAACCGTTTCATGAGCTCGTCGCCCAGTGACAGATAGAAGCGTGACTCGCCCGGGTCACCCTGGCGCCCCGAGCGGCCACGCAACTGATTGTCGATGCGGCGTGATTCGTGACGCTCGGTGCCCAGCACGTACAGTCCGCCGACGGCGATCACGCCCTCGGCCTCCTCGCTAGCCGCGGCCTTGACCTTGGGCAGCTCGTCATGCCAGGCGGCCTCGTACTCATCCGCGGTCTCGATCGGGTCCAGGCCGCGATCGCGCAGTTTCAGGTCGGTCAGGAAGTCGATGTTGCCGCCCAGCACGACGTCGGTACCGCGGCCGGCCATGTTGGTGGCCACTGTGACCGCGCCGAGCCGACCCGCCTCGGCGATGATGTTCGCCTCCTGCTCGTGTTGCTTCGCGTTGAGCACGTTGTGCGGTACGCCGCGCTTCTGCAACTGACGCGAGAGGTACTCGGAGCGTTCGACGCTGGTGGTGCCGATCAGCACCGGCTGGCCGACCTCGTGTCGCTCGGCGATATCGTCGGCGACCGCGATGTATTTGGCTTCCTCGGTCTTGTAGATCAGGTCGGTCTGATCCTTTCGGACCATGTCCCGGTTGGTCGGGATCTGCACCACACCGAGCTTGTAGATCTCGAACAGCTCGGCCGCCTCGGTCTCGGCGGTGCCGGTCATACCGGCGAGCTTGTCGTAGAGCCGGAAGTAGTTTTGCAGGGTGATGGTGGCCAACGTCTGGCTCTCAGCCTTGATCTCCACCTTCTCCTTGGCCTCGATGGCCTGGTGCATGCCCTCGTTGTAGCGGCGGCCCACCAGCACCCGGCCGGTGAACTCGTCGACGATAATGACCTCACCGTCGCGCACGATGTAATCCTTATCGGCCTGGAACAGTTCCTTGGCCTTCAGGCAGTTATTCAGGTAACTCACCAGGGGTGAGTTGGCCGCCGCATAGAGGTTTTCGATCCCGAGCTGGTCCTCGACGAACTCCACGCCCAACTCGTGCACGCCGACAGTCCGCTTGCGCAGGTCGACCTCGTAGTGGACGTCCTTCTCCATCATCGGGGCCAGCCGGGCGAATTCGGTGTACCAGTGCGACGAACCATCGGCCGAGCCGGAGATGATCAGCGGGGTGCGGGCCTCGTCGATGAGAATGGAGTCCACCTCGTCAACGATCGCGAAGTTGTGCTCGCGCTGGACCAGTTCTTCCAACGAATGCGTCATGTTGTCGCGCAGATAGTCGAAGCCGAACTCGTTGTTGGTGCCATAGGTGATATCGGCGGCATAGGCCGCGCGCCGCTCGTCGGGCGTCAGCCCGGACAGGATCACGCCGACATCCAGGCCCAGGAAGCGGTGCACTCGGCCCATCCACTCGCTGTCGCGCTTGGCCAGGTAGTCGTTGACCGTGACGACGTGCACGCCATTGCCGGCCAGTGAATTGAGGTAGGCCGGCAGCACACAGGTCAGGGTCTTGCCCTCGCCGGTCTTCATCTCGGCGACGTTTCCGAAGTGCAGCGCCGCCCCACCCATGACCTGAACGTCGAAGTGGCGCTGTGAGAGCACCCGCCAGGCTGCCTCGCGGGCCACCGCGAAAGCCTCGGGCAGCAGGTCGTCAAGCTTTTCGCCGTCGGCTACCCGGGCGCGGAACTCGTCGGTCTTGGCCCGCAGTTCGGCGTCGGTGAGCCTCTCCACGTCGTCGGACAGGGTGTTGACATAGTCAGCCACCCCCCTGAGGCGCTTGACCATGCGGCCTTCACCGAGGCGCAACAACTTCGACAGCACATTTTCCCCTGCGGATTGGCGGTTTTGTCCCCCGTGGACCGGAGGTTCGAGCGCCCTCCATCCTAGGTGACGCGCCGGTACGGCCTCCTCAGGCCAGCCGGATCAGTCCGTAGTCGTAGGCGTGGCGCCGGTAGACCACCGTGGGCCGATCGGTCTCCCTGTCGTGGAACAGGAAAAAGTCGTGACCCACCAGTTCCATCTCGTAGAGGGCGTCATCGACGGCCATCGGTTTGGCCGGGTGCTCCTTGACCCGCACGATCCGGCCGGGCTCATGGTCATCAGCGGCGATCTGGTGCACGGGTGGGGTCGGCTCGGCCGGCGTGAACGCCTCGGCCAGTTCCACCGGCAGCAGCGCGGTGTTGCCCTGCCGCACGGAGACCGGGGTCTTGTCGCCGTAGTGCACCTTGCGGCGATCCTTGCCGCGGCGCAGGCGGCCCTCGAGTTTGTGCGCGGCCGCCTCAAAGGCGCCGTAGAAACTGTCCGCACAGCCCTCACCGCGCACGACCGGGCCGTCACCGTGGGCGGTGATCTCGACGTGCTGGCAGTTCTTGCGCTGGCGGCGGTTCTTCTCATGGGAAAGCTCGACATCGAAGCGGCGGATGGTGTTGTCTAAACGTTCGGCGCGGGCGAGTTTCTGCCCCACGTAGACCCGGTAATGGTCGGGGACCTCGACATTGCGGCCGGTCACCTGGACGTGGGCGGTGGCGGTGGGTTCCAGCTTCTCATCTTCTCCGGAGAGTTCAACTGAGTTCACGGATTGTGTTGACATGCTTGGCAACTCGTTTCTCTTACGGGTTCGCACGCGCTGGTGCACATGCGGCCGGTCGTCAATGACTGCGCCGCACACGGTTGCCGGAAACGCACACCCGACGGCGCCAGAGGTCTTGAGAACCACCTCCTGAACGGTCGGTGTCGCGGTTATCCCCGACGGTAGTCCCAGTCGGTTGGCGCTGCCACCCTTTACCGGGCCGTGTTTGACAACGGAGCGGTCACGCTTGTGCCAGGGCCAACACAGCCGCCACTCGAGCACCACCGGAAACCAGCACCCGGACCGCCTCTCGCGCGGTGGCTCCGGTGGTGATGATGTCGTCAACCAGCAGAACCTCACCGGACGGCACCGCCGAGAGCCGCACCCGCCCGGTGATGTTGCGTTCCCGGGCGGCGCTGTCCAGGCCTACCGAGTCCCGGACACCCCAGGTGGTGCGCAGGACCGGCGCGACGCGCAGGGATCGGTGCGGGGCTGCGGCGGCCGAGGCGATAAGCGTGACCGGGTCACCGCCCCGCCGGCGGGCCGCTGAACGACGGGTCGGGGCGGGAACCACCGACGTCGGCCCGGCGACAATGCCCCAGTCCAGCAGGCGGTGGATGCCCGCCGCCAGCGCCTGCGACAGGGGCGCGGCCAGGTCCCGGCGGCCTCGTTCCTTCAGCGCGACGATGGCGTTGCGCCGGGCGCCGCAGTAGCGACCGAGGGCGAAGACCGGCACCCCGGGATCGATACGAGGGGCGATGACATGGGGTTCGTCGGCGTGCACGGCCAACGCGGCCGCGCAGGTCCCACACCACCGGGTCGACGGCGCACCACAGCCCCCGCATTCCAGCGGAAGGATCAGATCCAGCATGCCCGCAGTCTGCGCGAGCGCACCGACAGCATCTCAGCCCGGCAGCACCGGTATCGCTCCCGGCGCCATGAACCCCCGCAGCTCCGACCATGCCTGGCCGCCGGAGCCGCTGGTGCTCAGCAGCTGCACCACCCCGCGGGCATCGGAGACATAGACCGCCGAGGGATTGGCCGCCACCGCCACCACCGGCATCACCAGGTTGGTGCTCGGGCCGTCGGAGTTCACGCCGTCGAGGTTCACGTACGACACCGGATGCAGCGGGTCGTTGCGGGCGACCACCATATCGTCGCCGGTGCGCCAGGACAGCGCGACGACTGAGTTGCCGAGTCCGAAGCCGATGCGCCGCGGGTAGGTCAGGGTGAACTCCCCGCCTGGGGTCTGCTCGACACCGGCCAGCACGACCTCACCTTCGATCACCATCGCCACCCGGGTGGCATCCCGGGAGAGTTGCAGTTCGGCGATGACACCGGGGAAACGCGAGGTGACCGCGGCCGAATCCACCGGGATACGGGCGGGCTCGCCGGATGCTTCCTCCCGGATAACCCGGACCACGCTGTTGCCGTCCACCGCGACCCAGACCGCGTCATCGAGTGCCCATGACGGCCGCGTCAGCGTCCGGCCGTCAGTGGCCCGCACCGCCTGTCCGCCGTTGGGCCCGATCCACAGCGACGCCCCGCCGTCCGGCGTGGCCACCACCGATGCCACATCGCGACCGGTCCGGGAGAAGGCGGCCGACTGCTGGTCCCCCATCGTCCCGAACGAACCCTCCACCTTGACTGAGCTCTGCCCGTCCAGCGCCACCAGTGAGCCGCCGATGAGCGCATGCACTCCGGCCGTCGCACCGTCGGCGGCGCCGGGGTCCGTGGCGGCGACATCGGTGGTTTTCCACCCGTCGATAAACCGCTCGTCGAGCGCCGTCCCGTCAACGTTGATCAGGTAGGGACCGTTGATATCGGCGCGGGCAAGCGTCCAAATGAGTTGCGCTGCAATCAGTAATCGGCTGCTCGGGTCGGTGATGGTGAGGCTCTCCAGATCGATTCGAGCACCACCGTATCCGCGACCGATACCGGTCTTACCGCCGTCGGCCCGAGTCACCGGACCGCTCAGTTTCAACGGTGGGCCCAACAGGTTGCGCACGGCGGCGGCCATCTCCGGTCGGGGGCCGGCGATGAGCTTGGTGACGAGTTCGGTGGCTAACAGGTCCGGATCGGACACGGCCAGGTAGCGGGGATCAGGCACGACGGTTTTACCGGTGGGATCGACGAAGTACAGGGTGCTGCGCTTGTAGCCCGCCTGAAACTGCTGCCAATCCAGGAACACCCCGTTGGGCAGTCGGTTGATCCGCCAGCCGTTGGATGTCCGCACCAATTCGAGTTGTCCGGGGTCGGGTAACTGACCTTCACCGGTCTCGAAGACGCCGATATCCGAGAGCGATCCGAGGATATCGGCCTGCATGGTCACCGAAACCTTGTCCAGGGAGCGGGTTTCGGTGAACACCACCTTGTCGATCAGCAATGCGCTGCCCTGATCGTCCCAGTCCTTGGAGGCCGACTCGGTAAGGAACTGGCGCGCTGCCGCGTGACGGTCGGCGGGATCTGCGGTGGCTTTGAGGAATTCCCGAAGTGTCTGGTCGGGATCCATGCTGGAGTTCGGCTCCGGCCATTGCTTGGGAGCCGGCCGCTCGACCGTCCCGATCGCCTGGGGCGCAGAGGAACTGGGCACTCCCGCACACCCTGAGAGCAGAACCATCAAACCGACCAGCAGCGAGGTCAGCGACTGATTCGTCACACGCGTTCCCCCGCTGGTTCCCGCTCGCGTTGCGCCGCAACGGGTTTCATCGGCAGCGGGCTGGTGGTGACTTTGTGACCGCGAATCAGCGGCAGCGTCAGGCGGAAACATGCGCCCTTACCCGGCTCACCCCAGGCCTCGAGCCGACCCTGGTGCAGGCGGGCGTCCTCGATGCTGATGGCCAGGCCCAGGCCGGTACCCCCGGAGCGGCGAACCCGGGACGGATCCGAGCGCCAGAACCGGCTGAACACCAACTTCTCCTCGCCCGGTCGCAGACCGACTCCGCTGTCGCGGACGGTGACTGCGACGGTGTCTTCGTCGGCGGCCATCTTGATCCGCACCGGTTTGTGTTCGGCGTGGTCGATGGCATTGGCGATCAGGTTGCGCAGGATGCGCTCGACGCGGCGCGGGTCGACCTCGGCGATGACCACCTCCGCCGGCATATCGACGAGCATGTCGATACCGGCCTCGGCGGCCAGGTGCCCGACATTGCCCAATGCCCGGTTCACCGTCGTGCGCAGATCGACCGCCTCGACCGACAGTTCGGCCACGCCGGCATCGTGGCGGGAGATCTCCAACAGATCGTTGAGCAGAGTCTCGAATCGATCCAACTCGCTGACCAACAGTTCGGTCGAGCGGCGCAGCGCGGGGTCGAGATCCTCGCTGTTCTCATAGATCAGGTCGGCGGCCATCCGCACCGTCGTTAGCGGGGTCCGCAACTCATGGCTGACGTCGGAGGTGAACCGCCGCTGAAGATTGCCGAACTCCTCCAGGGTATTGATCTGCCGCTGCAGGCTTTCGGCCATATCGTTGAACGACACCGCAAGCCGGGCCATATCGTCCTCACCGCGTACCGGCATCCGCTCGGAGAGGTGGCCCTCGGCGAACCGCTCGGCGATCCGCGATGCCGACCGCACCGGCAGCACCACCTGACGCGAGACCAGCAGCGCAATGCCGGCCAGCAACAGCAACAGCACCAAACCGCCGGTGGCCATGGTTCCGCGGACCAGCGTGATGGTGCTCTCCTCGCCGGTGAGCGGAAAGACCAGATAGAGCTCAAGGTTGGTGATGCGCGACGGAGCGGGTGTGCCGATCAGCAGGGCCGGACCGGAGAATCCCTCGGTCCGCACGGTCTCGTACTGGTAGCTCACCTGCCCGGCCTTGACGAAATCGCGCAGCGAGCGGGGAATCTGGTCGACGGGTCCGGCGGCGGTCGCCTCGCGGGGGCCTTCGCCCGGGACAACCAGAACCGCGTCGAAGGTGCCCGCCAAACCCGCCCCGGAGGTCTGGCCGGTCTTGGATATCAGGGTGGTTCGGGCCAACTGGAGGCTGCTGTCCAGGGATCGCGCCTCTTCGCCGCTGACGATCCCGCTGACGGTGACGCGCGCCCGGTCGACCTCTTCGGTGGCGGCACGGACTTTGGAGTCGAGGACCCGGTTGGTGATCTGACTGGTCAGTACGAAGCCCAGAATCACAATGACCACGGCAGAAAGCCCGAGCGTCAGAACCACCACCCGCAACTGCAGCGAGCGGCGCCAGACCATCGCCACCGCCCGAGTCAGCGCACTCGTGCCCCGCACCAGGGGACCTGATCGCCCCCGCGGGCCGCGAAAGCGCCGCTTCGAGGCCCGGGTCACTGCCGCGGCTCCTCCGATGCGGCCTTGACCGGGCGGGTCACGGAGGTCCGGCCTTGTAGCCCACTCCTCGAACGGTCAGGACCACCTGCGGGTTCTCCGGGTCCTTCTCGACTTTGGCCCGCAACCGCTGGACGTGCACGTTGACCAGTCGGGTGTCGGCGGGGTGCCGATAGCCCCACACCTGTTCGAGCAGCACCTCTCGAGTAAACACCTGTCGCGGTTTGCGCGCCAACGCCACCAGGAGGTCGAACTCCAACGGTGTCAGCGAGATCTGCCCACCCTCGCGGGTCACCTTGTGGGCGGGCACATCGATCTCGATATCGGCGATGGACAGCATTTCGGCGGGCTCGTCCTCATTGCGCCGCAGCCGAGCACGGACCCTGGCGACCAGTTCCTTGGGCTTGAACGGCTTCATGATGTAGTCGTCGGCCCCGGACTCCAGGCCCAGCACCACGTCGACGGTGTCGGTCTTGGCCGTCAGCATGACGATCGGCACACCGGAGTCCGAGCGCAGCACCCGGCATACATCGATACCGTTCATGCCCGGCAGCATCAGATCGAGCAGCACGAGATCGGGTCGCAGTTCACGTACCGCGGTCAGGGCTTGGGAACCATCGGCGATCACCGCGGTCTCGAAGCCCTCATTGCGCAGGACGATAGTGAGCATCTCCGCCAGCGAGGGGTCGTCGTCAACGACCAGAATCCGTTGCCTCATGGGGAGCATCGTGTCACCGAATCGCGATTATCCCCGGCTCCCACGCCGTTAGACCAGCAGTGAGGCGGCCAGCCGGGCGGGGTCGACGTCGGCGCCCACCACCGACCACGAGCCGTGCCAGTCGCGGCCGGCCAGCCCCGCGTAGACCGCCCCGGTGCGCTGCTGCAGGCCGGTGTCGCGTTCGTAGGCGTCGCGGGCCCGGTCGGCTTCCCGGCCGGCCCGGCGCTCGGCCCGCTCGGCGGCCAGTGCCACCGGCACGTCGAGCAGAATCTGGCGGTCCGGCGCCGGAAGTCCCATCCGGCCGTACTCAAGTTCACCGACCCACGCGACCATCTCGCCATCAGCGTCCTGGTGCAGGCGGGCGGCACTGTAGGCGGCGTTGGAGGCGACGTAGCGGTCCAGGATGACGACATCGTGGTCGCGGCACGCGGTGGCGATCTGCTCCTTGGCACCGGCCCGGTCGAGGGCGAACAACACCGCCATTGCATACACCGACGCGGCCAGATCACCATGTCGGCCGTGCAGAGCCTCGCTGGCAAGATCAGCGGCAATCGACTGGCCGTAGCGCGGGAACGCAATCGTGGTGGCCGAACGGCCGACGGCGCCTACGGCCCGCTCCAGGCCTTGCGTCAGCGTGCGTTTACCCGCGCCGTCGAGTCCCTCGATCACGATGAGCACTCTGGGTCCCTCGCCGCTAGTCGAATCCCACAAATGACACGACTGAGCCATCGGTGGCCCGACGCGACTGCACGTGGTTGGCCACGAAATCCTCATCCGGATAGCCCATGGCGACGCAGGTCATGATCACCTGATCGGCGGGAATGTTCGCATTCTCCCGCACCACCGATGACTGCATGATGCCCTGGCCGTTGATCACGGTGCCGTATGTTGCTGCGCCACAGTCGAAATGGGCAATGGTGTCATTCGCCAGCTCTGTGTCGACGGTGATCACCACCGATACCGGTGCATCGAACTGGCGGAAACCGCGTATCACCCAGTCCTGGCGACGGAGGTTGTCGTCGCGCGCGATACCCATGGCCTCGAAGAGCTGGACCGCGATTTCCACCTGACGGTCGCGATGCGGGCCCTCGTACGCGTGGTTCAGCGTGATCTCACGGTCGATGGATGATCCCGCCACCATCTTCTCGGTATTGCCCTTGCGGACGCGCTCCAGTGGGTCGCCGGTGAGCACATGGAAGTGCCATGGCTGGGTATTCATCGATGATGGCGCGCGCTGGGCGATCCGGATGACGTCTTCCAACACCTCGCGCGGTACCGCCTGCTCTGTGTAGCCGCGGATACTCCGGCGTTCGAAGACGATCGTCTCCAGGTCGTGGTCGCCGCTGTGGAGCTGTTCAGCCATGTTCAGTAACGGTAGTGCTCCGGCTTGTACGGGCCGTCGACGTCGACATTGATGTACTCGGCCTGATCCTTGGTCAGTTTCGTCAGGGTGCCGCCGAGTGCCTCGACGTGGATCTTGGCGACCTTCTCGTCGAGATGCTTGGGCAGTCGGTAGACCTCGTTGTCGTACTCGTCGTTCTTGGTCCACAGTTCGATCTGGGCGATCACCTGGTTGGAGAAGCTGTTGCTCATCACGAACGACGGGTGGCCGGTGGCGTTGCCGAGGTTCAGCAGTCGGCCCTCGCTCAGCACGATGATGGAATGCCCGTCCGGGAAGACGAACTCGTCGACCTGGGGCTTGATATTGATCCGCCGGATCGCCGGATCGCGCTCAAGGCGCGCCATGTCGATCTCATTGTCGAAGTGGCCGATATTGCCCAGGATGGACTTGTCCTTCATCGCCCGCATGTGGTCGAGGGTGATGATGTCCTTGTTGCCGGTGGCGGTGATGACGATGTCCGCCCAGCCGATGGCCTCTTCAGTCGTCTTGACCTCAAAGCCGTCCATCATCGCCTGCAGGGCGTTGATCGGGTCGATCTCGGTGACCGCGACCCGGGCACCCTGGGCCTTGAGCGCCTCGGCGCAGCCCTTGCCGACATCGCCGTAGCCGCAGACCAGCGCGGCCTTGCCACCGATCAGTACGTCGGTGCCGCGGTTGATACCGTCGATGAGCGAGTGCCGGGTGCCGTACTTGTTATCGAACTTGCTCTTGGTTACCGAGTCGTTGACGTTGATCGCCGGGAACGTCAACTCGCCGGCGGCGGCGAACTGATAGAGCCGAAGCACGCCGGTGGTGGTCTCCTCGGTCACGCCCTTGATGGCCTCGGCGATGTGCGTCCACTTGGTCGCATCGGCCTTGAAGCTCTCGCGCAGCAGGTTCAGGAAGACCTTGTGCTCGGTGGAGTCGTCCTCCTCGCCGGGGGGAACCACACCGGCCTTCTCGAACTGTGCGCCGCGCAGCACCAGCATGGTGGCATCGCCGCCGTCGTCGAGGATCATGTTGGCTGGCGCCGGGACACCATCTTTGGAAGGCCAGGTGAGCATCTGCTCGGCGGCCCACCAGTACTCCTCAAGACTCTCGCCCTTCCAGGCGAAAATCGGGACACCCAGGGGCTCCTCGGGTGTGCCGTTGGGACCCACGACGGTCGCCGCGGCGGCGTGATCCTGGGTGGAGAAGATATTGCATGAGGCCCAGCGCACTTCGGCGCCGAGGGAGACCAGGGTCTCGATCAGCACCGCGGTTTGCACTGTCATATGCAATGAGCCGGAGACACGGGCACCCTTGAGCGGAAGTACGTCGGCGTACTCACGCCGTAGCGACATCAGGCCGGGCATCTCATGTTCGGCGAGGCGAATCTCCTTGCGGCCGTATTCGGCCAGCTCGAGGTCGGCGACTTTGAAGTCGATCCCATTGCGGGAGTCGGCGGTCAGATTCATGGCCGTTAGGTTATCGGGGCCCTGCTCAAGCCGGTTCAGCGGCCCCATGCCGCTCGGCGGTTGCATCGGCGTCCAACCGTCGCCCGAGTACCGAGTGGCGGTATCCGTAGAGCCGGTAGACCACCACGCCGATCGCCATCCACACCGCGAACCGTATCCAGGTCAACACGGTTAGGTTGACCAGTAGCCAGGTACACGCCGCGACCGACAGCATCGGCAACCACGGAACGAACGGGGCCCGGAATCCACGCTCGAGGTCAGGCCGGGTGCGACGCAGGACGATCACCCCGGCCGAGACGAGAACGAACGCGAACAGCGTGCCGACGTTGACCATTTCCGCCAGCTTGGACATCGGGAGGGCGGCGGCCGCCACGGCGACCAGAAACCCGACGAGCAGGGTGATCCGAACCGGGGCCTGGCGTTCGTTGGTGATTGCCAGTCCGCGCGGCAGCAGCCCGTCGCGGGCCATCGCGAACATCACCCGCGACAAGCCCAGCACCAGGACCATGACCACCGTGGTGAGGCCGGCCAGTGCGCCGATCGAGATGACCTTCGCGGCCCAGTCGACACCGTTGAGGGAGAACGCGGTGGCGAGGTTGGCCGAGCTCCCGGCACCCTGTGCGCCATCCCGAAGTTGGGTGTAGCTGACCATCCCGGACAGCACGATCGACACCGCGATGTAGAGCACGGTGACGATGGCCAGTGAGGCGAGGATGCCGCGGGGGACGTCGCGTTGCGGGTTCTTGGTCTCCTCGGCGGTGGTAGCCACCACGTCGAAACCGATGAACGCGAAGAATACGATCGAGGCGCCGGCCAGCACGCCGTACCAGCCGTAGTGGCTGCTTCCACCTCCGACCATCAGCGAGAACACCGACTCGTCTATTCCCGTTCCGGCAGCGCCCTTCCCAGTTTGAGCCTGCGGAATGAACGGGGTGTAGTTCTTGGCCTTGATGTAGAAGGATCCGACCATCACCACGAGGATGACAATCGACACTTTGATCGCGGTGATCACGGCGGAGAATTTCGCCGATACCTTGGTGCCGACGACCAGCAGTGCGGTGACGATCGCGATGATCAACAACGCACCCCAGTCGAGGTCGACCGAACCAATCCGCACCGTGCCCCCGGAGAAGCCGAAAACCGTCCCCAGATAACTGGACCAGGCTTTCGCGACCGCCGCCGCACCGACGGCGAATTCCAGAATCAGGTCCCAGCCGATGACCCAGGCAGTGAACTCGCCGAAGGTCGCATAGGAGAACGTGTAGGCGCTGCCCGCGACCGGTACCGTCGAGGCGAACTCGGCGTAACACAGCGCCGCCAACCCGCAGGTGATCGCCGCGATGACGAACGACACCGAAATTGCCGGACCGGTGATATTGCCGAATGTTGTTGCGGTGACGGTGAAGATGCCGGCCCCGACGACGACGGCGACCCCGAAGACGGTGAGATCACGCCACGTCAGTTCCTTGCGCAGCCGCATCGAAGGATCCTCGGCCTCGAGGATGGACTGTTCGACCGACTTGATGCGGAACGACATAGCGGCCAACGCTACCGGGATGGGGAGCGGTCGAGGTCCGGTTCCACGTAGATGACCGTGGCCATCGGAACCGCCGCCCGCACCGCAGCCTCGGCGGCGTCGATGGCAGCCGCCACCGTCGCCAAGTCGCTACCTGATGCCAGTGCGATCTTCGCCCCGACGAGCATCTCCTCGGGACCCAGATACTGGGTGCGGAGGTGGATGACCCGATCCACACCTTCGGTCGCCGCCAGGGCGGCCTCGATAGCCCGGTAGTCCTCGACGGTGGCACCCTCGCCGATGAGCAGACTGTGCATCTCCACCATGAGGATCACGGCGATGACGGCCAGCAGTGCGCCGATCGCAGCCGTGCCGATGCCATCCCAGATCGGGTTGCCGGTCAGTACGGTGAGCCCGACTCCGGTGAGAGCGAAGAGCAGACCGAGCAGTGCGCCGGTGTCCTCCAGAAGCACCACCGGCAACTCGGGATTGCGCGAGTGACGGATGAACTGCCACCAGCTACCGCTTCCCTTGAGTGGTCTGGACTCCACGACTGCGGTGCGAAAGCTGTAGCTTTCCAAGCCGATTGCCACCACCAGGATCGCGACGGCGATCATCGGGGAGGTGATCGGAGTGGGATGGGTGATCTTGTGGTAGCCCTCGTAGAGCGCGAATGCCGCGCCGAGGGTGAACAGCACCAGTGCGACGACGAACGAGTAGAAGTATCGGCTGCGGCCGTAGCCGAACTGGTGCAGGCTGTTCGCGTCTTTGCGGGCTCGTCGCTGACCGAACAGCAGCAGTGCCTGATTCGAGGTGTCGGCCACCGAGTGCACCGCCTCGGCCAGCATCGACGAACTCGCAGTGATGAGAAACCCGATGAACTTCGCGACGGCGATGCCGGCGTTGGCGAACAGCGCCGCGACGATCGCCCGGGTGCTGCCGGAACTAGACATCGCACAACTCCTGTATTGGGCCCTTGGTGTTAGTCGGCATTGGTGTTAGTCGGCATCAGTGTCAGCCAACCTCACAGACCGACCGTAACGCGGAACAACCGTGCCGCCTGCGTTGCCTCCACACTGATGGGACCATCATCGGCGGCAACCCACGCTGCCCCGCCGCGCTTGATGTGAATCTCATCGGACTTACAGCGCACGACGACCGAACCTTCGGTGCACACCAGAACCTGCGGACCCCCATGATGCGAGGGAGCGTCCACCTGATGGCCGAGGTGCTCGCCATCCAGGGTCAGGACGCAGGCGGCGTACTCCGCCGTCGGAGTGTCGTACACCCACTCGATACCGTCACGATGGGTGTGAACCCGGGCATCGACGACCGGCGTGAAGTCGAGAACCTTGAGCAGTTCGGGCACATCGACGTGTTTGGGTGTCAGTCCACCGCGAAGCACATTGTCGGAGTTGGCCATCACCTCGATGGCCATTCCGTGCAGATAGCTGTGCAGGTTGCCGGCCGGCAGGAAGATCCCCTCGCCTGGCTTGAGACTGATGCGGTTGAGCAGTAACGCGGCCAATACGCCCGCATCACCCGGGTAGCGTTCCCCGAGTTCCAGCACGGCCTTGGTCTCGGGGGCGAATTCCTTTGCACCCGAACGAATGTAGGAAACCGCGCCCTCCAGCACTGCGGGGATGAGCACATCGAGGGCGGGCTGCGGCGCGGTGATCCAGGTGGTGAACAGCGCACGCAGGCCGGATGCATCAGACTGATCAGCGAGTAGTCCGATGAACGGATCAAGACCCGGTACCTCAAGCGCCCGCAGCAAAGTGACCGAGCGCGCCGCCGGCCGAAAGCCGACCAGCGCCTCGAAATCGCTGAGCGCTACCAGTAATTCGGGCTTGTGACTGCGGTCGCGATAGTTGCGGATCGGCGACTTGAGCGGCACCCCGCGGCAATCTTCTCGCCGGTAGCCCTCAACCGCCTGTTCCGCGCTCGGATGCGCCTGCAACGACAGTGGCTCATCGGCGGCGAGCACCTTGACCAGAAACGGCAGCACACCACCGAACCGATCCCGCACCACGGAGCCGAGTTGAGCTTGCGGATCAGCGCTGATGGCATCGAGCAGTGACGTCTCGCCCCCGGGCCCTTCAAGGTGAGCCGGATCACCGGGATGGGCACCCAGCCACAACTCCGCCTCCGGATGCGCCGTCGGCGCGGGCCGGCCGGTGAAATCGGCGATCGCACTCCGCGACCCCCAGGCATAGGTCCGGATCGCTCCGCGGATCAGCTGCACGGCGTTGCTATCCCGCTGCCAAGCGCAGGTAAACGGCCGCCATCTCCAGCCGCAGCGCCAGGGTGGCGAGCTGCTGTTCGGTACGCCCGCCTGATACCGGAATGGATCCGGCATCCTCGATGTCCTCGACTCCCACCAGATCGATATCGTCGAAGCCGGCCACCCGTGCCGCCAGCACCTGTCGCTCGGCGACCAGCGTCAGCGCCAGCGCCAGCATCCTGGGCCGCGTCGGACGCGGTCCGTCGATCTCCTCGTCGTGAAACAGCGCATCCACCGGATCGATGAACCCGGTTGACGTACCGGTTCCGATACCGGAGCAGATTGCCACCAGAACATCCGCCAGACCGGCGGCTCCCACCGGTTGACCGGCCACCCGCAAAAGCACCGCGGCGCCATGGCGGGCCAGTGCCAGCGTGGCCGGGCAGTCACCGGCCAGTACCGCTTGGCGTCGCGACATCCGCTCGGCGAGAGCCTTGGCCGGGTTGGTGAACAACTCACGGCCGACACTGTTGCGCAACGCCTCGGCATCGAGCTCATCGGCCAGCGCATTGAGGTCGGTCGGCAACGCGGGATCGACCGCCTGCAGCGCGGCCAGACCGGCGGCGAGGTAACGACACAGGCCGAACTCGTCGGGCACCGGAATCCGGGGCTCAAGAACCGCGGCGCGACCCGCGGTCGCATCCCGCAGCGGGCCCTCATAGGGCGCAGCCACCACCACCCGGGCACCGCGGCGCACGGCGGTTGCGGCGGCATTCACGAGCACCGGGTCGCCCGGATCGTCACCGGCGACCACCAGAACGTCCAACGGCCCGATCCATGGTGGCGGGTCGGCGGCGGTGACCAGCGGTTCACCCGCCGAAG
>Ga0194051_1000066_pt1 | contig 50264 bp, 47 predicted proteins | sample SepL2320m_MetaG_FD_161275 | JGI IMG/M metagenome (GOLD analysis project Ga0194051, IMG submission 161275) | Anoxic zone freshwater microbial communities from boreal shield lake in IISD Experimental Lakes Area, Ontario, Canada - Sep2016-L239-20m | ecosystem: Environmental > Aquatic > Freshwater >... | reverse complement strand
CACCCGCACCCAAGGCCGAAGCGCCGAAACCTGCCGAGGCAGCTCCCGTCGCAGCACCTGCCATCATCACCTCCGCTCCCGCCGCATCACCTGAAGTGCCCGAAGGCACCGAGATGGTGACCATGACGGTGCGTGAGGCGCTGCGTGAAGCCATGTCGGAAGAGATGCGCCGCGACCCCGACGTCTTCCTGATGGGCGAGGAAGTGGGCCAGTACCAGGGCGCCTACAAGATTTCGCAGGGCATGCTCGAAGAGTTCGGGCCGCAGCGCGTCATCGACACGCCGATCACCGAGCATGGCTTCACCGGCCTTGCGGTGGGTGCAGCCTTCGCGGGCCTCAAGCCCATCGTCGAGTTCATGACCTTCAATTTCGCGATGCAGGCCATCGACCAGATCATCAACTCTGCCGCCAAGACGCATTACATGTCAGGCGGCCAGCTGAACTGCTCCATCGTGTTCCGTGGTGCTTCCGGTGCGGCGGCGCGTGTCGGCGCACAGCACAGCCAGGATTATGCCGCATGGTATGGCCACATCCCCGGCCTCAAGGTGGTTCAGCCCTATAGCGCCGCTGACGCGAAGGGCCTCTTGAAGTCGGCCATCCGTGATCCGAACCCGGTTGTCTTCCTCGAGAACGAAATTCTCTATGGGAAGAGCTTCGAGGTTCCCAAGGTCGAAGACTGGCTGGTGCCGATCGGCAAGGCCCGCATCGCGCGTGTTGGCCATCACGTCACCATCGTCTCCTTCGGCATCGGCATGACCTATGCCATGGCAGCGGCCGACAAGCTCGCCGCCGAGGGCATCGAAGCCGAGGTCATCGACCTCCGCACCATCCGCCCGATGGACCTCGCAACGGTGCTGGAGAGTGTCAAGAAAACCAACCGCTGCGTCTGCGTGGAAGAGGGCTTCCCGCAATTCTCGGTCACCAGCGAAATCGCCGCCCAGATCATGACTCATGCCTTCGATTACCTCGACGCGCCCGTCGCACGCGTCGCCGGCAAGGACGTACCCATGCCCTATGCGGCCAATCTCGAAAAACTGGCGCTGCCCAATGCCGATGAGGTGGTCGCCGCAGCAAAGGCTGTGCTCTATGTCTGACGACCATCATCACCACAACCACCACGGCGAAACCCACCCGCACCAGCTGGAGCCGCCGCATGAGGTGTTCCATGATCCCAAGGCCGGCGAAGTCGTCCGCGGATGGATCACCAACGGGGGCTTGAGCCTCTCGCTGCATGCCATGGCCTTCGGCAAGGCAGAAGTCTGGGGCCATGTGCTCGCCGGCATGGCGCAGCAGGTGGCTTCCGCCTGCGCCGAAATGGGCGAAGGCAACGCGGCCGACAATTTTGCGGCCATCCGCAAGGTGCTGAACGAGGACCTGAACAAGGTCGCCGCGCAGCTCTCGCCGCTGGCCAACAAGTCCTAACGCAAGCGCGACCCTGCGCGGGGGCCAGAACGGTCCCCGCGCACATCAGACGAATAGGGAACTCCGCCGATGCCCGTGAACGTGCTCATGCCCGCCCTGTCGCCCACCATGGAGAAGGGCAAGCTTGCCAAGTGGCTCAAGAAGGAAGGCGACACCGTCAAGTCCGGTGATGTCCTGGCCGAGATCGAGACCGACAAGGCCACGATGGAAGTCGAAGCCGTCGATGAGGGCACCGTCGGCAAGCTGCTGATCCCCGCCGGCACCGAGGACGTGCTGGTCAACACCCCCATTGCCGTGATCCTCGGCGAAGGCGAGAAGATGGGCGATGCGCCCGCTGCCGCAGCCCCCAAAGCCGCTGCACCTGCGCCTGCCGCAGCCCCCGCAGCTGCACCCGCCGCCGCGTCCCCCGCACCCGTTGCCACTGCGAAGCCCGAGGGCGCCCGCGTCTTCGCCTCGCCGCTCGCCCGCCGCGTGGCCAAGCAGAAGGGCGTCGACATTGCGGCACTGCTGGGCTCCGGCCCGCATGGCCGCATCGTTCTGAAGGACGTGGAGACCGCCAAGCCGGGAGCAGCACCCACCGCCGCCAAATCCACCGGCCCCGTCTTCGCCGCGCCGCCGTCGGACGAGCAGGTGCTCAAGCTTTTCGAGCCCGGCTCCTACGAGCTCGTGCCGCATGACCAGATGCGCAAGGTCATCGCCCGCAGGCTTACCGAGTCCAAGCAGACCATCCCGCATTTCTATGTCTCCGTGGACGTCACCCTCGATCATCTGCTGGAGCTGCGCGAGCGCCTGAACCTGCAGGCCCCGAAGGACAAGGAGGGCAAGCCCGGCTGGAAGATCTCCGTCAACGACTTCATCATCAAGGCCATGGCCATGGCCCTCATCAAGGTGCCGGACGCCAACGTGACCTGGACCGAGAATGCCATGGTGAAGCACAAGCACGCCGACATCGGCATCGCGGTCTCGATCCCCGGTGGTCTCATCACCCCGGTCGTGCGCTCCGCTGAGCTAAAGGGCCTCGCCCAGATCTCGACCGAGATGAAGGACTATGCCGCGCGCGCCCGCAATCGCAAGCTCAAGCCCGAGGAATACACCGGCGGCTCGGCGGCCATCTCCAACATGGGCATGATGAACGTCAAGTCCTTCGCGGCCATCGTCAACCCACCGCATGCCTCGATCCTCGCCATCGGCACGGGCGAGCGCCGCCCCGTGGTGCGCGGCAACGACATCGTCATCGAGCAACAGATGACCATCACGCTGTCGACTGACCACCGCTGCATCGACGGCGCGCTGGGTGCCGAGTTCATCGGCGCCATCAAGGCCTATCTCGAAGAACCCGGCCTGATGCTGGTGTGATGGCCATGAAGAACATCCTCACCTTCGGCGACAGCCTCACCTGGGGCTTCATCGCCGGCACATGGGAGCGCCACCCCTTCGACACGCGTTGGCCCAACGTGCTGGCCGCCGGCCTTCACGGCAAGGCGCGGGTGATCGAGGAGGGCCACAACGGCCGCACCACGGTGTTCGACGATCCCACCACCGGCGATGACCGCAACGGCGCGCGGATCCTTCCCGTGCTGCTGTCGACGCACCAGCCGCTCGATCTCGTCATCATCCTGCTCGGCACCAACGACATCAAGTTCGCCAACCGCTGCCGCGCCTTCGATGCCTCCATGGGCATGGGCAGGCTGGTGCAGATCGTCCAGACCTTTCCATTCCAGGCCTGGGCACCAAAGCCGCAGGTGCTGATTGTGGCGCCGCCGGCGCTCGTTCGCACTGACGACGAATGGTTCAACGACCTGTGGGGCCACGCCATCGAGGAGTCGAGGCTGTTCGGCAAGCACTACGCCCGCGTTGCGCAGGAGATGGGCGTTCATTTTTTCGACGCAGGAAGCGTGGCCAAGGCCGACAAGACCGACGGCGGCCACCTCGACGCCGCCAACACCAAGGCCATCGGCACCGCGCTTGTGCCGGTGGTGAAGCGGATTTTGGGACTGTGAAGAGGATGCCCGGGTCGAGCCCGGGCATGATGAACTGAAATTCCTCATCATGGCCGGGCCTGACCCGGCCATCCTTTGAGGGCGCTGACAAGGAACACTCACATGGCCGACACAAACTTCGACATCATCATCATCGGCGGCGGCCCCGGCGGCTATGTGGCGGCGATCCGCGCCGCACAGCTTGGCTTCAAGACGGCCGTCGTCGAGCGCGAGCACTTGGGCGGCATCTGCCTCAACTGGGGCTGCATCCCCACCAAGGCACTGCTGCGCTCGGCCGAGATCTATCACTACATGAAGCACGCCAAGAACTACGGCCTCTCGGCTGACAACATCAGCTATGACGCGCAGGCCGTCGTGCAGCGCTCGCGCGGCGTCTCGGGCCGCCTGAACGGCGGCGTCACCATGCTGCTCAAGAAAAACAAGGTCACGGTCATCTGGGGCGAGGCCAAGCTCACAAAGCCGAACGAGATCGTGGTGACGACACCCACGAAGCTTGCCGTCCAGCCGCAGGCACCCGAGCCGAAAGACAAGTTGGGGCCTGGCACCTACACCGCGAAGAACATCATCATCGCCACTGGCGCCCGTCCGCGCGTGCTCCCCGGTTTGGAGCCTGACGGCAAGCTGGTCTGGACCTATTTCGAGGCGATGGTTCCAAAGGCCATGCCGAAGTCGCTGCTCGTCGTCGGCTCAGGCGCAATCGGCATCGAGTTCGCCTCATTCTACAATGCCATGGGCGTCGACGTGACGGTGGTCGAGGTGATGGAGCAGATCATGCCGGTCGAGGATTCCGAAATCTCCAAGGCCGCCCAGAAGCAGCTGGAAAAGCAGGGCCTCAAGTTCAGATTGGCCGCGAAGGTTACCAAGCTCGACCGTCAGGCTGACAGTGTTACCGCAACCATCGAGGCGGGCGGCAAGACGGAGACCATCACGGTGGACCGCGTCATCTCCGCCGTGGGCGTCCACGGCAACATCGAGGGCTTGGGGCTTGAAGCGCTGGGTGTGAAGACCGAGCGCGGCTGCATTGTCATCGACGGCTATGGCCGCACCAACATCCCCGGCGTCTATGCCATCGGCGACGTGGCAGGCCCGCCGATGCTCGCCCACAAGGCAGAGCACGAGGGCGTCATCTGCGTCGAGAAGATCAAGGGCCTCGACGTCCACCCGATGAAGAAGGAGCAGATCCCCGGCTGCACCTACTGCCACCCGCAGGTGGCCAGCGTCGGCCTCACCGAGGCCAAGGCCAAGGCTGCCGGGTATGAACTCAAGGTCGGCCGCTTCCCCTTCCTCGCCAACGGCAAGGCCATCGCGCTGGGTGAGGACCAGGGTCTGATCAAGACCATCTTCGATGCCAAGACCGGCAGGCTTCTCGGCGCCCACATGGTGGGGGCGGAAGTGACCGAGTTGATCCAGGGCTTCGTCATCGCCATGGGGCTGGAAACCACCGAGGAGGAGCTGATGCACACGGTCTTCCCGCATCCCACCCTCTCCGAAATGATGCACGAGAGCGTCCTCGACGCCTACGGCCGCGTCATCCACATGTGAGCCATGCCCCATCGGGCCGCTTGATGGCGGGCCGGTCAGGGCCTATCCTGAAAAACAGACTAAACGAAGGGGCAGAAACATGGAATCGAATCACCTGATGGACCTCGGCGGCGGCGTGGGCTGGATCGGCACGCTGTTCATCGGCGCGCTCGCCGGCATCATCGCCGACAAGGTGATGAAGTCGAACCACGGGCTTTTGATGAACATCGTCATCGGCATCGTCGGCTCCTACATCGGCGCCTTCCTCGCCAATGCGCTGGGCATACAGCTGGGCGAGATCTTCAGCGGCTGGTTCTGGGGCAACCTCATCGTCGCCGCCATCGGCGCCGTCGTGCTGATCTGGGCGCTCAGGCTCGTCAGGGGCCGATAAGCGTCGCCATGGTCACCGTCGTCGACACCAAGCTGAAGCCGCGCCACCCTGAAAAGGCGCACAAGCCGGACACGCCCATTCTGAAGAAGCCGGAATGGATCAGGGTCAAGGCGCCTGGCTCTGCCGTCTATGGGGAAACCCAGAAGATCGTGCGCGACAACAAGCTGGTGACCGTATGCGAGGAGGCAGGATGCCCCAACATCGGCGAATGCTGGTCGAAGAAGCACGCCACCTTCATGATCATGGGCGACACCTGCACGAGGGCCTGCGCCTTCTGCAACGTGAAGACCGGCATGCCCGACGCGCTCGTCGCCGATGAGCCGCTGAAGGTGGCGGATGCCATCGCCCGCATGGGCCTCGCCCATGCGGTCATCACCTCGGTGGACCGGGACGATCTGGGCGATGGCGGTGCGAAGCACTTCGCCCGCACCATCACGGAGATCCGCAAGGCTTCACCCACGACCACCATCGAGGTGCTGACACCGGACTTCCTCAAAAAGGACGGCGCCCTCGAGATTGTCGTCGAGGCGAAGCCCGACGTGTTCAACCACAATCTCGAAACCGTGCCGGGCCTCTATCTCAAGATCAGGCCGGGTGCGCGCTACTTCCATTCGCTGCGCCTGCTGCAGCGGGTGAAGGAACTCGATCCCGCCATGTTCACCAAGTCCGGCATCATGGTGGGCTTGGGCGAAACGCGCGAGCAGGTGATGCAGGTGATGGACGACATGCGCGCCGCCGACATCGACTTCATCACGATTGGCCAGTATCTCCAGCCCACCCGCAAGCACGCCGCGATTGACCGCTTCGTGACGCCCGATGAATTCAAGGGTTATGAGACGATTGCCTATGCCAAGGGCTTCCTGATGGTGGCGGCAACACCGCTCACGCGCTCCTCTCACCACGCAGGCGATGATTTCGCCAAGCTGCGCGCCGCGAGGGCTGAGCGCCGCTGATGCCCAAGTTCAGTGTCTCCCGCTCGGTTCCCTATACGGCGGATCAGGTTTTCGCGATTGCGCGGGACGTGGCCCGCTACACGGAATTCCTGCCGCTGGTGAAGCGCTCCATCGTGCGTGGCGCAAAGACGGACGCGAAGGGCCAAGAGCATTTCGAGGGCGAGCTGACGGTTGCCTATGACAAGCTCCCCATCGAGGAGGTGATGGTGAGCCGCGTCACCGTCGACCCGGAAGCCCTCACCGTCACCGCGCGATCCGATCAGGGGCCGGTCAAGCACCTCGTTTCCGAATGGAAGATCGTGCCGACGGGCGACAACCGCTGCGACATCAACTTCACCGTCGATTACACGCTGAAAAGCAAGATGCTGCAGATGGTGTTGTCCGGCATGTTCGACATGGCAGTGCGCAAGGTCATGTCCGCCTTCGAGGAGCGCGCCCGCGTGCTCTATGGGCCCGCGATCTCGTAGGCCAACTCCACCGCCACGCGCACCGTCTCGATCCGCACCTTCTCCCGGCCAATATCGCCCAGTCGCAGCACTCGATGCAGTGTCGGAAGCCCACGCCGTGCCGCCGCGCAATGCACCAGTCCCACCGGCTTTTCCGGCGAACCGCCGCCGGGCCCGGCAACACCCGTCACCGCCACGGCAACGTCGGCCGCACTGTTGGCAAGCGCCCCCTCAGCCATGGCCCGCGCCACCTGTTCGCTCACCGCGCCATGCTCGGCAATGAGCTCGGACGGCACCCCGATCATCCGTGCCTTCGCCGCATTGGAGTAGGTGACGAAACCGCAGTCCAGCACATCCGATGATCCGCTCACGGAGGTTATCAGCCCCGCAATGAGCCCGCCAGTGCAGCTCTCGGCTGTGGCCAGCATCAGAGTCTTGCTCCGCAGGTGGTTGATGAGCGCGGCCGCGCGCGAGGTGAGGTCAGCAGGGAACATCTTCAGGACACCTTCTCATGGCCGCTCAAAGGATGGCCGGGTCACGCCCGGCCATGATGACGCTTTGAATGCATCATGCGCGGGCCTGACCCGCGCATCCTTTGCCGCACGGCACACCCCTCACTGCTCCTGCGTCACCACCGCTGCCTGGTCCGGGATCACCTTCACCCGGTAACTCGCATTGGCGCATGTCAGCACATAGACTGGCAGGTCGGGTTTCGAGGCCGCCTCGTCGCGCGTGGCGCTCACCGGATCGGTGCAGGCATAGCCCTGGCCGCGCACCTGTGCGGCAACGTCCACCGCCGCCTGTGTCATGTCGTCGGCAGCGGCACTGAGGCTGGACGCCCACAGGGCCACAACTGCAGCAATGATCGTCTTCATGGGCATTCCTTTCGCGTCATCTCTTTCATGGCAGCCGCACCGTCACCGTGGAATAGGCCATGATGCCCTCCTTGCGGCCGATGGCGCCGAGCTTCTCCATCGTCGTCGCCTTGATGGCGATGCGCGACGGGTCCACATGCAGCAGCGGCGCGAGGAAGGCCCGCATCGCCGGCACATGGGCTGCGATCTTCGGCGCCTCGGCCAAAATGGTAATGTCAGCGTTGGCGATGATGCCGCGCTTCGCCTCCAGCAGTGATACGGCCTTCTCCAGGAAAATGCGAGATGCAGCTCCCTTCCACTGCAGATCGCTCGGCGGGAAGTGCGTGCCGATGTCGCCCTCGCCGATGGTGCCGAGGATCGCGTCCGTCAGCGCATGCATGGCGACATCGGCATCGGAATGTCCCTTGAGCCTCTGGGTGTGGGGAATGGCGATGCCGCACAGGATGACCGCGTCACCGTCATCGAAGGGGTGGACGTCGATGCCCTGGCCCACGCGCACATCCGGCCGGTCCTGCAGCTCGCGGCCCGTCATGTCGCGGTCGGCCATCACGATATCGTCGGCAGTCGTCAGCTTTCGGTTCTCCAACTCACCCATGAGCATGGATATGGCAATCCCCGCGTGCTCCGCAACCGATGCATCATCGGTCAGGCCTTGCGTCTGCTCGGCCTCCGCCTTGCGGTAGGCGGCAAGGATGCCGTCATAGGTGAAGCCCTGCGGCGTCTGCGCGGTCCAGATCGAGGCGCGGTCCACCGTGCGGCTCACCATGCCGCCGGGTGCGAATTTCAGTGTCTCCGCCACCGGCATGCCGGGAATGGCGGCGGGGAAGCGGTCGAGCCAGCCGATGACGTTGTCGATCAGGGCGTCGGAAACGAAGGGCCGTGCGGCGTCATGGATCAGCACCTTGGAGGGCTTGTGCCGCGCCACCGCCTCGATGCCGATGCGGCAGGAGTCCTGGCGGGTCGATCCGCCGATGACGGGAAGTGGCAGGCCAAGGCCATCGACGGCCTCGGCGAACATCTGCTCATGGCCCTCGCCGATGACCGGCTGCACGACGTGGACGCCAGGGTGCGCAAGAAAGGCCCGGCAGGTCCACCAGATCACCGGCCTGCCGCCAATGAGCTGGTACTGTTTCGGCCGTTCGCCCCCTGCGCGCAAGCCGGAGCCTCCGGCCACGATCACTGCCGCAACTGTCATGGTTCTGCTGTAGCAAGCGCAATCCAGCCTCGCAACAAAGGCCCTTGACGCAATGCAACATCGGGTTATCCTGCCTTTAAATTAAACAACGACAGTTCGTGATTAAATAATGGGCATTCAGATCGGCCCCATTGAAACCCGCAACCGGGTTTTCCTCGCCCCCATGTCGGGTGTGACGGACGAGCCGTTCCGTGCGGTCGCACATCAGCACGGAGCCGGTCTCGTGGTCAGCGAGATGGTTGCCAGCGAGGAACTGGTGAATGCGCGGCCTGACATGTTGCGCCGGGCGCTTGGCGCGGAATCGCTCTCACCCTTCGTGATCCAGCTTGCCGGCCGCGAACCGCACTGGATGGCAGAGGGGGCGCGTGTCGCGCAGGACATGGGTGCGGAGATCATCGACATCAACATGGGCTGCCCGGCGCGCGAGGTGACCGGCGGCCTCTCCGGTTCCGCCCTCATGCGCAACCTCGATCATGCCGAGAAACTGATCGAGGCCACGGTGCAAGCGGCCTCCGTGCCTGTCACGCTCAAGATGCGGCTGGGTTGGGACCACAACTCCCTCAACGCACCGGAACTCGCCCGCCGCGCGGAGCAGCAGGGCATCGCACTGGTCACCGTGCATGGCCGCACCCGCTGCCAGTTCTATGGCGGCAAGGCGGACTGGCAGGCGATCGCGAAAGTCCGCGAGGCCATTTCCATTCCGCTCATCGCCAATGGCGACGGCGCCTCCGTCGAGGACGCACGCGAGATGCTGGCAAAATCCGGTGCCGACGGCGTGATGATCGGCCGCGGCGCCTATGGCCGCCCCTGGTGGCCGGGCGTCATCGCCGAGGGCCTCGATCCCGGCTCGGGGGCAACTGAACCCTCGCTCGCCGAGGAGGCCCGCATCGTGGCCGAGCATCACGAGCGCATCCTCGTCGCCCATGGCGCGCACCACGGCAACCGCGTGGCGCGCAAGCACATCGGCTGGGCGATCACCCGTCTGGCCGAACGCAACCTCATTACGCCCGAGAAGGCATCCGAGTGGCGCGCAGCACTGCTCAGGACCAATGACAACGCCGTGGTGCGCGACGGGCTGCGTCAGCTCTTCGACACCGTGCAAGAAAGGGCCGCGGCATGAACGCCCCCCTGAAGGACCGTCCCCCCGCACCCGAGAGCCCGCTTGCCAAAGCGGTGGTGGACGCACTCCCCAACCCGCTCATCGTGCTCGACGAGGAAGAGCGCATCTGCCTCGCCAATGTCGCGGCGGAGGATTACTTCCAGGCCTCCAGCAACGTGCTCACGCGCCAACAGCTGGGCGATCTCGTGCCGTTCTCGAGCCCGGTCTTCGGCTCCATCGCGCAGGCGCGTGCCAGTGCCGGCGTGGTGAATGAATATTCGGTCGCCGTCGGCACGCCGCGGCTGGGCGGCGAGCGCCTCGTCGACGTCCAGGCCACGCTGATGCATGACGAGCCGCGCTTCGTCATCGTCATGCTGCTCGAACGCTCCATGGCCCACAAGATCGACCGGCAACTCACCTCGCGCGGTGCGGCGCGCTCGGTCTCCGGCATGGCCACCATGCTGGCGCATGAAATCAAGAACCCGCTCGCCGGCATCCGCGGTGCGGCTCAGCTGCTCGAGCCCACGCTCAACTCCGATGACCGCGCGCTCGCCCGCCTCATCTGCGAGGAGACCGACCGCATCCGCGACCTCGTCGACCAGATGGAAGTGTTCTCCGATGAACGCCCACTGGACAAGAGCCCGGTCAACATTCACGCCGTGCTGGAGCGCGTGAAGCGCCTCACCACCGCAAGCATGGGGCAGGGCGTCAGCGTGCGCGAGGACTACGATCCGTCGCTGCCGCCGGTGCTCGGCAACAAGGACCAGTTGGTGCAGGTCTTCCTCAACCTCGCCAAGAACGCGGCAGAGGCAATCCAGAACAACGGCGAGGCAGGCGAGATCCTGCTCACCACCGCCTTCCGCCCCGGCATCCGCCTCATGGTACCCGGCACCACAGAGCGCATCACGCTGCCCTTCGAGGTCTGCGTGCATGACACGGGGCCGGGCGTTCCGGAGGAACTGCGCCCCAACATCTTCGATCCCTTCGTGACAACGAAGCCCGGTGGCAAGGGACTGGGCCTCGCCCTTGTCGCCAAGATCGTCCGCGACCATGGCGGCATCATCGAATGCGTGGGCCGCGAGCGCGGCACCACCTTCCGCGTGCTGCTGCCCATGATGCGCGGCACTGCCGCACCCCGTGATTTTGATGGAGACGACACGCCATGAGCGGCAAGACTGTCCTGATCGCCGACGATGACAGCGCCATCCGCACGGTGCTGAGCCAGGCGCTCAGCCGCGCAGGCTATGCCGTGCGCTCCACCGCCACGGCGGGTGCCCTGTGGCGCTGGGTGTCGGAGGGCCAGGGCGATGCCGTGGTCACCGACGTGGTGCTGCCCGACGAGAATGCCTTCGATGTCATCCCCCGCATCAAGAAGCTCAGGCCCACGCTGCCCGTCATCGTGATGAGCGCCAAGAACACCATCATGACGGCCATCACAGCGGCCGAGCGCGGCGCATATGACTATCTCCCCAAGCCCTTCGACCTCAATGCGCTCGTGCAGACCGTGGGCCGCGCGCTGGAGCAATCGCAGAAGCCGGCACCGTCCAATGGCGTCAGCCAGTCGGAGTCGCTCCCCATCGTCGGCCGCTCGCCGGCCATGCAGGAAATCTATCGCATCATCGCAAGGCTCACCCAGACCGACCTCACGGTGATGATCGTCGGCGAATCCGGCACCGGCAAGGAACTCGTCGCCCGCGCGCTGCATGATTATGGCCGTCGCCGGAAGGGCCCCTTCGTGGCCGTCAACATGGCGGCAATCCCACGCGAGCTGATCGAGTCCGAACTCTTCGGCCATGAGAAGGGCGCCTTCACTGGCGCCACCTCGCGCATGGCCGGCCGTTTCGAGCAGGCCGAAGGCGGCACGCTGTTCCTGGACGAGATTGGCGACATGCCACTCGAAGCCCAGACACGGCTTCTGCGCGTACTGCAGCAGGGTGAATACACCACGGTGGGCGGCAACGCGCCGATCAAGACCAATATCCGTATTATCACGGCCACCCATCGTGACCTGCGTCAGCTCATCAACCAGGGAAGCTTCCGCGAAGACCTGTTCTATCGCCTCAACGTCGTGCCGCTGCGGCTGCCGCCCTTGCGTGAACGCACGGAAGACATTCCAGACCTTGTCCGCCATTTCCTGGCCCAGGCCGTCAAGGAAGGCCTGCCGCGGAAGGAGCTCTCGCGTGAGGCGATCGAGCGCATGCAGGCCCACCGCTGGCCGGGCAACGTGCGAGAGCTCGAGAACCTGCTGCGCCGCCTCGTCGCCATCGAAATCGAGGACACCATCTCGTCTCCGGCCATCGAGCGTGAACTCGCCGCAGTACCCATCCAGCAGGCGGCCGAGTCCATGGATTTCTCCGGCTCCAGCCTGCCGGAATTCATGGAGAACTATCTCTCGCGCTATTTCGCCAAGTTCGGCACAGGCCTGCCGCCTGCCGGCCTCTATGAGCGCATCCTGGCTGAGGTGGAGCCAGCCCTGCTGCGCGCCGTGCTCGCGGCCACCGCAGGTAACCAGCTCCGCGCGGCAGACCTCCTCGGCATCAACCGCAACACCCTGCGCGTGAAACTGCGCGACCGTCAGGTGAAGGTGGTCCGGGGCCTGGGATGAGTCCGAACTTCATCATCATGCGCGGGCTTGACCCGCGCATCCTTTTTGGGCGCGGAAAGGCCCCCCGGGTGAAGCCCGGGGGTGATGACCCAGCGAAGGAAGCACGCGAGTCAAACAACTTTTCCTAACGTTACTGTCGCAAATAGGACACATTTACTGTTGATTTCCTGCAACAGGTTCTGCTGAACAGGTTGCATGATCGAACGCGCGCAAAACAGGCTGCTCGACCGCGTCCGGCGCTTTACGGGCGTCGTCGGGTTCGTGCTCGTCCTTGCGGGTGTGGCCTGCGGCCTGGCGACTTTCGCCATCCTCACCGGCATGACGCCGATCACGCCCAACAGCGACAACACCTTCATGCTGATGCTGGTCAACGGCGCTGTGCTGCTGGTGCTGGCACTGCTGATCCTCGGGCAGATCATCTTCCTGTTGATCGAGCGGCGCAACGGTACGCCGGGCGCTTCGCTGCAGTTGCGCCTCGTGACGCTGTTCAGCCTCATTGCCGTCGTGCCGGCCATCGTCGTCGCGGTGTTTGCCACCGTCACGCTCAATCGCGGCCTCGATGCCTGGTTCTCGCAACGTACCCGCGCCATCGTGGACTCCGCCGTCTACGTCGCCGAGACCTATGTCCATGACCACGGCGAAGCGGTGCGCAACGACGTGGCGCAGATCTCGGCAGACCTGTCGCAGCACAGAGAGCTCTACGACAAGGACCCCACCAACTTCATCCGCCGCGTCGCCAACCATGCCCTGCTGCACGGGCTCCCGGCGATCTTCGTCTTCGATCCCTCGAAACAGAAAGACGGCAAGCAGGAATTCGTGGCGCGGGTCGTGGCGCGCGAGAATTTTGCCTTCTTCCCGCCGAGCAAGGCCTATCTTGCCCAAGCCGACAAGGGCGAACTGGTCGTCATCCAGCCGGGCGAGGGCGGCAATGTCGTCCGTGGCCTGATCAAACTGCCCAATTTCGACAACACCTACCTGATGGTCTACCGCATCATCAACCCGTCCATCCAGAAGCAGCTGCGCGACGCGCAGGAAGCAAAGAGCGAATACGACCGGCTGATGTCGCAACGCCTCGGCGTGCAGCTCACCTTCGGCATGATGTTCGCGCTCGTCGGCTTCATCCTTCTGCTGGCTGCCATCTGGGTGGGTCTCTGGTTCTCCGACAAGGTGGTCGCTCCGGTGGTGCGCCTGCTCGATGCCGCACGCCGCGTGTCCGGCGGCGAGCTCGATGCCAAGGTCACCGTCGTCGAGGGCCCGGAAGATCTCCAGACTCTCTCCAACACCTTCAACCTGATGACCGATCACCTGAAGCAGCAGCGCGACGATCTCGTCGACGCCAGCGATGCGATCGACCAGCGCCGCCGCTTCACCGAGGCCATGCTGGCGGGTGTCAGTGCCGGGGTCATCGGCATCGATCCGTCAGGACGCATCTCGCTCGTCAACCGTTCCGGCCTCAACTTGCTGGGCCGCGGCGAAAGCGAACTCATCGGCGAGCCTGCCGAGGTGGCGCTCGAACCCTTCCTGCCGATCTTCGAGCAGGCTCTGACCAGGCCCTCGGGCTTCGCCGAAGGTCAGGTCGACATTGAGCGCAAGGGCGAAAGCCGCAGCCTGTTCGCCCGCGTCACGACCGAAAGCTCGGAAGACGCCGCGCATGGCCATGTGCTCACCTTCGATGACATCACCGACCTCGTCTCGGCGCAACGCAACTCCGCCTGGGCGGATATCGCGCGCCGCATCGCGCATGAGATCAAGAATCCGCTCACACCCATCCAGCTCTCCGCCGAGCGGTTGAAGCGCAAGTATGGCGGCCAGATCCACACCGACAAGCACGTCTTCGACCAGTGCACCGACACCATCATCCGGCAGGTTGGCGACATCGGCCGCATGGTTGATGAGTTTTCCTCCTTCGCCCGCATGCCCAAGGCGATCCCCGAGCCGCAGGAGCTTGCCTCCATCGTGCGCGAGGCCACCGTCCTGCAGCGCGTGTCGTCGTCCGATATCGACATCGAGCTCGACGTCAGCAACGGCGAATTCGTCTTCCCCTTCGATCGCCGCCTCATCACCCAGGCCATCACCAACCTCGTCAAGAATGCCCGCGAGTCGATCGAGTCCCGCCTGCAGAACCAACCGGAGCCGCGCGGCCACATCGAGGTCGTCGCCGGCATTGCGGACGAGCACCCTTACATCCGCGTGACCGACAATGGCATCGGCCTGCCGCGCGAGAACCGCCATCGCCTGGCAGAACCCTACATGACGACGCGCGAGAAGGGCACCGGCCTCGGTCTCGCCATCGTCAAGCGCATCATGGAAGAACACGGCGGCCGCCTCATCCTCGAGGATGCGCCTGCCACTGACGGAATCCAGGGTGCCCGCGTCACGCTCCTTTTTGACAAGATTGCCGCGCAGACGAGCGCGGCCGAATGAAAGTACGGATAGGCTGATGGCAGCAGACATTCTCATCATCGATGACGAAGCCGACATCCGGGAGCTCATTGCGGGCATCCTGGAAGACGAAGGCTACGAGACCCGGCTGGCGCATAATTCCGATGCGGCACTGGCCGAAGTGGCGCAGCGCCGTCCTTCGCTCATCATCCTCGACATCTGGCTGATGGGTTCGAAGCTCGACGGCCTCGATCTCCTGAACATCATCAAGGAGAAGCACCCGGAGGTGCCGGTCATCATCATCTCCGGCCACGGCAACATCGAGACTGCGGTGGCCGCCATCAAGCGTGGGGCCTATGAATACATCGAGAAGCCCTTCAAGGCGGACCGCCTGCTGCTGGTCGTTGGCCGCGCGCTCGAGACGTCGCGGCTGAAGCGCGAGAACGAAGAACTGAAGGGTCGCTCAGGCGCTGAAACCGAGTTGCTCGGCAATTCCGCAGCCATGCGCCAGCTGCGGCAACTCTTGAAGAAGATCGCGCCCTCCAACAGCCGCGTGCTGATCACCGGTCCCATGGGTGCCGGCAAGGAGCTTGCCGCGCGCACGCTGCACGTCATGTCGCTGCGGGCTGCCGGTCCCTTCGTCACGCTGAGTGCCGCCGCCATGGCGCCCGAGCGCATGGAGGAAGAACTCTTCGGCGTCGAGGACGGCACTGGCGCCACGCGCCGTGTTGGCGCGCTGGAAGAGGCGCACGGCGGCACCCTCTACATCGACGAACTCGCTGACATGCCGATCGAGACGCAGGGCAAGGTGCTGCGCGTTCTGGTGGACCAGACTTTCCTGCGCGTCGGTGGCGCCAAGAAGGTGAAGGTCGACATCCGCGTCGTGTCCTCGACCAGCCGTGACCTGCCGTCGCTCATCTCGATCGGCCGCTTCCGCGAGGACCTCTATCATCGCCTCGGTGTGGTGCCCATCGATGTTCCGGGCCTTGGCGAGCGGCGGGAAGACATTCCGGACCTCATCCACCACTTCACCAAGAGCTACTCCGCCGCCTCCGGCCAACCGATGCGCAAATTCGCCGATGATGCCATCGCCGTGCTGCAGACGCGCGAATGGGCGGGCAACGTGCGCGAGCTGCGCAACAACGTCGAGCGCATCCTCATCCTGGCGAGCGGCGAGGGCACCTCGGAAATCACCGCCGCCATGCTGCCGTCGGATACAGGCGGAGCAGGGGCGGCGGCTGCCACTTTCGGCATCGAGCATCTCCTGGTCTATCCACTGCGCGATGCGCGCGAGGTGTTCGAGCGTGACTACATCACCGCCCAGCTCGGCCGGTTCGGCGGTAACATCTCGCGCACCGCCCAGTTCATCGGCATGGAACGCTCAGCGCTCCACCGCAAGATCAAGCTCCTGGGCCTCACCGGCCGCAGCGAGGAAGACACGGAACTGTGAAATTTTCCAAGTTGCCGTTTCGTGATAGGCTCACCGTCGCCACCAAGGCCCAATAGAGAACAGGACAAAAAAAGATGGCCCAAGAAAAACAGCAAAACCTGCAGGACACCTTCCTCAACCATGTCCGCAAGCAGAAGATTCCGGTCACGGTGTTCCTCGTCAACGGCGTAAAACTGCAGGGCGTTATCACCTGGTTCGACAACTTCTGCGTTCTTCTCCGCCGGGACGGCATGTCCCAGCTGGTCTACAAGCACGCCATTTCGACCATCATGCCGGGCGGCCCGATCAGCCTGTTTGACGAAGAGCAGGCCGCCGGTTGACCACACGAAGCAAGAGCGGGAGCGGCGCTGGCGTCGACTTCCAGATTGAAGGCAAGGCCGCAACCCGCGCCATCGTCCTCCACGTCGACCGCCGTGACCGCGGCGCACCGCCCACCTCCGACCGCGCCGTCGAGGCGCGGCTGGAGGAGGCCGTGGGGCTGGCGCTCGCCATAGACCTCGAGGTAGAGGCGGCAATCGTCGCTCCTGTCGCGGCGCCCAAGCCCGCCACACTGCTCGGTTCCGGCAAGGTCGCCGAGATCGCCGCGGTGGTGAAGGAAACGGAGGCCGAGCTCGTGGTCGTCAACGCCCAGCTCTCGCCCATCCAGCAGCGCAACCTAGAAAAGGAATGGGGTGCCAAGGTGCTGGACCGCACCGGCCTGATCCTCGAGATCTTCGGCAGGCGCGCCTCCACGCGTGAAGGCACGCTGCAGGTCGAACTGGCCCATCTGCAGTACCAGAAGAGCCGGCTGGTCCGCTCCTGGACTCACTTGGAACGTCAGCGGGGCGGCTTCGGCTTCCTCGGCGGCCCGGGTGAAAGCCAGCTCGAGGCTGACCGTCGCCTGATTCAGGAGCGCATCGCCCGCATCGAGGGCCAGCTCGAAAGCGTCAAGAAAACCCGCGCGCTGCATCGCAAGGGCAGGGCCCGCGTGCCGTACCCTGTGGTGGCGCTGGTGGGCTATACCAACGCCGGAAAGTCGACGCTCTTCAACCGTCTCAGCGGCGCTGAGGTCCTCGCCAAGGACCTGTTGTTCGCCACGCTCGATCCCACCATGCGGGTCATCCAGCTGCCGCATGGCCGCAAGATCATCCTGTCCGACACGGTCGGCTTCATTTCCGATCTTCCCACCTCGCTCATCGCCGCCTTCCGCGCCACGCTGGAAGAGGTCCTCTCGGCGGATGTCATCCTGCACGTCCGCGACATCGCACATGAGGACTCCGAGGCCCAGGCCGAGGACGTCAACCGCGTGCTGGAGGAACTGGGCATCGACGAGCTCCGCCGGGGCTCCATCATCGAGGTCTGGAACAAGCTCGACCTGCTGCCGCCAGAGGAGCGCGCCGGTCGCGAGGCTCAGGCGCTCCGCAGGCCCGGCTGCGTGCTGGTCTCTTCCGTCACGGGCGAGGGCGTGCGCCCGCTGCTTGAACTCATCGAGGGCCGCCTTGGTGCCGACGACACGATCTACGAGGTGATGCTCGACGCCGAGGACGGCCAGGGGCAGGCGTGGCTCCACGACCGCGGCGAAGTGTTGAGTCGACGCAACTACCCGGACGGCCGGGTGCTGATGAAGGTTCGGCTCACCACTGACAAGGCCGGTCAGGCCCAGGCCCGCTTCGGCACCGCCATGAAGCTGCTCGGCCAGAAGAAGAAGGTCGCGGCGGAGTAGCGTTCCATAATGCCGTCATCCCGGCGAAAGCCGGGGACCCAGCTTCAGGCAGCATCCCAAACGCCAATACGCAACAATCTTGCGCAACCGGATTACGGTGCATTCCGATCGCTCCATAGGTGCATCCGACAACAACCGTCTTGCAACAAACACCATCGCCTTTCGCAACGGCCAGCAACGCGAAATAACAACCGACGCACACCACAACACATGAGGCGAACAGGGGACAATGGGCCTCACTTCCCCAACCGTTTCGCCTCATCCCAAAGCCCGTCCATCTCCTCGAGGCTGGACTGCTTCGGCTCCTTGCCCATCTCCTGGAGCCTTGCCTCGATATGCGCGAAACGGCGCTCGAACTTGGCGTTCGTACCCCGAAGCGCCGCCTCAGGATCTATCCCCAAGTGCCTGGCAACATTGGCCATTGCGAAGAGTAGGTCGCCGAATTCCTCGGGCTTCTTGTCTTCCGGCGCGTCACGGAACTCCGCCACCTCCTCGGCGATCTTGTCATAGACATTGTCCACTGACGGCCAGTCGAAGCCCACCTTCGCGGCCTTGGCCTGCAGCTTTACCGCGCGGGTGAGGCCGGGCAGGGCGACGGGAATCCCCGCCAGCGTGCCTTGGCTGGGCTTGTCCTTGCGCTCCTCCGCCTTGCGCTCCTCCCAGAAGCCCTTGGCCAGCGTCGCCGAGCGCGCCTCGTCGTCGCCAAACACATGCGGGTGCCGGCGGATCATCTTCTTGTTCACCGCCTCGATCACATCGTCGAACGTAAAACTACCTTCCTCATCAGCCATTTGCGCGTGGTAGACCGACTGCAGCAACAGGTCGCCCAGCTCCTCGCACAACTCCGCGCGCGAGCCATTCTGGATGGCATCCGCCACCTCATAGGCTTCCTCGATCGTGTAGGGCGCAATCGTCTCGAAGTCCTGCTCAAGGTCCCACGGACAGCCCGTTACCGGCGTCCGGAGCGCCTTCATGATGGCGCGCAGCGTCTCGATCTTGCGGGGATCCATGTCGGCGGGATTTTCAGGGGTATGGGTCATGACCAGCCTACTAGCCGATCCCGCGAAATTCGGCTACCCGGAGAACATGCAGGATAAGCTGTTCCACGATCCCGGCATCGTGCATTTCTACGATGCCGAGAATGGTTGGGGCGAAGATACCCGCTACTGCCTCGCCATGGCTGAACGGGCGGATAGCGTCCTCGATCTTGGTTGCGGCACCGGGCTTCTCGCGGCTGCCTTGGGTCCCGGCCGGAACGTCTGGGGCGTCGATCCGGCAGGGGCCATGCTGGACATTGCCCGCAAACGCCAGGGCGGCGACACAGTCACGTGGGTTCAGGCAGACGGGCGCAGCGTTCGGCTCGGTCGGCGTTTCGATCTCGTGGTTTTGACTGGTCACGCTTTCCAGTGTTTTCTCACTGACGCCGACCAACTTGCACTTTGCGAAACGATGGCCGCTCACCTGGCGCCGGGTGGTTCTTTCATCTTCGACTCCCGTAATCCGGCGCGCGAGGAGTGGAGGGAGTGGGTACCGGACCTCACGATGAGGGTGTTCGACCATCCGGAACTTGGTGGCATCACGACATGGAACGACGTCAGCATGGATGCCGAGACGCAGATCGTCACCGACGAAACCATCTACCGCGGTAACGCAGGCAGCATCCAAACAGCATCGTCCCGCATCCGTTTTGCAAGCCGAGACGAGATTGCCGCGCGCATTGCCGAGGCGGGCCTCAAGATCAATCGATGGCTCGGCGACTGGCACGGAGCGCCGTTCACGCCAGACGCGCCTGAGATCATCCCGGTGGGAAGCCTGTCCGAAGCAAACGTCTGACCGCGACCGTCGAACAGGCCCGGGAGATTGGTAAGCGGGCTGAAGCAGGGCTGCGTAATCGACCCTCACACACCCAAGGACAGCCTACAACTTTCATTCGCATAATATATATTATGGAACAATTTGGTGTATACCGCAAGTCTACGAAATCAGCCCCCAGCAATGGCTTGAACTGATTTCCACAACCCTCACTTCAATGGTGCCTGCTTCGGCCAGGTCATCGGCTCGCAGGTCGTGACCTTCTCGCTGAAGTCCTTCGTCCACATCGTCCTGCGGCAGTCGAACCAGTATGGCGTCTGCTGCTGCCACGGCGTGCCGGCGAACTTCGTCTTCAGCAGCTGCTGCGCCGGCTTCGAGTAAGTCCCGTGCCCACCATGCCAGTTGCAGCCATAGCGCGTCGTCCGTACGGCCAGCGCCAAAGCTTCCGGCGCGCCGTCCTTGCCCTTGGAGGCCTTGCCCCAGTCGATGGCAGCCTTGGTCAACCGCTCAGGCCCCTGGGCCATGCGCGACAGCGCTTGAAGTTCCTTCCAGTCCACGGACTTGACCATGGGATGCGCCTTCAGAACCGTATCGCGGTTGGCTGCCAGCGGCGCGCGCAGCGCCGGGTCATAGACGTCGCCCAGGCGCTTCATCTGATAGTCGAAATAGACCGGGAAGCCATTCACGTCGTCTGCCTGCTGGCGCAGTGCTCCAAGCTGCCGGTCCGGCTCATACGGGCACCACCAATTCTTGTCGTTGGGGTTCCAGCCATCGATCTCGGTGAAGCTGTCAGGTTTGATGCTCTCGTTCTGCCAGCCGCCCGGCATCGACACGAGAATGTTGTGCGGCGGGCTCCTCAATATGGTTAACAGCCGCTGGTTTCGCGGGCTGATGTCCGGATAATCCGCCTTCACCTTGTCGAAAATCGCTTTGATTTCAGGGTTCAAGGTGTGAAGCGCATCCAGGTGCTCGCCATCGACCTTGCGCACCAGGCCATAGTCCCGCGTCCATGCAGCACGTGCAAACAGCGCCCGGTCGCGCGGCGTGAAGCTCTGGTCGCTGGACAGCTCCCACAGCGCTTTGGTCGGCAGGAAATTGAAGGTGATGTCAGAGCCCGGATCGCCGTTCCTCAGCACCGCGTCCTTCCAGTGCGCTTCGTCCTCGGCGGCGAGCGCCAGCAACGACGAATACTTGTTCCGATCGAGCATCCGGTCATCTGCCGACAGGCTGGATTTCAACTCCGGCGTGATCAGACCATCGCGCAGCTTGCGGAGTTCCCGCGTGTTCCCTTGCGAGACCAGATATTGCGCCAGATTGTAAAGCGCAGTGCCCGAGTAAGCCTGCGCAGGCTTGAAGGGAACGGCCGCAAGCCCCTGCTCCGCTTCATCATATTTTCCGGCAAGTGCCGAAAGCCTGACGGCGTGGTTCAGCAGGAATCCGGCGGCGGCCGTTTCGGGGGCTGCGCCGCAGCTGTTGGCGGCGGCATCCATGGCCTGTTTCGCCTGCCCCCACACTTCGCTCCGCGAGGCATCATCGGGCTTGGTAGCAAACGCTTTCAGCATGGCCAGCGCCGATCCGCTAAGCTTGCCGCCCGTGGGCTGCACGCCAAGTGCCTTGCCCACATAGTCCGACATGCGCGCCTGCCACTTGGTCCCAACGAGGCTCCACGGTGCCACCTGGTATTTCAGGTTGGCCGACTGGCCCGCCATCATCCAGAGCGCCATCGGATGCTGGCGCGCAGCGTCGACAATCGACTTCGAGATGGTGGCATTCTCGGGCAATGTCCCGTCAAGCCACCAGTCACCATCCTTCTGGCGAATTCCTACGAAATCAATATCATACAGCGCAATGCTATACTGCCGCTTCAGGTCATCATCCGCGAGGATCTGCGCCGCCGGGGTCTCCAGCACAGCGATGTCGCCATCGATGAGGCCGGTCCAGCCCGGGGCGGTATCTTCCTGGTTCGCGATGTAGCCCAGCAGTTGCCGGGTGATCTGGTGAACGGAGGACAGCGCAGGATCGGCAAGGATCGCTTCTGCAGCAACGCGCGCCTCAACCGGTTGCTTGGCATTGGCCAGCAGGTTGGCGACGTTGTAGGCGGCGGCGGCGCGGTGAATGGAATTCGAGGCCGCGATCGCCTTGAACAGCGGGATTGCCTTCTGCTTGTCGCGGTAGAAGGCGATCGCGGCCTCCTGATAGGCGCGGTCAGCCTTCTGGCGGTTGGCTACGGCCGGCTCATCGGCAAGCGGTTCGGGGAGCGAGACTTCGCCCTCGTCGTTTGAGCAGGCGCGGATGACCTGCTGCTGGGCCAGAAGCCATTGTTTTACATAAGGATCAGCTGCGCCCAGCTGGTCGATCCGCTTGTTGAGCACCGACAGCGGATAGCCGATGCGGCAGCTCCAGCCGACGTTCTGCAGGTCCTGCTCGGATGGCAGGATTTGAGTGGTGATCTTGCGCCACGCGTCCTGCTGCGCCCAGGTATCGGCATCGGCCGAACCCGGTTCCAGCATCGGGTCTCCAAGCCCCTGCAGCACGCGCCAGGTGCGGGCGCTGAAAGGCTCCTGCGCGTAGCGGTCGACGGCGGCGGCAAGCTGGGCCGGGTCGCAGGATGTCTGGGCAAGCGCCGGGCCAGCAAGCAGCGCCAAAGCCGTGAGGCTCGCGGCAATTAATTTCAACATTGTCTTCGAAGCTCCGTGGCGTGGTCAGAAGACCAGGTCGAGGCCATCATAGGCCGGTTCGATACCTGCCGGAAGTTCCTTCACAAGTGTGGCAAAATCCATGTCGATGTGCAGGTTGGTGATGATGGCACGCTTCGGCTTGATGCGAGCGATCCATCCAAGGGTCTGCGGCAGGCTCCAGTGGCTGGGGTGCGGCGTGCGCCGAAGCGCGTCAACAATCCACAGGTCAAGGTTCTCGAGGTGCTTCAGGCTGGCGTCCGGAACGCCGTCAATATCGGGCGTATAGGCCATGTCGCCGATGCGGAAGCCGAGAGCGTCGATGGTGCCGTGGTGAACCTGGAAGGGCACCGCCGTGATCGCGCCCCCTGCTCCATCGATGATGACGGGATTACCGCCCACGAGCGCATTGAGATTGAGGATAGGCGGGTAGTCGCTGCCTGGTGCGGCGTAGAAGCAATAGGCAAAACGGGTGGTCAGCATGCGCCCTGTCGCATCATCAGCCCAAACCTCGACGCGCTTGCGTTTCATCAGGAAGAAAGCGCGCAGATCGTCAATGCCATGCGTGTGGTCGGCATGCTCATGGGTGAAGAGCACGGCATCAATGTCGCGGATCTCAGAGCTCAGCATTTGCTCACGAAGATCAGGCGAAGTATCTATAAGTACGCGTGTTTCGCCTGCCGGGCCAGTTTGTGTGACGAGCGCCGAGCAGCGGCGGCGACGGTTCTTCGGGTTGGTGGGATCACACTTGCCCCACTCATTCCCCACGCGCGGAACACCGCCGGAGGAGCCGCTTCCGAGGATGGTGATCTTGCGCGTCATGAGGCCTTGGAGAACAGCCGGAAAAAGTTCTCGGTGGTGATGCAGGCCATTTCCTCAACCGGCAGGTTTCGGGTTTTCGCCAGCGTTTCCAGGGTCTTCACGACAAAGGCCGGCTCATTGGATTTGCCCCGGTATGGAATGGGCGCGAGGTAGGGAGAGTCGGTTTCGACGATGATCCGTTCGATGGGCAATGCCGCCGCCGTCTCCCGAAGGTCTTCGGCGGTCTTGTAGGTCAGGATGCCAGAGAAGGAGACATAGCCTCCCATGTCGACCGCCGCATCGGCAAGGCGCCGGTGCGACGTGAAGCAGTGGAGCAGCGGGGTGAATTTGCCCTTTGCCATCTCCTCGCGCAGGATCGAGATCGTGTCGTCTTCGGCCTCGCGGCTGTGGATGACCAGCGGCAGGCCTGTGCGGCGGGCGGCATCGATGTGGACGCGGAAGCCCTGGGCCTGCGCGTCGCGCGGGCTCAGGTCATAATGATAGTCGAGCCCGACCTCGCCAATACCAACGCATTTTTCGGCCTCGGCAAGCCGCACGAGATCGTCGGAGGTAACGTCCAATTCCTCGTGCGCATTGTGAGGGTGTGTTCCTACCGTACAGAAAACATTGAAATTTTTATTCGCAATGCGAAGCAGATTATCGAACTTCCGAACACGCGAGGAGATCGAAACCATACGGTCCACCCCCGCCTCCTCGGCGCGCTTCAGGACGGCGGCCAGGTTCTCTTCCATGCCCTCGAAATCGAGGTGGCAATGACTGTCGACGACACGCATCAGGCTTTCTCTGCCTCTTCCTCGACATAGCGGGGGAAGATCGGCGCCGGTGCGGGAAGCGGCATTCCCGACACCAGTCGCTTGTCGAGATCGGCGAAGTTGGTGTTTGTATCGATGCCCAACAGATGCAAAAGCGATGCCGCCGATGCCGGGATGTAGGGCTGTGCCGTGATGCCGATGATGCGCAAAACCTCAGCGGTCACATAGAGCACAGTCTCCATTCGGGCGGGGTCGGTCTTCTTAAGCGCCCAGGGTTCCTGCCCGGCAAAGTAGCGGTTCGCCTCCGCTACAACCCGCCATATGGCATCGAGCGCCTTGTTGATGGCATGGGTTTCATGCGCCGCCCTCGCCTCGGCATGGATGCCATCGGCGGCGGCGAGGATTTCCTTGTCCGCTGCGGTGAAATCGCCATGCTTCGGAACCACGCCGCCGCAGTTCTTGGCGATCATCGACAGCGAGCGCTGGGCGAGGTTGCCAAGGTCGTTGGCGAGGTCGGCGTTGATGCGGTTGACGATCGCCTCGTGGCTGTAGTTGCCGTCCTGACCGAACGGCACCTCGCGAAGGAAGAAATAGCGTGTCTGGTCGATACCATAGGTTCGCACGAGATCAGACGGTGCCACGACGTTGCCGACCGACTTGGACATCTTCTCCCCGCGGCTGAACAGGAAGCCGTGGACGACCACCTGGTCCGGTACGGGCAGACCGGCGGACAGCAGGAAGGCCGGCCAGTAGATTGCGTGGAACCGCGTGATGTCCTTGCCGATCACATGGGCCGAGGCCGGCCAGAACCCGGCGCGCGGCGCGTGGGTGTCGGGGAAGCCGGTTGCCGAGAGGTAGTTCGTCAGCGCGTCGACCCAGACATACATCACATGTTTCGGGTCATCCGGCACCTGCACGCCCCAGTCGAAGGTGGTGCGCGAGATGGAGAGGTCGTTCAGCCCGCGCTTCACGAAAGCGACGATCTCGTTACGGTAATGCTCCGGCACGATGAAATCCGGGCGCTTCTCGTAAAGCTCCAGCAGCTTCGGGGCATAGGCCGAAAGCTTGAAGAAATAGCTCTCTTCCTCAACCCACTCCACGGGCGTGCCGGTCTTGAGGGAGAAACGGCGGCCGTCGCGCTCCTCGATCTCGTCCTCGCCGTAATAGGCCTCATCTCGAACCGAATACCAGCCGGAATACTTCGAGAGGTAGATGTCGCCGTTGGCGGCCATGCGGCGCCAGATTTCCTGCACGGAAAGCTTGTGGCGGTCTTCCGTGGTGCGCAGGATGTCGTCGGCGCGCGCGTTCAGCTGCTCGCCCATCTCCTCGAACTGGGCCGCAGTGCGATCCGCCAGTTGTTGCGGCGTGATGCCCTCGCGGGCGGCCGTCTGCTGCATCTTCTGGCCATGCTCGTCCATGCCGGTGACGAACAGTACGTCATAGCCGTCGAGTCGCTTGAAGCGGGCAATGGCATCGGTCGCGATACGCTCATAGGCATGGCCAATGTGCGGCGCGCCGTTGGCGTAGGGAATGGCCGTGGTGATGTAGAATTTCGGTTTCGACATGTTCTTCGATCTTATTGAATTCAGGAGGCCTTCAGCGCCTCCTCGAGGCGCATCAGCGCATCGGTGACCGTCTGGCGGCGGTCGAGGTTTAGGGCATCCGCCTGCCTGAGGGAAGCGTTGATGTCATCATGCGCCCGGGCCAGTGGCTCACCGTGACCACGCATTCCGGCGGCGCGGGCCTGCTCAGCGATCCAGCCGACCAGGAGGTCGCAGAAGATGAAATAATCCTCGGCCGTCTCACGTCCGGAAAAGGCTGCTGCAATCTCCACCGCCGTGGCGGGCGACAGCTTCGACCGCTTGAGAAACTCCCCGAATGCCGCAGCGCCCCGGGAGCCGATAAGGTCCATGGCCTTGCCTGGGCTGCCGCGGGAGAGTTCGGAGACGTCGCGCAAACCTCCCTGCTCCACCTCGACAGCGCCAGGAGGCAGGTGACGAAGCACCTTCAGCGTCTCATCGGTCGAGAGCGGGTCCATCGGCAGGTGCAGGCAACGCGAGCGGATGGTGCGCAGCAGGCGCCCCGGCTGGTTGCAGACGATGAGGAAGATGGACTGCTTCGGCGGTTCCTCGATCACCTTGAGGAGGGCGTTGGCGGATTCGGAATTGAGGTCATCCGCCGCATCAACGATGGCGACCCGCCAGCCGCCCGCACCGGAAGTACGGGCAAAGAAATTCTGAGCCTCGCGAGCGTCGTCGACCGCAATCTCGGTTTTCAGCCGCTTGGCACGCTGATCAACGGCGCGCTCTATGACGAGGAGGTCCGGATGTGACGCAGCCGCCACCTGCCGAAAGGCATGGCCCTCTGGCGCAATGTGCAGTGTGGTGTGAGCCTTGGCGCCATGGGCAGTGGGCACCTGCAGGAGGAACTTGGCAAAGCGGTAGGCGAGCGTTGCCTTGCCGACCCCCCGGGGACCGGACAACAACCAGGCGTGATGCAGCTTTCCAGACTGATGGGCCTGCAACAGCCGGGTCTCCGCCGCCCGATGGCCGAACAATTCCGCGGCACGGCGCGGGTGCCAGGGAACGTCACGCGGATCCTTGAAGTCCTCCGCCATCAGAGCGCGCCTTCAACCACCGACCAGACATCGTCGGCAACCGCATCGATATCCTGCGCGGCATCCACCAGACGGCAGCGCTTCGGATCCTTGCGAAGGATATCGAGGAAGCCCTCACGCAGCTTCTGGTGGAAGGCAAGGCCCTTGCGTTCGTAGCGGTCCTCGGCAACGGCATCGCCGCGCGACTTGGCGCGGGCAAGGCCGATGGCGGGGTCCAGATCGAACACAAGTGTGAGGTTCGGTCGCGTTGTACCAACGACGGCCCTTTCAAGCGCATCGATGAAGCCCAACTCGCAACCGCCGGCGTAACCCTGATAGGCGCGTGTCGAATCCATGAAGCGGTCGCACAACACGATGCGGCCCTCGGCAAGCGCGGGGCGGATAACCTGCTCGAGGTGCTGCTCGCGTGCGGCATAGTTCAGAAGGGCTTCCGACTTCGGGGTCCAGCGTGCCACGTCGCCCGAAACGAGGAGTGCGCGCACCGCCTCCGCTTCCGGCGTGCCGCCCGGCTCGCGGGTGATCAGCACGTCCCTGCCCGCTGCCTCCAACCGCGTCGCCAGTTTACGGATCTGCGTCGACTTGCCGGAGCCTTCGCCCCCCTCGAAGGTGATGAAGAGAGACGGCATCTAGCTGCCGAAGACCATGATGAAAACGGAATCAACGGCGCGCGACCACATTGAGGCATCAACGGGCACAGCACCGCCGGTCACTACCGGCACGTCTGCCACCGTAACCCCGTCAACGATGAAGCGAACCGACCCCACCTGGGTGCCACTCTCCACGGGGGCGAGCAGCGGCCCGGTGTAGGTGAGCTTCATTTCGGCCATTTCCTGCTCCTGGGGCGTGAGTGCAACGCGCACGTCGCCCGCCGCGAGCAGCGGAACGTGGCGTTGCGTGCCGCCCCAGACGCGCGCCTGACCAACGCGGTCACCCTTGGTATACACGTCAACCGCACGGAACTGCTTGAAGCCCCAGTCGAGCAGGCCCTGGGCGTCCTGCTTGCGGTCATTGATGCTGCGCAGCCCGGCAATCACCATGACGAGGCGTCGACCATCACGCTGGGCCGAACCAATGAGACCATAGCCCGCCTCCTTGGTGTAGCCGGTCTTCATGCCATCCGCGCCCGGATAGTCCTTGAGCAGCGGGTTGCGGTTCTGCTGTTTGATGTTGTTCCAGGTGAATTCCGGGATCGAGTAGTACTTATAGTATTCCGGGAAGGTGTTGATGATGTAGCGGGCCAGCACGGCAAGGTCGCGCACGCTCATCGTATGTTCCGGGTCGGGAAGGCCGGTGGCATTCTTGAAGGTGGCATTGGTGGCGCCCAGTTCATGGGCGCGCTTGGTCATCTGCTCGGCAAAGGCCTGTTCGCTTCCCGCCATGTTCTCGGCGATCACGATGCAGGCGTCATTGGCAGACTGCACGACAACGCCCTTGATGAGATCTTCGAGCGCCACTTCCGAATTGAGCTCGGCATACATCGTAGAACCGCCCGAGGAGGCACCACCCCGCTTCCAGGCATCCTGGCTCACCTTGAATGTCTGGTCGAGCGTGAGGGTCCCCGCCTTCAAGGCCTCGAAGACCATGATCATGGTCATCAGCTTACTCATCGAGGCGGGGGGAACCGGTGCATCGGCGTTCTTTTCGAACAGCACGCGGCCGGTGCGGGCATCCAGCAGGATCGCCTCTTCCGCCTTCGACACATAGGGTTCGTCCGCCTTGCCCTGAGCGAGCGCGCCCTCGAGGCCCGGCAGCACCAGCAACAGGATTGCGGCCAGGAGGATACTGACGATTCGAGGAAAGCGCGGGACAGGCGTCATGACGGTACGCTAGAGGCGTTCGAGACCGAAATCAACGCGGTGGCGCGGGGCAGCAAAGACCAGATAAAGTGCCATTAACTGGCCTCCCCCAAGGGCTCCTCCCCGGAAGTCTACCAATGGTACCGGCTCATTTGATCCATTATGCTCGTTTCGGGGAAAACTGGGGGCCAGCAATTGGAAAAGCAAGCGGAACAGCCGTCTTCGGCGCGGGTGGTGGTGGCAGGCGCGATCGGCAATGCGATCGAGTTCTACGACTTTACCGTCTATGCCTTTCTCGCCAGCTATTTCGCAGCCCATTTCTTCCCTTCAACCGATCCCATTGCGGGTCTGCTCGCGAGCTATGCCACCTTGGCCGTTGGCATGATCATGCGGCCGGTGGGTGGGCTGGTGCTGGGCCTCGTTGGCGACCAAATGAGCCGGCGTTTCGCGCTGCAGCTGTCCGTCGTGCTGATCGCTGTGCCAACGTTGATCATCGGCCTTCTCCCGACCTATGAGACGATTGGCGTTCTTGCTCCCATCCTGCTGATCGTGCTTCGCATGATCCAGGGCCTGTCGGTCGGTGGCGAATACTCCTCGTCGATCGTCTACATCGTCGAGCATGCACCACCGAAGCGGCGCGGACTGTGGGGAAGCTTCAGCCCCATGGGCGCATTCGGCGGCCTGTTCCTCGGCACCGCCGTATGCATTGTTGTCGGCAGCCTGCTGGGCACTGAGGAAATGGCCGCCTGGGGTTGGCGCATTCCGTTCATCGCCAGTGTCCTGCTCACCGCAGTTGGCTTCGGGGTGCGCATGGGCCTCGGCGCCGACAAGGCCATCCTCGCCCAGGCCAACTCCGAGAGCATCCTCATCAGGGCCTTCCGGGACCATTGGTGGGAGATGCTGGCCATTGCCCTTGCCAATACCTCGACTGGTGTCGTGACCTTCGTGGGCTTTGCCTTTGCCGTTCCCTGGATGGTGCAGGTGGCTGGCGTCACACGCCTGCATGCCCTCGGCATCAACCTCTATGGCCTCGTGGCTGTGGCGCTGCTCTCGCTAGCGGGTGGCGCCCTGGGCGATCATCTCGGAAGGCTCCGGGTTTCGATACTTGGCCTCATCGTGCTGCTGGCGGGAGCCTGGCCGGCCTTTCAGTACATGGGGAGCCCTGACACGACATCGCAGGTCATCGGCATCACCATCCTGGCTATCGGCCAGGGTTTCTTCGTAGGGCCGATGTGCGCCTGCATGGTGGCACTGGTCGCACCTCAGGTGCGTACCACGGTCGTCTCGCTAGGTTACAGCATTCCTGTCGGCGTCTTCGGCGGACTTGCGCCACTGGTCACCGAATTCATTTTCGCCCGTCGGGGCATCGAGATGGCACCCGCCTTGGTGATCATTGCGGGTGCCTTCGTCTCCCTGGCGGCAATCCTCATCATGGGGCGCTGGCCCTATGGAGACCCCGGACAGGCCAGAGAAGACCGCGAGGGTGTTCCCGCCTGACAAGAACGCCACGCACCAGAGCGCAAGTGGCTGCGGCAGCCTATTGCAGCGAGGCCTGGACGGCTTCCATCTTGATCAAGTGTGCGTCTGAAAAGCCCGCCGTCTGCGCATCCGCGAGAGCCGTCTGGGCATCGTCCGGATCAGTGATGGGCCCGATCCGAACCCGGTAGATGGGGCCGGCCGCGCCCGAGAGTTCGATGAACTGGACCGGCCATGCCGATGCGAACTGGTCACGCACCCGCGCAGCGTTGCCACCATCCGAGAATGATCCAAGCTGGATGAAATAACTGATATCGCCAGTGAGTGATGCAGCAGCGGGCGCCTCGGGCGTAGGCGGCGGCTGGTAGGCGACGGTCTCCGCCACAGCCCGAGATGCCTTCTTCGGCGGCGGCGCCTCCGCAACCGTCACGTTTGCAACCGACGACTTCCCCCGCCGCCGGTCGGCAGCGGCGATGAGGCTGCGATTGGGCGTTCCGCGTTCGAGTTCGGTGTTCATGGCCATGAGATGCTTGCCGCCATTGTCATTCAACGGCGCAGGACCAATGAATTGCACGCGCACCTTGGTGGTGCCCTTGTTGAGATAGCCGAGCTCATCGGCGGCCGCCTTCGAAAGATCCATGATGCGGGTGTCAACAAAAGGACCGCGATCGTTGACGCGCACGACGACCTCACGTCCATTATCGAGATTGGTGACCTTCACATAACTCGGCAAAGGAAGCGTGGCGCTGGCTGCGGTGAGGCGGTTCATGTCAAACCACTCGCCGTTCGATGTCTTGCGGCGATTGAAGTCCTCGCCATACCAGGAGGCAACACCCTTCTTGTCGTAGCCAGGCTGTTCCTTTGGCGTGAACCACTCACCTGCCACCTGATAGGGCTTTCCGACGAAGTATCGTCCACCGCCCCACGGCACTGGGCCCTTGCCGGGATAAATGGGGCTGCCCTGCCCGGCGAATGGATCCCGCTTTGCCGTGTGCTTGTGCGATGCGCACCCCGCGATGGCGAGGGCCATGGCGATCAGAACTATGCCGTTCCGCGCAAACCGCAACATACTCACCTACTCCGACCAACAGGTCACACGCACGCGTGGCGCAATTGATTCCAATGAGCGAGAAGTTTGCGCCCACAGCGTAAATGACGCGTTGGGAAGTATGGTTAAAAAAACCTTGCTGTGCGGTTACTCGACAGCTGCACTCTTGCCCTGCAAGCGCTCAATATTGGCCTGAGCACGATCGTTTCCGGCGGCCAGGGCCTGCTGGTAGAGGTCGAGCGCCTTGGTCTTGTCCACCGTGGCACCCCAGCCCATCTCGTACATGCCACCCAGGTTATTGAGTCCCCACGGGTCGCGCTGTTCGGCGGCCGCCGTGAAAAGCCCAAAGGCCTTGTTGAGGTCCCGCGCCACACCTTTACCCTCGAGGTAGAGCATACCAAGATTGTTCTGGGCATCCGCCAGCTTCTCGTCCGCGGCCTTCTGATACCACTCGGCCGCCTTGGTCAGGTCGACCTCGGTGCCACGGCCCTGCTGATAGGCTTGACCGAGGGCATCCATGGCAGGGGCATAGCCCTTGCCGGCGGCATCCTGATAGAGCTTGAGAGCGGTTGGGTAGTCCTGTTTCAGACCCTTGGCGCCACGCGACACCAACCGCGCCAGGTGATACTGCGCCTCGACGTTGCCTTGCAGCGCGGCCTGCCGAAACCACCGGGCGGCCTCAGCCTCGTCGACGGCGACATTCTTGCCCGTCTCATAGGCAACGCCCACCTCGTATTGCGCATCGACGTCTCCGACCTTGGCCAGGGTCAGTTGCTTGTTGAAGGACAGTTCCTGCAGCGACTGGGCCGCCGCAGGGCCTACGAGGAGCAACAGGGTTGCGAGTGCCAGAATCGGTTTGCGCATGGGGTGACTCTTTACTTCAATCGACGCGTATGAACTTGGTGGACTTGCAGAAAACGCCCGCCACGCAGCCGTTGACCCTCATGGTGGAGGGTCCGGTGATCTGAATGGCCGAGGAATAGGTGTTGCCATCATCCGGATTGTAGATGATGCCAGACCAACGACCCTCGCCGCTGGCCTTCATGTTCGACAGCACAGTAAGACCGATCACCGGGCGCTGGCGCAACGCCGGGTTGGGATTTTCCTTGTCCGTGCGCGGCTTGCCCTTGTCATCACGCGGCTTTTTCAGGGCGACAACCCGTGCGCACAGACCAGCCCCGCACTTCGATACCCGCACCGTCACCTTGCCGTTGGCCATCCGCCAGGTCCCCGTTGGGCCATCGGCCGCCTGGGCCTCTCCCAAAACAAGGGCCAGACCTAGGGCAAGCAGTCCAGCCACCACAATCCGCATTCCTGAAACCTCCGCACGCCCGCTATGCGCCCAGGCCCCATCATGCCCGATTGCCGGGAAATATGGGAAGGGTTATCGTCACGGCCTTCAGCACAGGAGATGACCATGGGGAACCTCGCGACACTCAAGACCGCCAAGACCCTTGAAACCGACGAGTGGCAATTGCGTGTCGACCTTGCGGCGGCTTTCAGGCTCGCCGCCCGCTACGACTGGCATGAGGCGGTGGCCAACCACCTGAGCCTCGCCGTCTCGGCGGACGGCAAGAAATTCCTCATGAATCCCCGGTGGAAGCATTTCTCGCGCATCAAGGCGTCCGAGCTGCTGCTGCTGGATTCGGGCGACACGTCGACAATGGACCGGCCCGATGCGCCGGACCTCACGGCCTGGTGCATCCATGGCCGCATGCATGCCACCGTGCCGCAGGCCCGCTGCATCATCCACCTCCACCCGCCCTACGCGACCGCAATCGCGTCCCTGGCCAACCCCGACATCCTGCCGATCGACCAGAACACCGCGCGCTTCTCCAACCGCGTGGCTTTCGACATGGAATATGGCGGCATGGCCAATACCGATGAGGAAGGCGATCGTCTCGGCCGGCTGCTTGGCAACAAGCAGATGATGATGATGGGCAATCATGGGCTGCTGGTCTGTGCCGAGACCGTGGCCGAAGCCTTCGACCTCACCTACTACTTCGAGCGCGCCTGCCGCAACCTGGTGCTTGCCTATTCAACCGGCCAGAAGCTCCACGTCATGAGTGCGTCCGTGGCTGAGAAAACCGCCCAGGAGTGGGAATCCGACCGCGAGCAGTTCAAGTCGCACTTCGCCGAAATGAAGCAGATACTCGACGCGGAGGACCCCTCCTACGCCGACTGACCGCAACCATTGAGATGCCCGGCGAAGGCTGCTAGGAACAGACCGCCTTCGCCGGCACTACCTGGAGGGGTGGCAGAGCGGTCGATTGCGGCGGTCTTGAAAACCGTTGAGGGTTCGCGCCCTCCGGGGGTTCGAATCCCTCCCCCTCCGCCAATGGACCTTCTTATGCCATTGAATTAACATCATAAAATGTCTTGATCAGAGTTGATGGCCTAGCGGATGGCCTAGCGCGGGCTAGCGCTCGACCGCTGGCAGAAAGGTGACTTTCTTGTTCGTATTGGCCCTGATCGTATTCGCCCTGTCGGCTCTTATCGGGGCCATATCCCTGCTGGGCATCCTCTACCCCTTCCGACCCTTCGGCACGCGCAAGAGGGCCGCTCTTTCGTTGGTCGGCTGTCTCGTCCTGCTCATCGGCTCGACAATCGCCGCAAGCACCCTCCAACCTCCACCCGCGCCGCTGACCACGGCAAGCAACGAAGCGCCTGCTCCAGCCCCCGCGCCAGAACCTATCCCCGCACCGGCACCTGCAACTGCGCCGGCTCCCGCGCCTGACCCCGCACCTGCCGCCGACAAGTTCCCAGCTTCCGCATTCATGTGGGACGCAGACACGAAGAAGTACAAAAAGCAGATTATCGCAGTCGTGAACCGCATTGCGCGGGAGAATACCAACTGCCCCAACCCTGACCCCACATCCGTCACCCTCTCGACTGACAGAAGCAAGCCCAACGACCCTGTCTTCTTCGTGATGTGCGGCAGCGGCCTAAAGGTCTTCAATGTCTGGTTCCGGCCTGCGGACGCAGACAAGACGGCCACGATGGCCGGGGTAAAGCCGATCTCTCAGTCAGGCGCAGTAAGCGCCTGCGAAGCCACCGCCAAGGCCGCTGCGAACCATCCTTCGACGGTGGACTTCTCCCGCTTCATGGACGCCGCCTACGTGACCTACCCGTCAGGGCGGGCTCGGCTCACGTCTTCATTCACGGCCAAGAACAGCTTCGGCCTTGACCTCACCTACGACATCCAATGCCTGTTTGAAGGCACAAAGCTGATCGAGACAGTCATCAACGAGAGAAACTAGTGACCTACGAGTAAGGTGCACTCAAGCCCCAATGATCATTAACCCCCAACGCTTCCGAGACCTGCCGCTCCTCACCCTCGACCGCGTTCCGGACTTCGTTCCCGGTCGCCTCTCAGTGTGGCTTTTCACCAAGCATCAGCGGAAAGATGGCCAGAGAATAGAGGACGGCAGCAAGGCCTAGCGGATAGACGGTTCCGCGATACACCAGTGCCGCAGCTACGACGCCACCGGTGAAGAAACAGCCGATCGATAAAGCGCGGCGCAACACGTTGGGCCGCGACCCCTCCCCCAGGCGTGATTCAGACAGAAGCGCTGTCAGCGTAAGCGTCATGACGTTGGTTGCCAGGTCCTGCACGCCATGCCGCCGCAGGATTGCTGTTTGCAGGCCCATGCCGAAGGCAAGTACGGCCGTAATGGCGTGGCCCAGCGTCTCGTTGCCATTCGGCTCATAAACCCAGCAGACACCCGTCGAAAGGACTATCGTGCACCACACGATGAGGAATGCCGCACGTCGCACATTATGTTCTTCAGGTAGCAGCAGCAGGCGCCCGCCCAATATTGCCCCCAGCGCGAAGGCTCCCAGAGGCCAGAGATAGCGCGATGACCGATCAAAGGTACCGCCAGAACCGACATCCACCGCCATCAGCAGCAAATTGCCGGTCATCATCTCGGCAAACACGCCCCCCAGCGCCTTGATGCAGGTAACATCGATGATGCCACAGATGGCCGACACCAGATAAAGCCCAGGCCGGACATCTCGTGTCACCCGTTGGACGAGCCCCACACTCAACTTCCGCATCGCCCCTCACCCCGCCTGACCCGAGGCTCCGGATTATCCTCCCTGCGGCCCGTAGCGCAAGACAGGGAATGTCACCCAGCCCACCCCATCTCTGTCATGTGCTGAGTGAGACGTGAGACGTGAGATATCCCGCCGACACCGCTAGAAGCGATACTTCATCGTTGCCCGAGCCACGCTGAACTTGTAGTCAGCCTCGCCCTTGTTCTTGACCTCGCTCCAGTCAGCGTCGAGCGTGCCGTCAGCAAGGTTCACATTGCCCATCGAGTCCCAGGTGTAGGTACCGAGGTCGACGTAGAGATATTCGAGACCCAGCGTCCAGCGGTCCACGGCATATTCAATGCCGCCACCCAGCGTCCAGCCGAACTTCCAGGCGTCACCCTCAGAGTTCCAGGAGGCCGACTCGATATCGGTGCTGGCATTCAGGCTCTGCTTCAGGCTCAACTCACCGTAGGCGAGGCCACCGGTGCCATAAACGAGAAAGCTGTCTTTCGCATAGCCTACCCGGGCACGCACCGTTCCATACCAATTGCCCTGGTAGTCGATCTTCTCGTAGGCATTGACGCCTTCCGAGGCCAGCACCTCGCTCATGGTCTCGCTGACGTTGTTTTTCACATTGCCTTCGAAGCCGAGATAATTGAAGTCGCCCTCGACGCCCAGAACGAAACTCGACATCTGCATATTGTAGCCCGCGACCACGCCCGCCTCGAAGCCGGCACCACCGACGTTCGACGTATTGTCGAGTTCGTCAATGAGATTGAGTTCGTCCTCTCCAATGTCTTCCTGGCCGTTGTAGCTGTAGTCGGACTTCATCTGGCTGCTGTTCAAGGCCACGCCAGTGTTGACGCCGACATAGCCGCCTGACCAGTCATACGTGGCACCTGCCAGGCCAATATCTCCGGCGATGGCCGTCTGGGCGCCGCAGCCAAGCGTAAAGGCGGCGCAGGAGGCGAGAAGCAGCTTGTTCATGGGGTCTCTCCGGCATTGAAATTAGTGATTTCACAACCAAAGATCGCGGCAAATGGCTTACAAATTATGAATCTGCTGAACCACAATGAACAATCGTTTGCATACCGCCGCCTCCGAAAACGAAAACTCCGTGCACGGATATCCGTACACGGAGAATGATTCGTTGGAGGCGCTAAACCTGACTAAAGCGGCGTCAGCTGCATGGGGCCTGAGGTAAGGCGCATGCCGTCCGAGGTGATGGGCGAACACATGGAGGGCGTGCCCTTCGGCAGCCAGCTCGTCGGGTTGCGGGCCTGGCAGAGCTTGCCGTTGGACGCCTGCCAGATGCCGGTGCCGGTGCCCTTGCCCGCCTGGTCATATTCGAAGGTGCCATCGCCATAGAACGTGACGGTGCCCTTGTTGCCCGGCGCAGCATAGGTGAACTTGCGCTCGGCAAGTGCCTTGGTGATGTCACCCGCCGAAAGTGCGTTACCGACGGGCAGCGGGCCGGGAGCAGGCGCAACCGGGGCCATCGCGACGGGAGCCCCCGGAGCCTGTGTTGCGGGGGCAAGATCAGGAGACGAACTGCTGGACGCGCAGGCAGCGAGCCCCAAGGCTACCGTCGCGAGCGCCAGGCCGGAAAGGCCGCGGGCAAAACGCATTGCGTCAGACTCCTTCCGCCAGCACCACGACGCGGGTGCCGATGGGAACGCGGCGGTAAAGGTCCTCCACGTCCTGGTTGATCATGCGGATGCAACCGGACGAGGCATTATGGCCGATCGACATCGGGTCGGTCGTTCCATGAATGCGGTAAAGCGTGTCCTGGCCATTCTGGAAGAGGTAAAGCGCGCGGGCACCGAGCGGATTGTCGGGACCTCCCGGCATGCCGTTCGCCCATTTGGCCTTTTCAGGCACGCGGGCAATCATTTCCTTGGGCGGCGTCCAGCGCGGCCACATGACCTTGCGTCCGACGTCTGCAAGGCCTGCCCAGCGGAAGCCGTCCTTGCCGACGGCACAACCCCAGCGCAACGCCTGGCCACCCTGCTGCACAAGGTAGATTTGGCGGTTCGGTGTATCGACGATGATGGTGCCGGGCCACTGGCGGCCAGTATAGGCCACGGTTGCCGGGCGGAACGGCGCCGGGATCTTGCTATAATTGAAGGGCGGCAGCGGATACGGATCGTCGTCGGCGCTCTGCGGAAGAGCCGCAGTGGACAGAGGTACCGTCAGCAGGGCTGCGGATGCTCCGGTCAGGACGGCGCGTCGGGAAAGCATCATGGTCCTCTCGTCGGGTCTGGAAGTCATGTTCGTGTCGTACCAAATTGGCGGGGAAACGCTAAGTACATATTAACGATAACCCGCAAGTTGTGAGGGAATGTCTGCTGGAATGCAATTGAACTCGAATTAATGCAACCCCAGATTTACAGATGGCGGCCGCCCTACTGACGATCAACCTCTATCCCTTCACCCTGAGATTCGCTGGATCATGCAGCGGCTCCAGGTGAATCCGTGCCTTCACCACGTCCTTGGCCACCACCAGTTCATATTCGCCTGCCTTGAGATAGGCCTCATCCACGCCGCCGGCCTGGCGCACATATCCATATCCGACGGGCCTTCCCACCGTATAGCCATAGCCTCCGCTGGTCAGGTAACCGGCGAATTCCCCATTGCGGAGAATGGTTTCACGCCCCGCCAGCACGACATCCTCGCGCTCCGTGGTGAACCCGGCCAGCATCTTGACGAGTGGCCTGGAGGCAATCGCCTCGCTTGCGGCCCGGCCGATGAAATCCTCATTCGACTTGAGCTTCACCGCCCAGCCGAGGCCGGCGTGAAAGGGCGAGTCGTTGGGGGTGATGTCGGCGCCCCAGGCGCGATACCCCTTCTCAAGGCGCAGCGATTCGATCGCACGGTACCCCGCAGGAACGATCCCCTCCCCGTGCCCTGCCTCCATCAGCGCATCAAAGACGGTGCCAATGGCGGCAATCGGCACATGCAGTTCCCAGCCAAGCTCGCCCACATAGGTGACGCGCAGCGCCCTCACCTTCGCACCCGCGATGGTGATCTCACGCACAGCGCCGAAGGGGAATCCGGCATTGCTGACATCCGCATCGGTGAGCCTGGCAAGGATGGATCGCGAAGCCGGACCCATCAGTGACAGCGTGCCCCACTGTTCCGTAACGTCGCTGAGCGTGGCGTCGAGGCCAGGCCGAATATGTTCCCGGATCCAGGCGAAGTCATGAGTACGGAAGCCGGTGCCGGTGACGATGTAGAAGTGATCGTCGGCAAGCTGCGCCACCGTCAGGTCGCACTCGATGCCACCGCGGCTGTTCAGCATCTGGGTATAGGTCAGCTTGCCGGGCCCGCGCGCCACGCGGTTCGCGGCGATGAAGGAAATTGCCTCCGCAGCACCCCTGCCCTTCAATTCATACTTTGCGAATGACGACTGGTCGAACAGTCCTGCCTTCTCCCGCACCGCGCGGTGTTCCTCACCGACATGCGGGAACCAGTTCTGGCGGCCCATGGAATAGACGTCTTTCAGTTCGACACCGGGCGGCGCGAACCAGTTCGGCCGTTCCCACCCGAGCTTCGATCCAAAGCAGGCTTGGCGCGCCTTCAGCCGCTCATAGAGCGGCGAGACGATGCGCGGACGGCCGCTCTGGTATTCCTCATGCGGGAAGGCCACCGTGTAATGCTTGCCATAGGCCTCGAGCGTGCGCTCGCAGGTCCAGTCGCGGTCCTTGTGCAGGTCAGAGAAGCGGCGGATGTCGACAACCCACAGGTCCATCGGTGCCTCGCCCTTCGCAGCCCATTCCGCCAGCACCCAGCCCGCACCACCGCCCGAGGCGATGCCGAAGGCATTGAAGCCGGCGCCGACGTAGAGGTTCTTGAGCTCCGGTGCCTGGCCAAGAATGAAATTGCCGTCGGGCGTGAAGCTCTCCGGACCATTGATCATTTTCTTGATGCCGGTGTTGGCCAGTGCGGGCACACGCGCCAGCGCCTCGCCCAGGTGCTGCTCGAAATGGTCCCAGTCGTCGTCGAAAAGCTGGAACTCGAAGTCATCCGGCACGTTGCCCGTCGTCCACGGAATGGGGTTCGGCTCGTAACCGCCGAAGACAAGGCCTCCGACCTCTTCCTTGAAATAGGTGCGGCGGTCCGGATCACGCAGTGTTGCGGCATCCGACGCAAGGCCATCCACCTTCTCGGTAATCACATATTGATGCTTCACAGGTTGCAGTGGCACGGAGACCCCCGCCATCGCCCCGATCTGCCGGGCCCACTGGCCACCGCAGTTGATGACCGTCTCGCAGGCGATGGTACCCTGATTGGTGCGGATGGCCTTCACACGCCCGTCCACGATATCGAACCCTTCGACCCGGCACCCCTCGACGATCTTCGCGCCATGCATGCGGGCGCCCTTGGCCAACGACTGCGCGATGTCGGATGGAGAAGCTTGCCCGTCAGTCGGCAGCCAAGAGGCGCCGACGAGGTCAGACACGTCCATCAGCGGCCACATTTTCTTCACCTCGGCTGGCGAGACGAGATGCATCTCCATGCCGAAGCTCTGGGCAGTGGTTGCCAGGCGCTTATATTCCTTCCAGCGGTCCTCATTCGTGGCCAGCCGCAGGCAGCCCGTCATCTTCCATCCCGTGGCAAGGCCCGTCTCCGCGTCGAGCTTCTTGTAGAGGTCGACGGAGTATTTCAGGACCTGGGTGATGGAGGCCGAGGAGCGCAACTGCCCAACGAGGCCAGCCGCATGCCAGGTCGAACCCGAGGTGAGCCTGTTCTGCTCCAGCAGCACCACGTCGGCCTTGTGGTCCCGCGCTAGGTGATAAGCCGTGGAGCAGCCGATGATGCCGCCGCCGATCACCACATATTGCGCATGCGAAGGAAGGGTCATGATGAGTCCGTGTTGAGGTCTGCGGCATGATTTCAGAAGTCGGCGGGCATTTCATCCCAAATCATGCCCCCGCATGCCGCCATGCCCTATCCGCAGTCATGCCGTGACCTTCAAGCCCTTGTTGGGGGCTTCCGTCTCTGCCTATCCTCCGCCGCACAAATGGGGGAGGATTCTCAATGAACATTCTGGTCATCGGCGGTGGCGGCATGGTCGGCGTCAAGCTGATTAACAGGCTCGCCAAGGACGGCAAGCTGGGCGATGCCCCGATCACGAAAATCATCCGTCAGGACGTGGTGCTGGCGCCACCACCCCCTGCCTCGGCCTTCCCCATCGAGACGCTGATCGGCGACCTTTCGACACCGGGCGAGGCCGAGAAGCTGATGGCTCTGAAACCCGACGTCATTTTCCATCTGGCGGCCATTGTTTCGGGCGAAGCGGAGGCTGATTTCGAGAAGGGCTATCGCATCAACCTCGATGGCACGCGCTATCTCTTCGAGGCGATCCGCAAGGCTGGTGGCGGCTACAAGCCGAAAGTCATCTTCACCTCCTCCATCGCCGTGTTCGGAGCGCCTTTCCCGGATGCCATTCCGGATGAGTTCTTCAACACACCACTCACCAGCTACGGAACGCAGAAGACAATCTGCGAATTGCTGCTGGCGGACTATTCGCGCCGGGGCTTCTTCGATGGCGTGGGCCTGCGCTTCCCCACGGTCTGCGTCAGGCCGGGCAAGCCCAACCTCGCGGCGTCGGGCTTCTTCTCCAACATCATCCGCGAGCCGCTGGCCGGGCAGGAAGCCGTCCTGCCGGTGCCCGAGGACGTGCGCCACTGGCATGCATCCCCGCGCGCCGCCATCGGCTTCCTGATCCACGCGGCCACCATGGACACGGGCCTGCTCGGCAAACGCCGCAACGTCACGCTGCCCGGCGTCTCCTGCACGGTGGGCGAACAGATCGAGGCGCTGCGCAAGGTCGCGGGCGAAAAGGTGGTGGCCCGCATCAGGCGGGAGCCCAACGAGACCATCATGAAGATCGTCGCCGGCTGGCCGCGGAACTTCGAGGCCAAGCGCGGCCGCGAATTGGGCTTCAAGGCCGAGAACAGTTTCGAGGACATCATCCGCGTCCACATCGAGGACGAGCACGGCGGCAAGATCGCCTGATGGTCCGCACTGCCACGGTTGCCGAACTCGCCCCCTTCTCGCTCGCCGTGCTGCGGGCGGCCGGGGCCGACGAGCCGTCGGCGGAGGCTGCCACCTGGGCCATGCTGCATGCCTCGCTGCATGGGGTCGACAGCCACGGCATCCGGCTGCTGCCCTGGTATGCCGACTGCCTGCGCAATGGCATCGCCAAGGGCACGCCCAATATCACCGTCTCGCACCCGCGCCGGGCAGCGGCCCTCGTCGATGCTGATGATGGCCTCGGCCACATCGCCATGTACCGTGCCATGGACGAGGCCTGCGCCATCGCCCGTGACTGCGGGATCGGCATGGCGAGCATCATCAACTCCACCCATTTCGGCGCGGCCGGCGCCTATACGCTGGCGGCGGCGGATGCGGGCTTCATTGGTTTTGCGACCTGCAACTCGGGTGCCTTCGTCGTGCCGCATGGCGGGAGCCGACCCATTCACGGCACAAGTCCAATCTCGTTGTCTGCGCCCAATCCCGGAGGCGACCCCTTCCTTCTCGACATGGCGACGAGCTCCGTGCCGTGGAACAAGGTTCTAAGGTATCGCACGGAAGGCATTGAATTGCCTCAAGGAGTTGCCGTCGACGCAACGGGCGCATTCGTCACCGACCCCAACAAGGCCGTCGCCCTTGCGCCTGCCGGCGGACCAGACTTCGGATACAAGGGTGCTGCCCTTGGCGGCGTCGCGGACGTGCTGGGCGGCATCCTCACCGGCATGCGGCTGTCGTCCGATCAGGACGGGCTCGCATTGGGCGACACCAAGGTCGGCCATTTCGTGATGGCCATCGACCCCACGCTGTTCATGACGCTCGAGGCCTTCGGACAGGGCGTGCAAACCTACATCGACCGCTTCAAGACCCAACCCGGCACCTATGCGGCTGGCGGGCCTGAATGGGAACGGCGCCGCCTGCGGGAGTCTGAAGGCATCCCCTTGCCCGAAGGGCTCTCCGCCGAACTCGGCGATGCGGGCGCCAAGGCCGGGGTGCCACTGGGTTTCTGATGGCGCCAGACCTCAAGGAGAACCGGACGCGTGGCATCCTGTGGATGCTCGCCACCATGTTCTGCTTCATCTCGCTCGACACGATGATGAAATACCTGATGGAGAGCTATTCCCTCGTACAAGTCACCTGGGCGCGGTTCTTCTTCGCCACCGTGGTTGCAATCATTGCCTGCGGGCCGCGCATCGGAAAACTTGCGGTGAGCAGGCATCCGAAACAGCAATTGCTTCGCTCCGTTTTCCTGATGTCCACCACCGGTTTCTTCAACGCCGGAATTCGCACCGTGCCGCTGGCAACCGCCACCACCATCATGTTCCTCAACCCGGTGCTGGTGACCGTGATGGCCATCCCGCTGCTGGGCGAAAAAGTGGGGCTGCGGCGCTGGATCGGGGTTCTTTTGGGCTTCCTGGGCGCGGTCATCGTGGTGCGGCCGTGGCAGGAAGGCATGGGCATCTACGGCTATGGCGTCATCTTCCTGCTGGTCGCCGCCGTTCTGAACGCCAACTACCAGATCCTCACCCGGCGGGTACGCGGCGATGACCCACTCACCTCGCTGCTTTACACCGCCACCGCAGGCGCGGTGGTAACGAGCGTGCTGGTGCCGTGGTTCTGGGCGTGGCCCACTGCCGTGGACTGGCTGCTGCTCATGGGCACCGGGCTCGCGGGCGGCCTCGGGCACCTGTTCCTGATCCGTGCCTTCCGGTCGGCACCCGCCTCCGTCGTGGCACCCTTCTCCTACTCCTCGCTGCTGTGGGCGACGATCTTCGGCTTTGTCATCTGGGGCGACTGGCCAGACCTGTGGACCTGGGCCGGCGCCGCGCTTATCATCGGGTCTGGGCTTTACATCTTTTCGAGGGAACGACGGGCATGAAGACGGTCGAATTCACTGCGATGAAGGACGGCACCGCCGAGGAATACCTGTTCCTCAAACCGCTCGAGGACGAGCATGTCCGGGGCACCGCCGAACGCGTGCTGCGGGAGCTCCGTCTGCAGGAGGAGGAAACGCTTCCGGGCTACAAGATTTCCCGCCTCATGCACGGCCTGCAGTCGGCCACACGCGCCTACAATGAGGGCGCGGACATCGACTGGGTGGTGGGTACGTTGCTTCATGACATCGGCGATGGCCTCGCACCGCAGAACCATGACAGGTTCGCCGCCGAGATCCTGCGTCCCTACATGCGCGAGGAAGTGGTCTGGACGGTGGAGCACCATGCGTCGTTCCAGATGTATTATTACGCCCATCACTACGGCTGGAACCAGCATGAGCGCGAGAAGTACAGCGCCTCGCCCTTTTACCAGTCCTGCATCGATTTCTGCGAGCGCTGGGACCAGTCATCCTTCGACCCGGCCTATCCGACGAAGGACCTCGCCTTCTTCGAGCCCATGGTGCGCGAGGTATTCGCCCGCAAGGCCCACGATCCGGCCGTTCAGCAGAAGGGCGTGGTGAGTGGCCTGCCGCAGCTGGCGACCGCCGCCGAGTAGCCTCATACGCCGCTCGCAGACCTGAAATGCCGCGCCGTGGCTGGCAGGCTCGCCTCCGCCCGGCCATGGTGACAGCATGAATCAGCCGCGCCCAGCCCTGAGCCGCAACCTGATCGGCGTCCTCTCGCTGTGCCTCGGCGTCTTCGTGTTCTCGATGCAGGATGCGATCCTGAAGGGCCTGAGCGGCAGCCATGCCGTCACGCTGGCCATCGTGCTGCGCTCCATCGTCGGCCTGCCCATCCTGTTCGCCATGGTCTGGTATGAAAGGGGTCCCTCGGCCCTCCGGACAAGGAACTGGAAGCTGCTGGTGGCGCGCGGGCTCATCCTGCTCACGTCCTACACCACCTACTACATGGCCTTCCCCGTCCTGCCGCTGGCAGAGGCCGTGGCGCTGTTCTTCACCTCGCCCATCTTCGTCACCATCCTCGCGGCCCTGTTCCTGCGCGAGAAGGTGACGCTGAAGGCCTGGGCTGCTGTCATCGCCGGCTTCATCGGCGTGCTCATCATCCTGCGCCCCGGCAGCGAGCTGTTCGAGCCTGCCGCCCTGCTGAGCCTGATCAGTGCCGCCGCCTATGCCCTCTCCATGATCCTGGCGCGGCGCTACAGCGCCGACGAGCCGACGACCGTCATGGCCTTCTACGTCAATGCCGTCTACCTGGTGGCCGCTGCTGGCATCGCGATGGTCTTCCACCTGATGGGCATCACCCACGCCGCGCACCCGAGCCTCGAATTCCTCGTCAGGCCATGGGACATGCCGAACGCCACCGATCTGGCCCTCATGGGCCTGTGCGGTGTCATCGCGGCGCTGGGCATGGCGCTGCTGACCCACGCCTATCGCCTGGCGCGCGCCAACCTCGTCACGGTGTTCGAGTACACCGGCATGCTGTGGGTGCCGCTCTGGGGGTTCCTGTTCTTCCAGGAGGTTCCGCGATGGACCACGGTGATCGGCACACTGATCATCATCGCCGCGGGCATATTCGCCGTCAGGAATGCCAAGGCTTAAGGTGCGACCTGCTCGCTCAGGATCTTGAAATCGCCGACGTAGCTCTTCGGCATGCCCGGAGCTGCAACGACGCGCAGCCACAGGCCCTTGCCCATCTCGCCGCCGGAAATGGCGAAGGTGCGGGCTTCGGCGGATTGCGGCAAGTCAAAGCTCATCACCGGCCGGCCCGCTGCGCCGATGTCCGCCTCGGGCAGCACCATCACATCAACCGACTTCGCCATGGAGGCAGGGTCGACACCCGCTGGCGGCTGGTACTCGAGTGCCGTCACCTGCTGCGCACGATTTCCGCTGAACAGCACGAGGATGTTCAGCTCGGTATCGGGCGGCGAGATGGCGACGAAGGTGTCATCCTGCCCGTCGAACAGGCTGGAGAAACTGTAGCGATTCTCGCTGCCGTCCTTGAGTGCTGCAGTGAACGCCGCGCCCTCGGCTAGGTTGACGGTCTGGGTGGCCAGTTTCGGCGCCTCGGTCTTCGACACCGTCTCGTTTGGCACCACGGCGTCGGCCTTCTGCGGGTCAACCGACACCACCACGTTCACCGGCGGCTGGGCCGCCTGGTGAGGCAGGAAGGTCTGGTAGGCAGCGAGCCCGACGCCGGCAATCGCCGCCAGGCTCGATATGACGATGTGGAAATTGGTGAGCTTCACCGAATTAGGCTTTGAGGATGCTACGTCCTGCATAGGTGGCCTGCGATCCCAGTTCTTCCTCGATACGAAGAAGCTGATTGTATTTGGCCAACCGGTCCGAACGCGCCAGCGAGCCAGTCTTGATCTGACCGCAGTTTGTGGCAACAGCAAGGTCCGCGATTGTCGAATCTTCGGTTTCGCCCGAGCGATGCGACATGACGGCGGTGTAGCCCGCCTTGTGCGCCATCTCGACGGCTTCCAGCGTCTCGGTCAGCGAGCCGATCTGGTTCACCTTGACGAGGATCGAGTTGGCGATGCCCTCGGAAATGCCCTTCTTCAGGCGCTTGGTGTTGGTGACGAACAGGTCGTCGCCGACGAGCTGGTGGGTCTTGCCGATGAGGTCGGTCACCTGCTTCCAGCCGTCCCAGTCATCTTCCGACATGCCGTCCTCGATCGAGAAGATCGGGTAGGACTTCGCCAGCATGGCAAGGTATTCGGCCTGCTCCTTGATCGAGCGCTTCTTGCCCTCGCCCTCGTAATCGTAGACGCCGTTCTTGAAGAACTCAGTGGCCGCGCAGTCCATGGCCAGATAGATGTCCTTGCCTGCCTTGTAACCCGCCTGCTCCACAGCCTTCATCACGAAGTCGAGGGCCGCCTCGGCCGACGGCAGGTTGGGCGCAAAGCCGCCTTCGTCGCCAACGTTGGTATTGTGGCCAGCCTTCTTGAGGGCGCCTTTCAGCGTGTGGAAGATTTCTGCACCCATGCGCAGGCCTTCGCGGAAGCTGTCCGCTCCCACCGGCATGATCATGAATTCCTGGAAGTCGATCGGGTTGTCGGCATGGGCGCCGCCATTGATGATGTTCATCATCGGCACCGGCAGCACGCGCGAGGCCGCACCACCGACATAGCGGTAGAGCGGAAGGCCTGCCGCATCCGCCGCCGCCTTGGCTGTGGCAAGCGAAACGCCGAGGATGGCGTTGGCGCCAAGCCGCGCCTTGTTGGGCGTGCCGTCGAGTTCGATCATCGCCTGGTCGATGGCGATCTGGTCCTCGGCTTCCATGCCGGCCAGCGCATCGAAGATCTCGCCGTTGACGGCGGCCACCGCCTTGAGGACGCCCTTGCCGAGATAACGTGCCTTGTCACCGTCGCGCAGCTCGACCGCCTCATGGGCCCCCGTCGAAGCGCCCGAGGGGACGCCGGCGCGGCCCATGGAACCGTCTTCCAGCACCACATCAACCTCCACCGTCGGGTTGCCGCGGCTGTCGAGGATTTCGCGGGCGGTGATGTCGATGATTGTGGTCATGGCCAGGTCCCTTGATGTGCGTAAATCAGGCAGTGGTTATGGCGGGAGGCCATGGCGTTTGCAAGACGGTTCCGAGCCCGGACCCAGGCCGGCTTCCGCTCTTCAGGCGCCCTTCGCCACCTTGTCGAGAGCCATCAACGTCCTGAGCAGATCCTCGAGCTTGTCGAGCGGCACCATGTTCGGCCCGTCGGACGGGGCATTGTCCGGGTCTTCATGCGTCTCGATGAAAACGCCTGCCACACCCACGGCAACCGCAGCGCGTGCAAGCACTGGCACCATGCGACGGTCACCACCGGAGGACGCCCCCTGCCCCCCGGGCTGCTGCACCGAATGCGTGGCATCGAAAATCACCGGCGCGCCCATTTCTTCCATGATGGGCAGGGCCCGCATGTCAGACACCAGCGTGTTGTAACCGAACGATGCACCGCGCTCCGTGAGCATCACATTGGGATTGCCGCTCTCGACGATCTTGGCCAGTACGTTCTTCATGTCCCAGGGAGCGAGGAACTGTCCCTTCTTCACGTTGACGATGCGTCCCGTCTTGGCGGCGGCGATCAGAAGGTCGGTCTGTCGGCACAGGAAGGCCGGAATCTGGAGGACGTCGACCACAGTCGCCAGTTCGGCGCACTGGCCATTCTCGTGAACATCCGTCAGCACCGGAAGCCCCAGTTCCTTGCGGATGTCGGCGAAGACCGCAAGTGACTTCTCGAGGCCCATGCCACGCTTGCCCGTGAGACTGGTGCGGTTCGCCTTGTCGAAGCTCGACTTGTAGACGAGCCCGATCCCCAGCCTGCCGCAGATTTCCCTGAGGCGGCCGGCCATCATGAAGGCATGGTCGCGGCTCTCCATCTGGCAGGGACCGGCGATCAGCGACAGCGGCAGCGCATTGCCGAATTTCACATTGGCGGAGGAAACAATCGAATTGGGCGTCATTTTTTGGGATACACCAGGAAAGTGCCCGAGCCGTGGGCATAGAGTTTGCCGTGTTCGTCGATGAGCCGCGCATCTGCCGTCAGCATGGTGCGGCCGGCATGGATCACCGTGCCGGTGCACAAAAGCCGTTTCACCGATGCGTCGATCTTGCCGACATAGTTGACCTTGAGTTCGATGGTGCCGTAGCCGATGCCGGCAGGAAGCTTGGTCTGCACCGCGCAGCCGGTGGCGCTGTCGATCAGCGTTGCCGCGTAGCCGCCGTGCAGTCGCATCTGCGGGTTGTAGTACCGGGGCGACGGAAAGGCCTCGAACGTGGCGCTGCCATCCTCCACAGCAATCAGCTTGAAATTCATGGTCTCGGCCATGGCCGAGCCGTGCCAGTCCTTCAGCAGCTCGCGAAGATAGTCGAGCCCGCTTTGCGGATGGTTGTCGTGTGCTTGCGTGTCCATGCCCATCCCGTCATTACGCCGACTGCACCACGGGCACAGCCTGGGCAATGGTTATGCCCTCGCCCCGGAACCGGGACAACAGCGAGAAACGAATATCACTTGCGACCTGGGAACCCATCAGAACATCCGCGACGAAGGCCCGCACCACGAATTCAAGCCCGTTCTTGCCGAAACTCGTGAGCAGTACTGTCGGCGCAGGATGGGTCAGAACCTTGGGGTGGCCGCACGTTGTCTCAAGCAGAAGTTTCTTCATGACGTCCGGGTCGGTGTCGTAGTCGACCACCACGTCGATCGAGAAGCGACCCATGTCGTCATTGTGTGTCCAGTTCTTGACGGCTTCGGTGACGAGCGCCGAATTCGGCAGGATGATGGAACAGGAATCAAAAGTCTCGATCTCGGTGGAACGCACGTTGATCCGCCGGACAATGCCTTCACCTTCCGGCAGCGATACCCAGTCGCCCACCCGGATCGGACGCTCGGCGAGCAGGATGACGCCAGACACGAAGTTGTTGATGATCGACTGCAGGCCAAGCCCGATGCCGAGGCCGAGCGCGCCGGCGATGATCGCGAGGCTCGAGAAATCCACACCGGCGGCGGTCAGCGCGAAAACACCGGCCAGCAGGTAACCGATGTAGCTCGACCCCGTCAGGATCGAGTCCTGCACGCCCTTCTTGATCCGGGTGTCGGAGAGGATGCGGTGGTCGAGCCAGCTGTTGAACACCTTGGTGGCGAGGATGCCGGCCACCAGGATTGTCAGCATGATGGCCAGCGTGCCCGGAAGGATGGTGACATCCCCGATAGTTATGCCCAGCGCCAGGGTGTTCATCAGCCCGCGCATGTCGACCCAGTTCAGTGTCCACAGCAGAAGCAGAAGCGGAATGCCGGCGATCACCAGAACGAGGTCGACCATGGTGCGGAATATCAGACCCAGGCGCTCGATGGCTCGCTCGCTCAATCCGGAGATGCGCCGCAGGAAGACGCCGAAGTTCGACTGCGGGTCGAAGCTCGCCTGCACCATCGCGTCGAACAGGTGGTAAACGAGGAAGACCAGCGTCACCACCATCGTGGTGCGCACAATCTGGTGGGCGATGTAGTCGCCGAGCGCCAGATAGCCAAAAATCAGCGATGTGAAACCGATGATGATGAGCAGCCAGGCCAGCGGCACCAGCTTCCTCGCCCAGCTGAAATAGAACCGACGCTTGTCGTCGTCCGGCAGGCCCTGCTGGTCGTGCAGCACCAGCAAGACGATGCTGGACAGCACCAACAGGCTCAGCGCACCGAGCGCCGTCTGGCCCTGCGTGTAATTCAGTCCCAGGTACATGCCGCCCGAAACCTGTCCCAGCTGCCTGTTGAAGGAGGCGACGAAAGCCGTGAGGCCGACGAGCAAGGTGACCCGCGATGCCGCGCGTTCGTCCAGGTCGACGATGCGGATTTCCGGTTTGCCGGGTGCCGTCACGCGGCGTGCGAGAACGTAGTAGAAGATGGTGGTGAACACCGTGTCGCGCAGCGAGTCCCACAACAACACCATGCGCGGATTGGCGTCGGTGAAATAACCACTCGTCTCGAGGGCGAAGCGGATGGGAAAGAACACGACGGCAAGGGCCGCAAAGGTGACGATCAGGGCCCGGAAGACGATCCACAGCCTGGTCATGTTGTCGAGCGGGCGGCCCGAGTTCGAATAGCCCGTCAGCCAACGCGAGAAGAAGCGGTTGATGAGCCGGAAGGCCAGGCCCGCGCCAAAAACGATCGCCGGGATCGTCAGCAACCCAAGCGGCTGCGCGGTCTGCGACACGTCCCCCCACCAATTGCGGAGCATGAGTGACAGACCGGCGAACAGCACGCCGATGCCGGCGACGAGGTCAACCCAGACATCGAAATTGAGGATCGACCGGCTGCGGTCGAAGATTCGGCCGAAGAACTGGTCGCGCTGCAACGTCGAAACGGACCGCGAGGCTTGTTCGGCCTCGACGGTGACGACGTCGAGTTGCGCCTTGATGCTTTGCAGCTTGTCCCGCGTCGCGGTGACATCGGCGCGCGACTGCGCAACGCCTTCATCCTCCCTTTGACCGGCGGCGGGCGCCGTGCCCAGCGAGTTCAACTGCTGAGTGACTTCGCCCAGTGGCGCAACCAGCTTGAGCGAACGGTCGGCTGCTGTGGTGCGGATCTTTTCCAGCGTCACCTTGAGATTGGCGAGGTTCTGGTCGCTGAGATTGGGCCGGCTCAGGGTCTGCGTTGCCATGTCGAGGTCGATGCGTAGCTGCTGCAGGCCACGATCGGTTTCGCCGATGATGGCGCGGTCGAATGCGAAGCCCGCGGAGGCGGCAAGGAGCAGCGCCAGAAGCGCCGT
>Ga0194051_1000064_pt1 | contig 50713 bp, 39 predicted proteins | sample SepL2320m_MetaG_FD_161275 | JGI IMG/M metagenome (GOLD analysis project Ga0194051, IMG submission 161275) | Anoxic zone freshwater microbial communities from boreal shield lake in IISD Experimental Lakes Area, Ontario, Canada - Sep2016-L239-20m | ecosystem: Environmental > Aquatic > Freshwater >... | reverse complement strand
CGTGTGCAGGTTGCCGCGCCAGAAGCGTCCGGACGCTTCTGGCGCGGCAACCTGCACACGCATTCGAACCTCTCGGACGGCGCGCTGGAGCCGAAGGCCGTGGTCGATGCCTACAAGCAGGCTGGCTATGACTTCATGCAGCTCTCCGAACACTTCATCGAGCACTTCGATTTCCCCATCGCCGACACGCGCCCCTTCCGCTCCAACAGCTACACCACGCTGCTTGGCGTCGAACTGCATGCGCCGGAAACGCAGGTGGGCGAGCTCTGGCACATCGTGGCCGCTGGCCTGCCGCTGGATTTCCCGCGCAACCTGCCCGGTGAAACGGGCGCTCAGCTTGCAAGGCGTGCCCGCGAGGCCGGCGCCTTCATCGGCATTGCGCACCCCGCATGGTCGCAGCTGACGATCGAAGATGGTCGCGCCATCGACGCAGCGCATGCGGTGGAGATCTACAACCATGGCTGCGCCATCGAGAACGACCGCGGCGATGGCTGGTACTTGGCCGACCAGCTGTTCACCGAGGGCAAGCGCCTCACCGCCTTTGCCACCGATGACGCGCATTTCAAGGGGCCGGACTATTTCGGCGGCTGGGTGCATGTGAAGGCGGAGAGCCTCGACCCCGACGCGCTGCTTGAGAGCCTGAAGAAGGGCCTGTATTATTCGAGCATGGGCCCGCAGCTCCATGCCATCGAGATGAACGGCAAGGAGATCTCCATTTCCTGCTCGCCCGTCGACACCATCACGGTGGTCTGCGGCACGTCACGCAGCGCGGTGCGTATTGGCAAGGCCATCACCGATGCGAGCTTCGACCTCGCCAAGCTGGAAAAAGGCTGGCTACTGAAGAGGACGAGCCCGTGGTTCCGCGTCACCGTCATCGACGGCGCGGGCAAGCGCGCCTGGTCGAACCCCATCTGGTGGGACGAGATCGCCTGAGGTCCGCCTGGTGAATGCTCAAGCCAATAATCTAGACGTCATCATCGCCGGGCTTGACCCGGCGATCCTTTTCGCCAGACCCGCAAAGGATGCCCGGGTCAAGCCCGGGCATGATGAACGGGGTGAAACGCAGTCATTCTTTGCATGACCCGCCTGCCGCTCTGGATCGTCATCTGCGGTCTCGGGCTCACCCAGATCATTGGCTGGGGCACGACCTATTACATGCTCGGCGCCCTGTCGCAGGACATTGCGCTCTCGACCGGCTGGTCGGGCACGCTGATCTTCGGTGCCTTCTCGGGCGCGCTGCTGCTGAGCGGCGTGATCTCACGCCGCGGCGGGCGGTTGATCGACCGGATCGGCGGCCAGCGGGTGATGATGGCAGGCTCGCTCTGCGCGGCGGTGGGACTGGCGCTCATGGGCGCGTTCCCGCATCCCGTCACCTATTGTATCGGCTGGCTGCTGCTGGGCCTTGCCATGCGGTTTGCCACCTATGACGCCGCCTTCGCCAGCCTGACACAGATCGTGGGGCAAGGCGCGCGCCGCGCCATCTCCTATCTCACGCTGTTCGGCGGGCTTGCCTCTACGGTGTTCTGGCCGGTGAGCCATTACCTGGCGCTGAACATCGGGTGGTCGCACACGCTGCTGGCCTATGCCGCGCTGAACTTGTTCATCTGCCTGCCCATTCACTGGCTGGTGCTGCACGCCGCGCGCGGCGACCGCGCGGCGGAGCGCGTGAGCGACAGCGCAACACCCAGCCTCGCCGGCCGCGGGCGGCTGATGGCGATCACCCTGTTCGCCACCGCTCTGGCGCTGAATGGCCTCGTCTTCTCCGCGATCTCGGCGCATGCCGTGCCGCTGTTCCAGGGGCTGGGTTTTGCAGGCAACGAGGCCGTGTTCATGGCGGCCCTCATCGGCCCGTCGCAAGTGGCGAGCCGACTGGGCGAGATCCTGATCGGGCGGCACCTGACGCCGATGCAGCTGGGCCTCATCGCCTTCGGGCTGCTGCCCGTGGCAGTGGGTCTCTTCGCGCTGATGGGCTTCTCATGGCCTGCGGCCATCGGCTTCGCGGTGCTCTATGGCGCGTCGAACGGACTCGTCACCATCGCCAAGGGTGCCGTGCCGCTGATGCTGTTCGGAACCAAGGGCTATGGCGAGGTGCTGGGCGTTATCTCGGCACCCAACCTGATCCTCAACGCCGCCGCGCCTTTGTTGTTCTCGCTGCTGCTCGGCGTGGTGAGCCCGCAGGTATCGCTGCTGATCGCAGGTGCATCGGCGCTGGCTTCAACCCTGTTCATGCTGTGGCTGACGCGGCTTCACCCACAGCACGCCCAGTAGCGTGAGGACAGCGAAGGCGCCGCCTGCGAGGAAGGTTGCGGAAGGGCCATAGGCATCCCACAACACGCCCGCCAGCACGCTGCCGACCAGCAGCGCCAACCCGCTGGCGAGGTTGAACATGCCGAAGGCCGTGCCGCGCAATGCCTTGGGTGCCGTATCGGCCACCATGGTCGAGAGGCCACCCTGGGTGAGCCCCATGTGCAGGCCCCACAGTGCCACACCGATCATCATGGAGGTGATGGACCCGCCGAAGGCCAGGACGAGATCGGCAATGACAAGCACGATGAGCCCGGCGACCAGCAGTCCCACGCGTCCAACGCGATCCGACAACGCGCCCGCCGGATAGGACGACAGCGAATAGACGACGCTCATCACCACCATCACCATTGGCACCCAGGCATTCGACAAGCCCGCAGCGGACGCCTTGAGCACGAGGAAGGCTTCCGAGAAGCGGGCCAGCATCATGGCGGAGCCCACCGCCGTGACCTGCCAGAAGGCGGGGCCGAGTGAGGACGCCGTGCGCAGGTCGAAGCCCGGCTTCTTCTCGCCCTGGCTACGGTGTTGCACATCCTCGACGCCGAATGCGAGGAAGGCCACTGCGATGACGGCGGGGATGCAGGCCACCCACATCACGCTCCGCAGGTCGAACAGGAACAACGACATCAGGACGATGGCGATGAGCGGGCCTGCAAAGGCGCCCACCGTATCCAGCGACTGGCGAAGGCCGAAGGCGGCGCCACGCAGTTCAGGTGGTGCGATATCGGCCACAAGCGCATCGCGCGGGGCGCCACGGATGCCCTTGCCCACCCGGTCGATGAAGCGGGCAGCGAAGACCGACTCGACGGAGCTTGCCAGCGGAAACAGCGGCTTCACCACAGCCGCCAGCCCATAGCCCAGCAGCGCCAACCCCTTGCGGCTGCCCCAGCGGTCGCTGAGGACCCCGGAAAACAGCTTGGCGACTTGCGCCGTTGCCTCGGCAATGCCCTCCAGCAGGCCCAGAAGCGCGGCCGAAGCCCCCAGCGTGCCGACCACGAAGAGCGGCAGGATGGCGTGCACCATCTCGGAGGAGACATCCATGAAAAGGCTCACGAATCCCAGCATCCAGATACCGCGGGGCAGATTTTTCGGTAGCATCTGGTCAACTTCCGTCTGACTGGCGGTCAAGGGTTCGAAGTGATAATCAGCCCCCCGAAACCTTTCCGCAATAAGCAGATTTCGAGGACTGCCATGAGCAAGACCCGCACCGAGACGGACACCTTCGGCCCTATCGAGGTCGATACCACGAAATACTGGGGTGCGCAGGCGCAGCGCTCGATCGGCAATTTCAAGATCGGCTGGGAGCGCCAGCCGCTTCCCGTGGTGCGCGCGCTGGGCATCGTGAAGCGCGCCGCGGCCGAGACCAACATGGCACTGGGCCGCCTCGACAAGACCGTGGGCGAAACCGTGGTCAAGGCCGCACAGGAGGTGATCGACGGAAAGCTCGACGAGCACTTCCCGCTGGTCGTCTGGCAGACGGGATCCGGCACCCAGTCGAACATGAATGCCAACGAGGTGATCTCCAACCGGGCAATCGAGATGATGGGCGGCGTGATGGGCTCCAAGAAGCCCGTGCACCCCAATGACCATGTCAACATGAGCCAGTCGTCGAACGACACCTACCCCACCGCCATGCACATCGCGGCGGCGGAAGAGGTGGAACACCGGCTGATCCCGGCGCTGAAGCACCTGCACAAGGCGCTCGACAAGAAGGCCCATGACTGGAACCTCATCATCAAGATCGGCCGCACCCACACGCAGGATGCAACGCCCCTGACACTCGGCCAGGAATTCTCCGGCTATGCCCAGCAGGTGCGGAACGGCATCAAGCGCATCCAGATGACCATGCCGATGCTGATGGAACTCGCTCAGGGCGGCACGGCCGTGGGCACCGGCCTCAACGCGCCCGTGGGCTTCGCCGAGATGGTGGCGGACCGCATCGCCAAGATCACCGGCATGCCCTTCACCTCCGCGCCGAACAAGTTCGAGGCACTTGCCGCGCATGATGCGATGGTGATGACCCATGGTGCCATCAACACGGTGGCCGTGTCGCTGTTCAAGATCGCCAACGACATCCGCCTGCTGGGCTCCGGCCCGCGCTCAGGGCTTGGCGAGCTTTCGCTGCCGGAAAACGAGCCGGGCTCGTCCATCATGCCGGGCAAGGTGAACCCGACGCAGTGCGAAGCGCTCACCATGGTTTGCGTGCAGGTATTCGGCAACCAGGCGGCGCTGAGCTTCGCTGGCAGCCAGGGCCACTTTGAGCTCAACGTCTACAACCCGGTGATGGCTTACAACTTCCTGCAGTCGGTGCGGCTGCTGGCGGATGCCGCCGTGAGCTTCACCGACAACTGCGTGGTGGGCATCGTGGCGCGCGAGGACAACATCAAGCGTGCGCTCGATAACTCGCTGATGCTGGTCACCGCGCTTGCCCCCAAGTACGGCTATGACCGCGCGGCGAAGATTGCCAAGACCGCTCACAAGAACGGTACTACGCTGCGCGAGGAAGCCGTGAAAGACGGCATCCCCGGAGACGACTTCGACCTCATCGTGCGCCCCGAGGACATGATCGGACCGAAGTGATGGGCGAGATCGTCAGCCTCAAGCTCCACCGCAAGCGCAAGGACCGCGTCGCGAGGGAAGACGCAGCCGGAGAAAACCGCGTGCAGTTCGGCCGCACCAAGGCGGAGAAAAAGCTGACGGACGCGACGAACGACAAGGCCGCAAAGGACCTCGAGCAGCACAAGCGCGAGGAGTGATGCGCAAGGACCTCAAGCGATCGCTTACCATCGAAGGCCACCGCACCTCGCTGTCGCTGGAGCCCGAATTCTGGGAGGCGCTGCAGAAGGCGGCAGCGAAGCGCAAGATGACTGTTGCCGCACTTGTCGCCGAGATCGACCAGGCCCGCGGCGAGCGCAACCTGTCCAGCGCGGCGCGGGTGTGGCTGCTGAAGGACGCTGCTACACAGTAGTTGGCTGCAAGCAGCGCAACTCTCTCCACTCAGGTCCTCTTCCGCGGACTTGATCCGCGCATCCGATGATGCGCCACAGAGAGGATGCCCGGGTCACGCCCGGGCATGATGAATTCTCAGGCAGCCCGAACCTGGACCACTACTGCGACGGCGAGAAATTCGGTGGTGGCGATATCTTCACGGGGGCGCCGGGCGGGTTCGCCAGGATCACCGGCTTCACCGTGGTGGGCTTGCGCGGTTGCGATGGCTTCGCGGCAGCGGGCTGCGGCGAAACCGCGGTACCCGGGGCTGCGTCGCTTGCGTCCGACACCTTCCGCCATGTCTTCAACTCGCGTAGGCGCTGGCGGATCTCGACCTTGTTCATCTCGGTGTTGGCGGCGCGCTCCGCTTCGATCTGGCGGCGCAAGCGGTCGGCCTCCATCACCTGCATCTCGGCCTGCACCTTGAGTTCGCGCCTTCGCAACAGCAACTCATCACGCTGGGCATAATAGGCCTGCAGCCGTGCCTCGTCTTCGATGCGCTGCTTCTCTTCTTCCTGCGCCAGCCGCGCCTGCTCCTGCTGCAGGCGTTCGAGCTCGTTGATGCCCTGCTGCATGATGGTGACGCCAAGCGAGGTGGCGATCTCCGAATTGTTCTCGCTCCTCACCAGCGCCATGGGCGGGCCGGCATAGGCAATGCTCATCGCCGGAAGATTTGGTCGGGCCTTGAGCGAGAGGCCCACGTCCATGTCGACTTCGCCCTGCGCGAGATCGGCCAGAGTCTTGACGTAGACGCCTGCATCATCATCAACATGCTGGACCGGCGAAAAGCGCATTTCACCGCCCTGCAGGCCGATGGTGCCGTTCACCGCACCGAAATCGAGCCCAATGCCGCCGCGCATCGCGGCAAAGGCAGCGCCGATGCCGCTCGCATCCTTTGCCGCTGCAAGCACCGTGGTGAAAGCGGAGGGCGTGATGCCCAAGAGCTTGAATCCCTCCAAAGCGAACTTCCCCTCGCCCTGTGCGGCGGCAAGTGCGGCACCGGGGCTGCGGCCCGCACTGGTGAAGGTCAGATCCAGCGACCCCTCGCCTGAGGCCACTGGCCCTCCGGTAACGAGCGCCAGCTGCTGGGCCAGGTCCACCGGCATGCGCATCTTGCCGGAGATATTGCGGCTCTCGTCCGTTCCCGACGAGGTGACATCGAGCAGCGCGTCACGGCCATCGGCGTCCTTGCCGCTCATCGCGACGTGAATTTCACCGGGCTTGGCCTCGATCCCAAACGAGGCGCTTTGTGCCGTGAAGTGGCGATGCACTTCCAGCGCTGAGGGCGTCAGCCACAATTGCCCCGTGAGGCCAAAGGGCAGCGCGGTGGCGAAGCCCGTTTCCGGCCCCGCCGCGGGACCCGACCAATCGACGAAGGCAGCGCCCATCAGATCACGCAGCCGCAGCGGGCCGGTATTGAGCCGCGCATCCAGCACATTGGCGGGCGTCAGGCTGGCCTCACCGCTGAAGGGTACCGTGCCGAGGCGGCCGCTGATGTCCGCCAGCGTCCACTTGCCATCGCCCCAGGCCAGCGCCGCATCACCGACCAGCACACCGCTGGCATAGTCGGCTACAGGCATGCCCGTGGCGGCGAAAAGCGGGGCTGCATCAGTGGCGCGCAAAGAAAGCTTGCCGTCGAGGCCATAGCCCTCGGCCAGCAGACTGGTGACCCCCTGATAATCGAGCCGCCCGCCCAACGCTTGAATGGTGGCAGTGGTCTGGAAGCCCAAGGCCATGCTGCCCCTGGCATCCAGCGCCAGTCCACCGGGCATCGTGTCCTGCCCGGCCGATGCAAGGCCGATCAGCGCGAGGACAGGCGACGAGCTGGGCGCATCGATGCGCGCCTTGCCACTCAGCGCGCTGTCCGGCCCGACCGTGCCGGAGGCGGACATTGTGAGCGGCCCCGCCGTGCCACCAGCCTTCAGCGTGGTGACAAGGCCACCCTCGCCCGGCTTCACCCCGAGGTCGGCGCGCAAAGCCGTGGCGCCGAGGTTCTGCGCCCAGCCGGGAAGACCATCGCCGCTGGCCAGGCCGAGGAGCCTGATGAGGCCGCCCGGATCATCCGCCTTCACATCGACGCTGATGGAGCCGTCGGCCCCCTTGCCATTGTCGAGGATGAGGCCAGAGGCCGTGACATTGGCACCGCCCACCGAGCCGATGTTCAGCGCGCGGAGATCGAGGCCATTGGCGCCGGACTGCAGGTCAAGCGCAACGTCCTGTGCGGTGACCGTGTTCATCAACAGTTCGTCAGCCTTCACCTTGAGGCGCAGGTCCGGTGCATCGGGGCGCGGCAGCAGGAAGCCGAGCACACCGCCCGCACCCTGCTTCGCTGCAGCCTCGAAGGCGGGGATGCCCTGCGGCGCATAGGCATCGAGATCGAAGCGGCCACTCTCGACGTCGAGATCAACCGCGCCGCGGCCCGCCGATGTTACGGCGAGCGCCCCCTTGCCGGGTTCGCCATCGAGCTCGAAGTCGCTGCCCGTCAGGCGCAGGCCCTGCGGCGTGACGCTGAGGCCCGTTTGCAGCTTGAGGCGGCCGCGGTTTCCCGTCCACAGTGACCCGAGGCTCTCGCGCAGGCCGGGCCAGAGCCACAGGGTGAACTCGCGCAGGTCATTGGCTTCGAGCCCAAGATCGCCCGACAACTCGCCGCCGCCGGGTGCTGTAAAATAGCGGCCCTTGAACAGCATCTCGCTGCGGCCCGGCAGTCCGGAGGAGAACCGGTTGACGGTGAGGCGGTCACGGTCGGCCGCAATTGCCAGTTCGACATTGTCGAAGCTCTGGCCCTCGCTCTTGAGCGAGGTGACCTTGATGCGGCCGTCGAGGCTCATGTCACCAGGCAGCAGTGCCAGCAAACCGTCGATGACGGCGAGGCTGCCCGCCTTGCGCAGCACGTCACGCGACTTGGCCCCGGCTAGTTCGTCAAGGTCAAGCAGCGAGGCAGAGAGATCGGCCTTCGCATCGATGTGACTGCCTAAACGCAGCGAGGCAGAACCGGTGGCGATGGCGCTGGCGTTGGCGGGATCATCGCGGCTCACCTGAATGTCGGCGAAGTCGAGCTGGTCGAAATTACCCTTGGCCTTGGCGGTGAAGACGAGCGGGCGGATCTGGCCCTCGGCATCACCCTTGCCGTCATCGCTCTGGGCGGGCGCCACCTGAACGTCGCCCGCAGCGACCCCATCCTTGTAGGTGCCATCGAAGCTGTAGACCTTGCCGGAGTTATCCGCCGCCTGGACCTTGAGGCCGAAGAGAAAGGGCTGGCCCTTCACGTAAGCGGCAGTGTTCAGTGCAACATTGACCGGCCTGTCATTGTAGATGGCGCGGGCCCGCAGCCGCCAAGGACCGATGACGCCCGGCGAGGCCACGTCGGCGTTGATGTCGTCGAGCGTCACCGTCTCGCCGCGGCGGTGGTCGCGAAAGTTCACCGTGGCACCGGTGAGCGTAATCTTGTCCAGCTTCACCCGCGAGAGGATGTCGCTGTTGACGAGGTCGGCCGAGGGTTGGAGAATCCAGTTGCTTTCGCCTGACTCCAGCCGTTCGAAATTCACTTCCGGGTCCTGGATGGCGATGCTCTCGACGTCGATGCCGCCCTGCAGGAGGCCCTGCAACGTCATGTTGACGGTGAGGCGCGCGGCGGAGGCGAATTCCTTGGCGTCCATGCCATCAGGGCTGGCGACGCGGACATTCTCAACGGTGAGGCGCGGCCACGGGAAGAGTCGTGCCGAAACCGGTCCCTCGACGATCACGTCGCGGCCCGTCAGCTTCTTGCCATAGGCCTCGAGGTCGGCGCGGTAGCCGTTCCAGTCGATGACGAAGGGCGCCACCAACAGGCCAACAACGGCGATGACCAGCAGGATGCCGAGATACAGGACGGGTGACTTCCACATCTTCATGGACCCGGATCTTTGGCGCTTACCTGGAGCCATCAGATGGCGGCGTTCTTGCCGGGGTTCATGATGTTCTTCGGGTCCAGCGCGCGCTTGATGTCGCGCATGAAGGCGAGTGCCGGCCCATGCTCCTTCTCGAGATAGGCGCGCTTGCCGGAGCCGATGCCATGCTCGCCGGTGCAGGTGCCGCCCATGGCAATGGCGCGGTCGATCATCCGGCCATAGACCTCCTTCACGCGGGCGTATTCAGCTGTGTCCGAGCGGTCGCAATAGAGCACCACGTGGAAATTGCCGTCGCCCACGTGCCCGACGATGGGGCCATAGAGATTGTTGGCGGCAAGGTCCGCCTGGGTTTCGGTCACGCAGTCGGCGAGCCTGGAGATCGGGACGCAGACGTCCGTTGCCAGCGACTCCTTGCCCGGCATCAGCGCCTTGGTGGCCCAGAACGCATCATGGCGGGCCTGCCACAGCTTCTGCCGGTCCTCTTCCCTGGTGGCGATGCTGTATGGGCCGCCGCCCAGTTCCTCGGCAATGGCCGCGAAGGTTTCAGCCTGCTCATGCGCCGAGGCCTCGGTGCCGTGGAATTCGAGGAACAGGGTGGGCGTGACCTTGAGATCGAGGTTGGAATAGCTGTTGAAGGCCTTCACATGCTCGGCGTCGACCAGCTCGATGCGGGCCACCGGAATGCCCATCTGGATCGCGGTGATCGTCGCCTTGCAGCAGGCCTCCACGCTCGGGAAGGGGCAGACGGCCGAGACGATGGATTCCGGGATGCCATAAAGCTTGAGCGCCACCTCGGTGATGACGCCAAGGGTGCCTTCGGAGCCGACGAGAAGCCGGGTGAGGTCATAACCGGCAGACGACTTCTTGGCGCGGCTGCCAGTGCGGATGATCTCGCCGTTCGCCATGACCGCGGTGACGTTGAGGACGTTCTCCCGCATGGTGCCGTAGCGCACGGCATTGGTGCCCGAGGCGCGCGTGGCCGTCATGCCGCCGAGGCTGGCATCGGCACCCGGATCGACCGGGAAGAACAGGCCCTGGTCGCGCAGATGCGCGTTGAGCTGCTTGCGCGTGACACCTGCCTCCACCCGGCAGTCGAGGTCCGAAGCATTGACCTCAAGGATGTGGTTCATTTGCGACAGGTCGATGGAGATGCCGCCGAAGGGAGCGGAGAAGTGCCCTTCAAGCGAGGTGCCGGTGCCATATGGAATGACCGGGGTGCCGTGCCTGGCGCAGGTGGCGACGATGCGCTGCACCTCCTCCGTGGTCTTCACGAAGGCCACGGCGTCGGGCGGGGCGCCGGGGTTCCATGTCTGGTCCTTGCCGTGCTGCTCGCGCACGGCAGGCGCAGTGGAAAGCCGGTCGCCGAGCCATGAGCGGAGGTCGGCCACGGTCTGGGTTGTGCTGTTCTTGGGAGGCGGAGTATCCATGGTGGGGAAATTAACCGGAAACCGGAGTTTTTGCGATGGGTTATCCTGCCCCTTTTGTGGGCCGCCTGCTGAAGGTGGAGGACCAGTGGGTCGACTACAATGGCCACTTCAACATGGCCTATTACAACGTGCTTTTCGACCGGGCGGGCGACGAGGCCTTCGAAGCCATCGGGCTGGGGCCGGACTACGTGAAGGAGCGCAATGCCTCCTTCTTCTCGCTGGAGTGCCACAACACCTACCTGCGGGAGCTGCATGCCGGTGATTCGGTACGAATCGAGACGCAGATTCTCGATTGCGATGCAAAACGGGTTCATTACGTGCAGCAGATGTTCCACGCCGCCGAGGGCTGGCTTGCCTGCGTGACCGAAATCATCGTGATGCACGTCGACATGGCGCTCAAGAAATCCGCCCCCTTCCCGCCCGATGTCATGGAAAAGATTGAGGCAATGCGCGAGGCACACCGCCATCTTCCGGTTCCGCCGCAAGTTGGGCACAAGATCGGCATCCCGAAAAAGGCGTGAGCGCAAAAGACGTCACATTCACGCAACATTAACGGCGCATTCAAACTCCATAGATGGTGAAATACCAACGAAGGAGGCGAAAATCATGAACAACGGTCTCAACCTGTTCGCGGAAGCGCTTGTTTTCGTTCATGGCAAGGGTGCCGAATCGGAAGCCGCCAAGCACGCCCAGATCTGCGAGCGACTGGGCGACATGGAAACGGCGGAGACGTGGCGTCAGCTTCAGGGCGCAGTGCGCACGCTGAAGCGCCCGGCAGACTGCGTGAACCTCCGCGCCGCCTGAGGTTTCGCATTTCGTTCTCATCGTTGCTATATAGGACCGAAGGATTCGGACCTTTTCGATGAGCAGCAAGAATTTTGACCTGAACGACTTCGGTGACGAGCAACCGGCCCCCGCGATCAAGCCCGGGGGCCTGGCGGCGCGTGCCTTGGGCGGCCAGGCCGAGCCGCCCTATCTGAAGGGCCTCAACCCCGAACAGCGGGCAGCCGTCGAGAATACCGACGGCCCCCTGCTCGTGCTGGCGGGTGCCGGCACCGGCAAGACGCGGGTGCTGACCACAAGGCTTGCCCATATCCTCGCCACCGGCAAGGCATGGCCTGGCCAAATGCTGGCGGTGACCTTCACCAACAAGGCGGCGCGCGAGATGCGCGACCGTATCGGTGCGCTGATTGGTGGTGCCGTCGAGGGCATGACCTGGCTCGGCACCTTCCATTCGATTGGCGTGAAGATCTTGCGGAACCATGCCGAACTGGCGGGGCTGCGCTCCGGCTTTTCGATCCTCGATACCGATGACCAGATCCGGCTCTTGAAGCAACTGCTCGAAGCCCATGACGTGGACGAGAAGCGCTGGCCGGCCCGGCAATTGGCCTCCCTCATAGATGGCTGGAAGAACCGCGGGTTGACGCCCGACCGCGTGCCGGCAGGCGAGGCCTCGGCCTTCGGCCATGGGGGCCTCGGCGGCAAGCTCTATGCCGAATACCAGCAGCGGCTGAAGGTGGTGAACGCTGCTGACTTCGGCGACCTGCTGCTCGAGGTGCTGCGCATCTTCCAGGAACACCCGGACGTGCTGAAGGAGTATCAGCGCCGCTTCAAATACATGCTGGTGGACGAATACCAGGACACCAACGTGGCGCAGTATCTGTGGTTGCGCCTGCTGGCGCAGGGCCACAAGAACATCTGCTGCGTGGGTGACGACGACCAGTCGATCTATGGCTGGCGCGGTGCAGAAGTCGACAACATCCTGCGCTTCGAGAAGGACTTCCCCGGTGCCAAGGTGATCCGGCTGGAACGCAACTACCGCTCGACGCCGCAGATATTGGGCGCGGCATCGGGCCTCATCGCCAAGAACGAGAGCAGGCTCGGCAAGACGCTGCACACCAACCGCGAGGACGGCGAGACCGTCACCGTGCGCGCCCACTGGGATGGCGACGAGGAAGCCCGCGTCATCGGCGAGGACATCGAGAACTTCCAGCGCAAGGGCGAAAAGCTGAACGACATGGCGATCCTGGTGCGCGCCTCGTTCCAGATGCGCGCCTTCGAAGACCGCTTCATTACCCTCGGCGTGCCCTATCGCGTCATCGGCGGCCCGCGCTTCTATGAACGCGCCGAAGTGCGCGATGCGCTGGCCTATCTGAAGATCGTCGCCTCGCCCGACAATGACCTGGCCTTCGAGCGCATCATCAACACGCCCAAGCGCGGCATCGGCGACACCTCGGTCAAGCGCATGCATGGCATTGCCCGCGCTCAAGGCATCTCGCTCTACCGCGCGGCGGAGGCAATCTCGCTGACTGACGAACTGCCCGCCAAGACGCGCGGCGCGCTACGCAAGCTCGTCGAGAGCTTCGGCCGCTGGCGGCAGATGGCGCAGGGCATTCCGCACACGGAACTGGCAGAAATCGTTCTGGACGAGTCCGGTTACACCGAGATGTGGCAGACCGACAAGAGCCCGGAGGCGCAGGGCCGCCTCGACAACCTCAAGGAACTCGTGCGCTCCATGGGCGATTTCGAGAACCTCGCTGGATTCCTCGAGCATATTTCACTTGTCATGGACGTCGAACAGTCGGCCGAGGAAGACAAGGTCTCGATCATGACCATGCACGGCGCCAAGGGGCTGGAATTCGGCACGGTGTTCCTGCCCGGCTGGGAGGAAGGCCTGTTCCCCAGCCAGCGCTCGCTCGACGAGAAGGGCCGCGCCGGGCTGGAGGAGGAGCGCCGCCTCGCTTACGTCGGCATCACCAGGGCCAAGCGCCGCGCCACCATTTCCTTCGCGCAGAACCGCCGAGTGCATAACCTCTGGCAAAATGCACTGCCCTCGCGCTTCATCGACGAATTGCCGGAGATGCATGTGGAGGTGGCCCCGATGGCCACAAGCTATGGCGGCTTCGGCCTCGGCACCTATGGCAAGAGCCGATTCGATGAGGAGCCCAAGCCTTTCGGCAACACCTATGCCACGCCCGGCTGGCAGCGCGCCCAACAGCGCTGGTCGGAAGGCAAGGCCACGCGCTCCACGCCGCACTTCATCGAAGGCGAGATGGTGGCGCGCAGCGCCGATGCCGTGAAATACGCCAAGGGCGAGCGCGTCTTCCACGAGAAGTTTGGTTATGGCGTCATCAGCGCGGTCGAAGGCAACAAGCTGACGATCGACTTCGACAAGGCCGGCGAGAAGCGCGTGATCGACAGCTTCGTGACGCGGGCGGACGCAAAATAATCATACAGACTTGACGCTGCGCGATCTCGCCAAGAGCAGGCGAATCACGGCGACTGATGCCATGTCCAGTTCAGCCGCAATCGTTCACCAGATCCTGCACGGCGAAGTCGCAAATAGAACTCCACTCGGAGTGGACGGCTTTCAGCCCCAATCCCGAACGCTGCGTGCAATCCTTCGCATCACGCGTGGCATGGAAACGATGTGGGCGCGCGTCACGCGCCACCGCTGATACCGCCAGTCTAAGCCTCAATCCTCTTGCCGCTCACCGCTTCACCCGCACCGGGTGACAGCGTCAGGAACTGAATGCAGGCCGTCACCGAGCATGCCGCCACGACGGCGAAGGCGATTGTGAAGTCCATCGGCGTCAGCGCCATCTCGCTGCGGAACCACTGCGCGGCTTCAAGCACGAAGGCGGCGAGCACCACGCCCATCGACAGCGAGAGCTGCTGCACCACAGTGTAGAGGCTCGTCGCGTAGCTTGCCTGCTGGTGGTCGACGTCAGAGTACGACATGGCGTTCAGTGCGGTGAACTGCAGCGAGCGCAGGAAGCCGCCGACGAAGAGCAGCGAGATGGCGATCAGATAGGGAGTCGACGACGACAAGAGCCCCATGATCGAGATCGAGACGCTGGCAAGCAGGCCGTTGACCAGCAGCAGGCGGCGGAAGCCGAAGCGGCGGATCATCTTCGCCGCCCCGAGCTTCATCGAGATGGCACCGGCTGCTGCCACGAAGGTGATCATGCCGGACTGGAAGGCGCTCATGCCATAGGCCAGCTGGAACATCAGCGGCAGCAGGAAGGGCACGGCCCCCACGCCCACCCGGAACAGGCTGCCGCCGACGACGCCCGCCCGGAAGGTTTCGATCCTGAGCAGCGACAGATCGAGGATGGGATGCTCGGTACGCCGCGCATGGCGGACGTAGAGGCCCGTCATCACCGCGCCGAACAGCACCAGCAGCGTGGGCGTCCAGCCGGGCAGCAGGTCACGCCCCATGACGGTGAGGCCAAAGATGAAGGAGGACAGGCCGAGGCCGGAGAGCAGGAAGCCCACCGTGTCGAGCTTGGGCACCTTGTCGACATGGGTGTCCGGCATCAGCACGGTGGCCAGCACGAAGGCGAGGATGCCGAAGGGCAGGTTCATCCAGAACACCCAGCGCCAGCCCACCGTGTCGGTGATGAAGCCGCCGACCGGTGGCCCGACCAGCGGGCCGATGAGGGCGGGAATGGTGAGCCAGGCCAAGGCATCGACCAGTTCCGCCTTGGGCACGGTGCGCAGCAGGATGATGCGGCCCACCGGCACCATCATGGCCCCGCCCACGCCCTGCAGCGCCCGGGCTGCCACGAGGCCGCCTAGCGAATTGGCCATGCCGCAGGCCAGCGAGCCGAGCGTGAACACCGCAATCGCCACCCGGAACACGTTACGCGAGCCGAAACGGTCCGCCAGCCAGCCGCTGACCGGGATGAAGACGGTGAGGCTGAGCAGATAGGTGGTGAAGGCCAACTTCAGGACGATCGGGTCGGTTCCCAGCGACTTGGCGATAGCCGGCAGCGAAGTGGCGATCACCGTCGAATCCATGTTCTCCATGAACAGCGCGGAGGCGATGATGAGGGGGATCAGCCGGGAGGACGACATGGCGCCTCAATAACACGAGAGCCGACCGGGCTTTCATGCCGATATCGCAAAGGTGGCAAGGGGCTGGCAGGGCTCCCCGCCCCTTTCCGGCCCGAATTCCCGGGTTTATAAGGGACTTCACATTGAATCAGGCAGTCTTGGCGCGCTTCCTGCCGTCCGCGCGCGCCCCGGAGTATTTCGTTGATCGACCGTTTCTTCACCTGGCTCGAGTCGCTGGTTGACCCCTTCCCGTCCGAGCAGCCGGAAATGCCGCCGGAGGGTTTCCTCGCGTTCTGCTGGCATTACACCAAGCCGTTCTGGCCGCTGCTGCTGGTCTCCACCCTGCTCTCCGCCATCATCGCCCTCATCGAGGTCTATCTTTTCGCGTTCCTCGGCAAGCTCGTTGACGTGCTGACGGCCGCCAACCGCGCAACTTTCTGGCAGGACCACGGCATGCAGCTGCTGGGCATGGGCGCCCTTGCCCTGATCCTGCTGCCCATCCTCAACTTCTTCTCCGAGGCCGTGGCGCACCAGGGCCTGCGCGGCAACTATGCCATGCGCATCCGCTGGGTGGCGCACCGCTACGTGCTGCGCCAGTCGATGGACTTCTTCACCAACGATTTCGCGGGGCGCGTGGCCACCAAGGTGATGCAGACCGCACTCGGCGTGCGCGACGCGGTCATGAAGTTCACCGAGGTGCTGGTCTATGTGATCGTCTACTTCCTCGGCGCGCTGATCCTTGTCGCCACCGCCGACCGCTGGCTGATGATTCCGCTGCTGATCTGGCTGGCGGGCTATGCCGTTGCCTGCTGGTACTTCGTGCCGAAGCTCGGCAAGCTTTCCCAAGTGCAAGCCGAAATGCGCTCGCTGGTGACCGGCCGCGTGGTGGACAGCTACACCAACATCCCCACCGTCAAGCTCTTCGCCCACACCGACCGCGAGGACGGCTATGCCCGCGAAGGCATGGACTGGATGCTGAAGTCGGTGAACGACTCGATGCGCATGTCGACGCTGATGACGACGGCGCTGCAGGTGCTGTCGGGCGTGCTGATCTTCACCATGTCGGCAATGGCGATCTGGCTGTGGCACGCTGGCTCGATTTCAACGGGCGCCATCGCCTTCGCGGTGGGCCTCACGCTGCGCCTGAAGGCCATGTCGCAGTGGATCATCTGGGAAGTGGCCGGGCTGTTCGAGAGCGTCGGCGTCATCCAGGACGGCATCGAGACCATCGCCCGCGACCGCTCCATCAAGGACGTGCCGGACGCCAAGCCGCTCGTCGTGAAGGACGGCGCGATCCTGTTCGATCACGTGACCTTCAACTATGGCAAGCCGCTGAGCGGGCGTGACAGGCCGGTGCTCGATCAGCTGACGTTGTCCATCGCGCCGGGCGAGAAGGTGGGCCTCGTCGGGCGCTCGGGTGCGGGAAAGTCGACGCTGACCAACCTGCTGCTGCGCTTCTACGACATCGAGAAGGGCCGCATCCTGATCGACGGGCAGGACATTTCGCAAGTGGCGCAGGATTCGCTGCGCGCGTCAATCGGCGTCGTGACACAGGACACGTCCCTGCTGCACCGTTCGGTGATCGACAACATCCGCTACGGCATGCCCGATGCAAGCATGGCGGAGGTGGAGGCGGCGGCGCGCAAGGCCCATGCCGACGAGTTCATCGCCTCGCTGATGGACCCCAAGGGCCGGCGCGGCTACGAGGCGCATGTGGGCGAGCGCGGCGTCAAGCTTTCAGGCGGCCAGCGCCAGCGCATTGCCGTTGCCCGGGTGCTCTTGAAGAACGCCCCGATCCTGGTGCTCGACGAGGCGACGAGTGCCCTCGACTCCGAGGTCGAGCAGGCGATCCAGGAAAATCTCTACGCGCTCATGGAGGGAAAGACCGTGATCGCCGTCGCGCATCGCCTGTCCACCATCGCGGCGATGGACCGCCTCGTCATCATGGACAAGGGCGTCATCGTCGAGGACGGCACGCATCGCCAGCTCCTCGAGAAGGGCGGGCTCTATGCCTCGCTGTGGCAGCGCCAGTCGGGCGGCTTCCTCGTGGAGGACGAGGACCTCGAGGCGGCCGAATAAAATCTTTCTTTTGACTCATTGCCGCCATACCGACAGGCGATTGGCGATGTGTTGCAGTGGGGAAAACATGCTTCGCAAATTCGGGCTCGTGGCAATCGCGGCCACATTTCTCGCCGGCTGTTCCACCGATCCTTACACGGGTGAGCAGAAGATCTCGAACACCGCCGTGGGCGCCACGGCAGGCGCCCTGCTGGGCACCGCCACGGGCCTCGTCATCGGCAAGACGACATCGGCCTCAACCCGCAAGTCGATGCTGATTGGCGCGGGGCTCGGCGCACTCGCCGGTGGCGGCGTCGGCCTCTACATGGACAATCAGGAATCGAAGCTGCGGGCCAGGCTGCAGGGCACCGGCGTCTCCATCACCCGCGTGGGCGACGACATCATCCTCAACATGCCCTCCAACATCACCTTCGACACCGACCAGTCGGCGGTGAAACCGCAGTTCTACGACACGCTGAATTCGGTAGCGATCGTACTGCGCGAATTCAACCAGACGCTCATCGACGTGACCGGCCATACCGACTCGACGGGCTCGCCGCAGCACAACCAGCGCCTCTCCGAGGCGCGTGCCGGATCGGTGGCGGACTATCTCGTGGCGCAAGGCAATAACCCACAGCGCTTCCAGGTGATCGGCATGGGCCAGAACGATCCCATCGCCAGCAACACCACGCCCGAGGGCCGCGCCCAGAACCGGCGCGTGGAGATCAAGATCGTTCCACTGACCTGACGTTGATGGCCAGGTCGCGCCCGGTCATGATGAGGCATCATCATGCGCGGGCTTGACCCGCGCATCCTTTTCGGCCCAAACGGCCTCCATGACCGAAGCCCGTTTCACGCTCACCCTGCCCGCGCTTTCCCACGATGCCGCGAACGTCCTCGCTTCTTCCCTAGAGGAGAATTTCCGCATCGACCCGATGGCCATCACCATCAACGAGACAGACGAGGTGAAAAGGCTATGGGAAGTGGCACTCTATTTCGCCAGCGCGGACGAGGCGGAGGACGCCAAGACCCTGGATGAGCTGAAGGACGGCCTCATTGCCCCCATGCCGCAGCAGGACTGGGTGCGGCAGTCGCTGGAAGGACTTGCCCCCGTCACCGCCGGGCGCTTCTTCCTGCACGGCTCGCATGACAGGCACCGCCGTCGGCCGGGCGGCATTGCACTTGAGATTGATGCCGGCACCGCTTTCGGCACCGGCCACCACGGCACCACGGAAGGCTGTCTGCTGGCCCTCGACCGCATCCTGAAGCGGCGAATGCCTTCAAACATCCTCGACGTGGGCTGCGGCACCGGCGTGCTGGCCATTGCCGCCGCCAAGGCCACCGGGCGCCCCGCCTTGGCCAGCGACATCGACCCGGAAGCCGTGAAGGTGACGGTCGCCAATGCCGCGCTGAACGGGGTGAAGCCGCTGATCGGCAGCTTCGTTGCCGCCGGCCTCAGCCACCCGCGCATCGCAGGTGGCGGCCGCTATGACCTGATCTTCGCAAACATCCTGGCGCGGCCGCTTGTGGCACTCTCGACGGGCCTCGCGCGGGCGCTGGCTCCCGGGGGCGACCTCATTCTCTCCGGCCTGACGCTGGAGCAGATGCGCTGGATCGAGGCGACTTATGAGTCACGCGACCTGGTCCTTGCCGGGCGCATCACGCGCGGCAACTGGGCCACCCTCGTGTTCACCCGCGCGCAAAAGCAAAAGTGCCCGGGCGGGAGGACACCCGGGCGCTTGCTTGTAGCTGGCTCCAGAGGAGCCGGCTGGGAGTTCGATTGCTGAGGCGCTTAGGCGCCCCAGACCATCTTGGAAATTTCCGAACGCTTCATTCCGATGTCGGCCAGAAGCCGGTCATCGAGCTGGGCCAGCTGGCGCTCAGCGCGCCTGCGGGCCAGGTAGGTCTTGACCCGGCCGAACAGACCGGAACCCATGTTGTAGCCTTCGTTGCGGACCGTCTCGCGGCCGTAGGTGATCGTGGTCATCGTCATTCTCCTGCTCATCTCTCAAAATCCGGGCCATTTGGGCCGTCGGCGATTTTTCGAGGGTTGATTGTGCATTGCACTGTTGGTTGCTCATATAGAGAGCAGTTGCAGCACAAACCAGATGCAGCTTTGCGGTTCAGTCATGCGTAAAACACATGACGTGAATGTCGCTCAAGCTTCCCCGAATGCATCCGTCTACGCCGCTGTTCTAGAGTTGGATTACGTCGGTTTTATTGCAGTAAGTGACTTATTTCGGCTCAAGAACTTAATGTCCGTTAACCAGTCTCGTTTGCGCTAAAGAGTGTCGTTTTTAGGCAATTTACATGCTTTCAACGCATGAACCGAGAACACTTCATGCTGCATTGCAATATCACTCGCTGGGCGCGACGGAAACGAAAATGCCCGGCCTCTCGGCCGGGCATGAAGCTTGAAATCTGGAAACCGGTTCAGGCGGCGACGAGATTGCCGGCTGAAGCGCGACCCGTGCGCTTGTCCGTCACCACCTCGAATGAGACCTTCTGGCCTTCATTGAGGGTGCGAAGACCGGCGCGCTCAACGGCGGAGATGTGCACGAAAATGTCCTTCTGGCCGTTGTCGGGCTGAATGAAGCCATAGCCCTTCTGCTCGTTGAACCACTTCACAGTACCCGTATCCATGGGCGTCTTCCTTACATTGGGTTGTCCTCAGCCCTGACGTGATCCGATGAGGCGCGCCAGGACACTGGTCGAGAATTGGAGGAGTCTTGCGTGCGCGGCCCAGCGGGGAAGCGAAGCGGCCAATCTTCCGGCCCAGTTTTCGATAAAGGAATTTATGTCGTAGTTCATTCTCAGGTGCAAGATCAATTGCAGGTGTTTGTTTGCACGATCTGCCAGGCTGGATCGAAGCCAATTTTCGGGTAAGTTCTGAACCCGGATTTAGGGAGAGCTCCATGCACCTTCGCCGCACCATTCTGCTGGCCACCCTGCTCGCAACGGCAACCTTCCTCACACCGGCCAGCGCCGAGACGGTGAACCTCACCTTTCTGCTGACCAACGATATCTACAATATGGAGAATGACACGGGCCGCGGCGGATTCGCCCGCTTGAACGCCGTTGTGAAGGCCGAGCGCGCCAAGGGTGGCAACGTGATCTACGCCCATGCCGGCGACTTGATCTCGCCCGCCCTGCTCTCGGGCCTCGACCAGGGCGAACACACGATCGCCCTCACCAACTTGGCGCCCCCCGACATCTTTACCCCCGGCAATCATGAATTCGACTTCGGCGAGCAGGTGTTCCGCAAACGGATGAGCGAGGCGAAGTTCCCGCTCTTCGCCGCCAACATGCGTGACCGGAACGACCAACCGCTGCAAGGCTTCAAGGATTCCGAGATCCGTGACTTCGCTGGACTGAAGGTTGGCATCGTAGGCCTCACGGCGGACGATAGTCCGGTAAAGTCGGGGCCCGGCGACAACCTCGTCTTCGCCCCCACCTTCGAGACCGCGCTGGCCAAGGCAAAGGAGCTGAAGGCTGCAGGTGCGGACCTGATCGTCGCCGTCGCCCATGCCAAGCGGGAGCTTGATCTCAGGCTCTACGAAAGCGGTGTCTTCGACATCATCCTGTCGGGTGACGACCATGACCTCGCCCTGCTCTACGACGGCCACACCGTGCTGGCGGAATCAATGACCGAGGCCAACTACGTCACCGCCATCGACGTGAGAGCGGATGTCACCGAGAAGGATGGAAAGCGCAGCGTCACCTGGTGGCCAGACTTCCGGGTGATCGACACGGCGGAGGTGACACCCGATCCCGAGACCCAGGCCCGCATCGACGCCTACAAGAAGGAACTGGATGAAGACCTCAGTGTCGTCATCGGCACCAGCTCGGAGCCACTCGACAGCCGCAAGGCCATCCTGCGAACGCAGGAGGCGGCCATTGGCAACCTCGTTGCCGACGCGCTCCGCGCCCAGACGCAGGCCGACATCGCCATCGTCAACGGTGGTGGAATCCGCGGCAACAAGCAATATCCGGCAGGCACGCAGCTCACGCGGCGTGACATCCTGTCCGAGCTTCCCTTCGGCAACCGCACCGTCAAGCTCACCGTGACCGGCGACATGATCAAGGCTGCCCTGGAGAACGGCGTCAGCGACGTTGCCAATGCCGCCGGCCGCTTCCCGCAGGTTTCCGGCCTCAGCTTCACCGCAGACCTCATGCGGCCCGTGGGTCAGCGCGTCGACAACGTGATGATCGCCGGCAAACCCCTTGACCCCGCGGCCACCTACACGCTCGCCACCAACGACTACATGGCCGGCGGCGGTGACGGCTACACGGCGCTTGAAGCCGGAACTTCCCTGCTCGGCGCCCGCGACGGCAGGCTTATGGCAAACGATGTGATGGCTTACATCACCGCGCAGAAGACGGTGGCCCCGAAGGTCGAAGGCCGTATTGGCCTCAGGATGTAGGCGTTGCACGACGCGAGGAACGCAGGCTAAGTTTTGGTCATGACTGACACCCACAAGACTCGCGTCGCCCTGCTACGCGCCGAACTGAAGCGGCAGAAGCTCACAGGTTTCTTCGTCCCCCGTGCCGATGAATTCCAGGGCGAATATGTGCCCGCCTATGCCGAGCGGTTGCTCTGGCTCACCAATTTCCGCGGCAGTGCCGGCATTGCCATCGTGACGCTGAAGAAGGCGGCGATCTTCGTAGACGGGCGCTACGTGATCCAGGTACGTCAGCAAGTGGACGAGAAGATATTTGCGCCCTTCCACCTGATGGAGGAGCCGCCTGCCCAATGGATAGCCAAGAACCTGAAGAAGGGTGATCGCCTGGGCTTTGACCCGTGGCTCGTGACCGCCGACCAGGCGAAGCGCTTCCACGAGGCCTGCGCAAGCGTTGGCGCGAGCTTCGTGGCCGTCGACAGCAATCCCATTGACGCGGTATGGAAGGACCAGCCGCCGCGTCCTTCCGCTGAACTCGCTACCCAGCCCACGCAGTTTGCGGGCAAGACGGCGGCGGAGAAGATCAAGGACCTGCGCGCGGGTCTCGCGAATGTCGACGCGGTGGTGCTGACACAGCCGGACTCGGTGTCGTGGCTGTTCAACCTGCGCGGCTTCGACGTGCCGCACACGCCGGTGGTGGCGGCCTACGCGATCCTGCCCGCCAAGGGCAAGGCGCAGGTCTTTATTGCGCGGCAGAAGCTTACCGAGGAGGTGAAGCAGCATCTCAGGGCCATCGCCACCACGCATGAGCCCAAGGACATCGGCGCGGCGCTGAAGGCGCTCGGCAAGGCCCGGACCCGCGTGCTGATCGACCCCGCCTGGACGCCGGAGCGCATCCGCGAGCTGCTGGTGAAGGCCAAGGCCACTGTGGTGACGGGCGCCGACCCGGTGTCGCTGCCCAAGGCGCGCAAGAACGCGACGGAACAGGAGGGCGCGCGGGCCGCGCAGAAGCGCGACGGCGTAGCCGTGAGCCGCTTCCTCCACTGGCTGGAGGGTGAGGCGCCGAGGGGTGACCTCACCGAACTCGACGTGGCGGCGAAGCTCGAGGCCTTCCGCGCCGAAACCGACGAATTGAAGGACTTGTCATTCGAGACCATCCCTGCCTCTGGCCCGCATGCGGCGATCCCGCACTACCACGCGACGGAGGAGTCAAACCGCAAGCTCGGCCGCAACGAGATTTTCCTCATCGATTCAGGCGCGCAATATATCGACGGCACGACGGACATCACCCGCACGGTCATCGTCGGCACGCCCAGCCCCGAGATGAAGGACCGCTTCACCCGCGTGCTGAAGGGCATGATCGGCCTCAGCATGGCGCGCTTCCCGAAGGGCACCACAGGTTCGCAGCTCGACATACTCGCGCGCCAGCACCTGTGGAATGCCGGCCTCGACTTCGACCACGGAACCGGTCATGGCGTGGGCGCCTATCTCTCGGTGCATGAAGGCCCGGCGCGCATCAACAAGTCGGACCGCACGCCTTTGGAACCCGGCATGATCCTCTCCAACGAGCCGGGCTTTTACAAGCAGGGCGACTATGGCATCCGCATCGAGAACCTCGTGATGGTGCATGAGGCGAAACCCGTCACCGGCGGCGAGCGTCCCATGCTCGGCTTCGAAACACTGACGCTGGCGCCGATCGACCGGCGGCTGATCAATGTGGCGTTGCTCTCAAAGGAAGAATGCCAGTGGCTCGACGCCTATCACGCGCGGGTGCTGAAGGAGGTGGGTGACCATCTGGAGGGCGACAAGCTGGTGTGGCTGACGAAGGCCTGCGCGCCGCTTTAGCGGTCAGTTAAGTGCCGCTCGCAGGACCACCACGCTGACGATCCCGACGATGATGGTCACCGTCAGTGGCAGGCGGAAGAACGCGACGGCGGCCGTGATGGCGGCGGCGATCGACTCCGCCAAGCCCGTGGTCAGGATCACCGGTGCGATCACGGCCATCAGCACTGCCGGTGGCAGCGCATCGAGTGCGGCCTTCATCGGGCCGGAGAGGTTGAGGTCGCGCAGCAGGTAGAAGCCCGAGAGACGGGTGAGATAAGTCGCAACACCCATCCCGACAATGGCGAGGAGCGCGGTGCTGCTCATGGCTCTTCCCCCGCGCGCCACGTGACATAGGCATAGAGCGCGCCCGCGAGGCCACCTGCCACGATGTACCATGGACCATCGAATGCGAGGTGCGTGCCGGCCGCCACTGCACCACTCGCCGCCAGAACGCCCGCCGTGCCCGGCCCTTTCCAGAAGCCCATGAGTATGGCGATGAACATCGCCGAGAATGCGAAGTCGAGGCCGATTGCAGAAGGATCGCCCAGCGCACGGCCCAGCATGGCGCCGGTGCCGGTGGCAATCCACCATGTCGCTGCCAGCGGCAGGGAGACGCCGAGGTAGAAGGCGAGCGTCAGCGGCTCCTGCAGCGCGCGGCGCTCGGCCAGTGCCCAGCTTTCATCCGTCAGGAAATAGGCGACGATCGGGTGCAATGCGCGCGGGATGGCGTCGATGTGGCGCGACAGCGAGGCCGACATCAGCACGTGACGCACATTGACGATCAGCACGGTGAAGGTGAGCAACAGCACAGGAATGGGATCGCGCCACATGTCCACCGCCACGAACTGGGCAGAGCCGGCGAAGACGATGACGCTCATCATCAACGCCTCAAGTGGCGAGAGTCCCTTGGCGGCAGCAAGCGTGCCCCACAGCAGTCCGATGGGAATGTAGGCCACAACCACCGGCGCCACCTCGGCCGCGCCGGTCAGGAAGTCACGTTTCGCCGAACTCACAATTCGCCCACCCGCTCGAACCAGGTGTTCTCATCGATCACCTCGACGCCATGTTTTTCGGCATCCTTGAGCTTGGAGCCCGCGCCGGGACCCGCGACGAGCAGATCGGTCTTTTTGGACACGCTGCCTGCTACCTTGGCGCCCAGCCGCTCCGCCATGGCCTTGGCCTCCTCGCGCGTCATGCGCTCCAGCGCGCCGGTGAAGACCACGGTCTTGCCGGCAACGGGCGAGGTTGTGCTGCGCGCTTCAAGTTCGGTAACGGTGACGTGCTTCAGCAATTCGTCCACCACGTCCCTGTTGTGCGGCTCGCCGAAGAACTGAACCAGAGCCTCCGCGACAACCTCACCGATGCCGTCGATGGCATTGAGTTCGCTCCAGGCATCACCCTCCATGGAGCCCGCGGCGATCATCTGTTCGCGGAAATGGTCCGCCGTGCCATAGGCGCGGGCCAGCGCGCGGGCTGTCGTTTCACCCACGTGGCGAATGCCGAGCGCAAAGATGAAGCGGTCAAGGGCGATGGTGCGGCGGGCATCGATCGCGTCGAATAGCTTGCGAACGCTCGCCTCACCCCAGCCTTCTCGGTTCTTGAGGCGTTTGAGATCCTTCTTGTCGCGTTCTTCCAGCGTGAACACGTCATGCGGCCAGGCGATGAGCCCGTCGGCATAGAATTCCTCGATGATCTTGTCGCCCAGCCCCTCGATATCGAAGGCATTGCGGGAAGCGAAGTGCTTCAACCGTTCGACGCGTTGCGCGGCACAGATGAGGCCGCCGGTGCAGCGGCGCACGGCATCAACCTTGCCGGACGCGCGTTCCTCTCGCACGGCATGCGAGTGGCAGACGGGGCATTCCTGCGGGAAGTGATAGGGCTCGGCATCGGCCGGGCGCTTCTCGGGCACGAAGCCCAAGATCTGCGGGATCACGTCGCCGGCGCGCTGCACGGTGACCGTATCGCCCTCGCGGACGTCCTTGCGTGCGATCTCATCCTCGTTGTGGAGCGTGGCGTTGGTGACGACGACGCCACCGACGGTCACAGGCTTCAGCCGCGCCACCGGGGTAAGCGCGCCGGTGCGGCCCACCTGGATGTCGATCTTCTCCAGTATCGTCATCGCCTTCTCGGCGGAGAACTTGTGGGCAAGGCCCCAGCGCGGGGATCGCGAGACGAACCCCAGCCGGTGCTGCCAGTCAAGGCGGTTCACCTTGTAGACGACGCCGTCAATGTCATAACCGAGATCAGCGCGCTCAGACTCGATCAGGTGATACTGTGCAAGCAGCTCTTCGACCGAGGTACAGAGCTTCGTCAGCGGATTGGTCGGCAGGCCCCAGCTCCTGAAGGCCTCAATGACGCCCATCTGGGTCTTGGCCGGAAGTTCAGGCGCCTCGCCCCAGGCATAGGCGAAGAACTTCAGCGCACGCGACGCGGTGATCGATGCATCCAACTGCCGCAGCGAGCCTGCAGCGGCGTTGCGCGGGTTGGCGAAGGCCTTGTCGTTTGCCGCCGCCTGCCTTTCGTTGAGCGCCGCGAAATCCTTGTGGCTCATGTAGATCTCGCCACGGATCTCGATCAGTTCCGGAGCTGACGCGTGCAGTCGCTTCGGAACATCAGCAATGGTCATCACGTTGGCCGTGACGTTCTCGCCCTCATAGCCATCGCCGCGGGTTGCCGCCTGCACGAGCTTGCGATTCTCGTAGCGAAGCGAGATGGACAGTCCGTCGATCTTCGGCTCGGCAGTGATCGCCACCTCCTCTCCCTCGGGCAAGTCGAGAAAGCGGCGGATCCGCCCCACGAAATCTCGTGCATCCTCCTCCGAGAAACCATTGGAGAGCGACAGCATGGGAACCGCATGTCGCACCTTGCCGAACCTCTCCGCAGCACCGGCACCCACGCGGCGCGCAGGAGAATCCTCGCGGATCAGGTCAGGAAACCGCGCCTCGATGGCCTCGTTGCGCAGGCGCAGTGCGTCATAATCAGCATCGGAGATCAGCGGCGCGTCCTGCTCGTGATAGGCACGGTCGTGCTTCGTGATCTCGGTGGCAAGTGCGGCCAATTCGGCGGATGCCTCGAGGAGCGTCAGGTCCTCGACGGGTGTGGGAGTCTTCTTCGGCATAGGTTATCCCTTGGCCCCCAGCAGCTCGTCAGCCTGGGCGCGGGCGGCCTCGGTGACCTTGGCACCCGACAGCATGCGCGCCACCTCTTCTCGACGGCTCTTGTCCGAGAGTGGCTGGACGCGCGTGACCATGCGCTTCGAAGCCACTTCTTCCATCTTGGAAATCAGCATGTGTTGCGAGGCGCGCGCGGCGACCTGCGGGCTATGCGTCACGGCCAGCACCTGAAGGTTCTCGGCCAGCCGCGAAAGCCGCGCGCCAATGGCATCGGCCACCGCGCCGCCGACGCCGGTGTCGATCTCGTCGAAGACCAGCGTGGGCGCCGAACCCTTCGAAGCGAGGATGACCTTCAGCGCCAACATGAAGCGTGCCAACTCGCCGCCCGAGGCCACCTTCATCAGTGGCGCCAGCGGCGTGCCGGGGTTGGCGGCCACCATGAATTCGATGCGGTCGATGCCCTGCGGGCCGGGCCTTCCCGCATCAGTTTCGATGGAGGCCTCGAAACGGGCCCGTTCCAGCTTCAACGGCGGAAGTTCAGCCATCACCGCCTTGTCGAGGGCCTTCGCCGTCTTGCGACGCTTGTTGGAGAGCTTCTCGGCAGCGGCATCGAAGGCTTCGCGCGCCGCCTTGAATTCCTGTTCGAGTTTCCGCAGGCGGCCGCCACCATCGGTCAGCGCTTTCAGCTCATCGTCGAAGCGCTCACGCACACCAGCGAGCGTATCAACCGTACACTTGAACTTGCGCGCCGCGGCTCGCAGCGCAAAAAGCCGCTCCTCGGATTTCTCCAGCTCCTTCGGATCGAAGACGAAGGCACGTTGCGCCTCTGCAATGGCGCGCTCCGCCTCGCTCACTTCGGTCAGCACGCGGTCGAGCGCCTGGCACACATGGTCGAGACGACCACCTGCGCTCTCACGGCGGCGTTCGAGCTTGCGCAGTGCCGCATTGAGGCGCGCGACCGATGTGCCGTCACCTGCCAGCGCCTCCTCGGCATCAGTCAGGGCCTCGGCATATTGCTCGGAGGACATCATCATCTGGCGAGCTTCGGCGAGCATCGCCTCCTCGCCGGGAATCGGGTTCAGCGCGCGGAGTTCCTCGGCTGCGTGTTCGAGATAGTCACGCTCGGCCTCCGCCCGCTCCATCAGCGCGCGATGTTCGTTCAGAGCCTCCTCGGCCACGGATGATTTCGCCCACAGCACCGCAACGTCACTCACCTCCGCTTCATGGCCGCCGAAGGCATCGAGAAGGCGGCGGTGGGCTGAGACGTCGACAAGTGCGCGGTCGGCATGCTGGCCGTGGATCTCGGCCAGCGCCAAGGCAATCTGGCGCAGCAGGTTCAGGCTCACCGGCTGGTCGTTTATGGCGGCCCGGCTTGGGCCATCGGCATTCTGGATGCGGCGGATGACCAGTTCACCGTCTGCGTCCACCCCCTGCTCCTTCAGGATCGCAAAGGCGGGGTGGTTGCGCGGCAGGGCGAAGGCGGCCGTCACCACGCCGCGCTCGGCACCCGTGCGCACCAGAGAACTGTCGCCGCGTGCGCCAAGCGCCAGGCCCAGCGCGTCGAGCAGGATGGACTTGCCGGCACCGGTTTCGCCGGTGAGCACGGTCAGCCCCTTGTCGAGAGCGATGTCGAGCTTCTCGATCAGGACGATGTCACGAATGGAGAGAGCGGTCAGCATGGTCCGCATTTATAGCGGAGTCGGGGCCCGGCGCGACAGTCGAATTACAGTGGATTCACCGCGTCGAAGGCCCGCGAAATCCAGGATTCCTTGTTGGCCTCGGGCATCACGCCGTCATTGGACACCAGCTGGTAGGCATCCTTGTACCAGGTCGACTGCGGATAGTTGGTGCCAAGGACGGCGGCTGCCGTCTGGGCCTCGGAAACCACGCCCAGCGCCATGTAGCCTTCGGTCAGGCGGTACAGCGCTTCCGGGGTCTGGCTGGTGTTGCGGTATTCGGTGACCACGGTCTTGAAGCGGTTGATACCGGCCAGATAGGCGCCCTGCCGGTAGTAGTAGCGACCAACCTCCATCTCCTTGCCGGCGAGGTGGTCACGCGCCACAAGCACCTTCTTTTCGGCATCCGCAGCATAGGATGTGCCGGGGAAGCGCTGGGCGACTTCCTGAAGCGCGTCGAGCGCCTTCTTGGTGGATGACTGGTCGTGCTTGGTGTTGGCGATCTGGTCGTAATTGCAAACGGCTGCGAGATAATAGGCGTAGCCGACATCCTTGCCGCCGGGATGCAACGTGATGTAGCGGTTGGCGGCGTTGATCGCATCGTCCCATTTGCCAAGCTTGTAGCCGATATAGGCCTGCATCAGGATGGCCTGCGTGGCATAGCTTGAATAGGGGTACTGCCGTTCGACTTCGCCGAACTGCTTCAGCGCCGACTTCAGCGAATTGTCGTTGAGGTCGGCGAGCGCTGCATTGTAGAGCTTGGCGACCTCGGCACTGTCCGATGCCTGGCCCAAGTTGGGCGCCAGCGCAGCGGAGGAGGACCCTGCAGCGGACGAGCTTGAATCATCGCCCCAGATACCGTCCATCAGGCTGGTCGCGCAGCCAGACAGCAGCACTGCGACTGCCGCCGCTGCAATGCCCTGCGAAATCCGTCTCGAAACCTGCACCGAAAACCCCACCTGCACCCGCGAACCGACACATAAACCGATGGCGTGCCGGACGCCAAGCAATGATGCGTTAAAAGCACCAAACCCGGCGGAAGTGTGACCCGCCGGGCTCAGGCTATTCTCTTGCTAGATCAATCAGTTGGCCTGGCGGCGCAGGAAGGCGGGAATCTCCAGCTGGTCATCGTCGAGGTGCTGCTCGTGATGCTGCGTCTGGGGAGCCGGGGAATGGGTGCGAACCGGCATGGGCGGGCGCTGCGGCGCGGACTGCATGGCGATCGACGGCTCACGCTGTGCAGGAGCTGCCGGCGGATCGTCCTTGCGGCCGAGACCGACCGAGGCCAGGCGCTGGAACAGGCCGGGCTTCTTCTTCTCGGCATGGTTGGCGATGGTCTCAATGCGGGTTTGCTGAGCCTCGATCTGCTTCTTCACCTGCGGCGGGAAATCGTCGATGGCGGGCATGCGCACGCGGACAGCAGACGGAGCGGGTGTGCGCTCCGGAATGACGGCGGCCGGGATCGGCGGTGCCACCACGGCATGGTCTTCCTCGATGCGCGCGATGGGCGCGGGGGCTACAGCGGGATGCAATAATGGCGCAGGCGCCGCCACGCGGGCAACGGTGGGAGCAGACACGGGCGCCGCAGCGGCGGCCGGAAGCGGCTTCTTCGTGGGAACAGCCTGCCCCTTGCCATTCCAGCCGAAGACGGAGGGCTTCTCAGGAACTTCTTCAACTTCGGTGACGGACTTGCCGCCCTTGAGCGCTTCGGCAGCGAGACCGGTGGCAACCACCGACACGCGCATGATGCCTTCCAGCGATTCATCGAAGGTGGCACCCAGGATGATGTTGGCCTCAGGATCCACTTCTTCGCGGATGCGGGTGGCCGCTTCGTCGACTTCGTAAAGCGTCAGGTCCGGGCCGCCAGTGATGGAGATCAGCAGACCGCGGGCGCCGCGCATCGACACGTCATCGAGAAGCGGGTTAGAAATGGCGGCTTCGGCTGCCTCGATGGCGCGCTTGTCGCCCGAAGCCTCGCCGGTGCCCATCATGGCGCGGCCCATCTCACTCATGATCGCCCGGACGTCAGCGAAGTCGAGGTTGATGAGGCCTTCCTTGGTCATCAGCTCGGTGATCGAGGCGACGCCGGAGTAGAGCACCTGGTCAGCCATGGCGAAGGCCGCTGCGAAGGTGGTCTTCTCGTTGGCGACGCGGAAGAGGTTCTGGTTGGGAATGACGATCAGTGTGTCGACGTGCTTGGCAAGTTGCTCGATGCCGCGCTCCGCCGTCTGCTGGCGACGGACGCCCTCAAACTGGAACGGCTTGGTGACGACACCGACTGTCAGGATTCCCTGCTCTTTCGCCGCCCGCGCGATGACGGGAGCAGCACCCGTACCGGTGCCACCGCCCATGCCGGCGGTGATGAAGGCCATGTGGGCGCCTGCGAGATGGTCGAGGATTTCGGGCAACGCCTCCTCGGCAGCGGCGGCACCGATCTGCGGCTGAGATCCGGCACCCAACCCCTGCGTCAGGGCTGTACCCATTTGAATGCGGCGCTGCGCGGCGTTCTGCATCAGGGCCTGCGCATCGGTGTTGGCGACGACGAACTCGACCCCCTCCAACCGGCTCTCGATCATGTTGTTGACGGCGTTGCCGCCGGCACCTCCGACGCCGAAAACGGCGATGCGGGGCTTGAGATCGGAAAGGTTCGGAACGGTGAGATTAATGGTCATTTTGCGTGGCGCCCGGAATTGATTTGCCCACTTACCTATTTCTTACCAAATCCATAACAAATGGTTAATACGCGCTAACCATTGGCCTTTCCGGTCTCAAAATATGCCCAGCAATGGACCGCCGGGGTAACGCCCGGTTTAGCCTGCGCTGACCCGGCGGGCCGGGCGGTGCGTTTCCGGGGCTCGGCTGGCCAGCACCTTGTCCACCCGCCTCCCGTCTAGGTCCACAACCTCGAACCGCCAGCTGCCCATCTTCACGGTCTGGCCGAGTGCCGGCAGGTGCTTGATGGCATCGATCACGAGGCCCGCTACCGTCTCGTAGCGGCGCTTGGGCGGCAGAACAAAACCAATGAGTTCCGCCATTTCATCGACGGCCATGTCGCCGGGAAGCAACCATGAGCCATCGTCGCGCTGCACCGCCCGTTCATCCCCCTCGCCCACCGGTTCAAGGCTCCCGGCAATGGCGCTCAGCAGGTCCGCTGCTGTGACAAGGCCGAGCGTGCGACCATATTCATCCTGCACAAAGGCCACGTGAATGGACGAACCGCGGAACAGTTCCATCGCCTCAAGTGCCGGCATTGATTCGGGAATCACCGGCACCTTCTGCACCAGCTTGTCGATCTCGAGCTTGCGCCGCTCGAGCAGCGCATCGGCGACGTCCTTGATGACGACGATGCCAATCACCTCTTCCGGGTCCTCGCCATGAACAGGAATGCGCGAGTGCGGCGTGGCGACGATCTTCTTGCGCAGATCGGCCAGGTCGTCGTCGATGGCGATCATGTCGATGTCCGTCATCGGCGTCATCAGGGCGCGCACCGGGCGGTCGCCCAGACGCATCACGCCGGCGATCATGTCACGCTCGCCACTCTCGATAACGCCCGCCGACTCGGCCTCCTCGATCAGCGACTTGATTTCCTCGTCGGTGACGCCAGCCTCGCTTGACTCCTTGAGGCCCAGCAGTCGGATCAGCGCCTTGCCAGAGCCATCCAACAGCCAGACGAAAGGCCCTGCGATACGCGACAGCACGTCCATGGGATAGGCGACGCGGCAGGCGATGGCCTCCGGATGCTTCAGCGCCAGTTGCTTCGGCACCAGCTCGCCGATGATGACCGAAATATAGGTGATGATGGTGACGACGATGGTGAAGCCAACGGGGCCGGCATATTTCTGCGGCATGCCAAGATCCGCCAGCATGACGGCCAGCCGGTCGCCCAACGCTGCCCCGGAGAACGCGCCAGCCAGAATGCCGACGAGGCTGATGCCGACCTGTACGGTGGAGAGAAAGCGACCCGGGTTCTCGGCCAGGGCAAGCGCCGCGCGCGCACCCTTGACGCCACGGTCACGCATGGACCTGAGCCGCCCGGCGCGGGAGGAGACGATAGCCAGCTCCGACATGGCAAGGACGCCATTCAGGGCCACCAAGGTAAGGACCAGCAGGATTTCAAGCGCGAACATTGAGGCCACGCATATAGGGCCTCACGGCGTCCTGTGCAAATCAGCCCACGACAACGCTTTCCCGGTTGCCACGCCATCATGGCGAACATGCATGAGGTCGGAACGGTGCTCGACCGACTTTCCCCTCAATGACCACGCGATCGCGGCTTCATGGCCATGAGTGGCCGCACCATATCCGGTGAGCCAGTCTGCCACACTTTTCATGAAAACCCTTCACTTCACAGTCCAAAGCCTTGCTTTAAAACAGCTAAAGTGTTGATTGGCGTCATGATGACAGCCGCGTCTCCCCGGAAAACTCTCCGGTTAGGGTCTTCAAGACGTGATGGGAGATCAGAAACTCTCGGCGATCCAGCGACCGACGCGGGTCACGTAGTTCTGCTGTGCGCGCTCCACCTGCTTTGCCTTGTGCTTGGGGAGCTCGTAGTGCGCGTCGGGCTTCAGCGCATAGTTGAGGAGCCCGGCGCAGACCGAGAAGGCCGGGGCGTGAGCGCTCTCGGGCATGCCCGGCACATGGGCCGGGAAACCCATCCGAACCTGACGTCCGGTCCACTGGCTGGCCACTTCCTGCACGCCGTTCAATTGACTGGCACCGCCGGTGATCACCATGCGGCAGCCGCCGAAATGGCCAAGGCCGGAACCGTCGAGGCGATTCCGCAGCATCTCGAATGTCTCCTCGAGGCGCGGGCGGATGATGCCGGTGAGCATCGACTTCGGAACCTGCTGCACCGTGTCCACGCCACGCTCGCCCAGCAGCGGCACCGAGATCATCTCGCGCTCGTCGACAGTGCTGGAGAGAGCCGAGCCCCACAGTGTCTTCATGCGCTCTGCATGGGCAATGGTGGTGGAAAGGCCGCGGGCAATGTCATTGGTGATGTGCTGGCCGCCAATCGGCAGCACGTCGGCCATCACCAGATGGTTCTCGTGGAACACCGCGAATGACGTGGTGGAGCCGCCCATGTCGACGACGGTGACACCCAGCGACTTCTCATCCTCCGCCAGCACGGCGCGGGCCGCGGCATAGGGCGCAATCACGAAGCCCGCGACAGTCAGGTGCGCGCGCTCGACGGCCATGATCAGGTTTTTGAGATGAGGCGCCTCGACGGTGACGACGCTCAGGTCGAGTGCCAGGTTGTCGCCGAACAGGCCAACGGGTTGCTTGATTCCGCTCGCATCGTCAAGGTGATATTGCAGCGGCGTGATGTGCATGATGGACCTGCGACCGGGGTCGACCTGGTCGAGGGCCGCATCGAGCGCACGATCCATGTCGCGCTGCGAGACCTGGCCCATCTGGGTGGGAACCGAACCGATATAGCGCTGCGACAGCGGGCGACCGCCCGACACGTTCACGTAGATTTCGCTGATGGTCCGCTGTGCCATCCGCTCGGCCGCATCAACCGTGAGGCGAATGGCGCGCTCGGCCTCGTCCATATTGACGATGGATCCGCCACGGATGCCACGTGAGAGCTGATAGCCGGTACCGAGAACCTTGAGTGTATATTTGTCGTCGGAGTCCGCGGTGCGGTGCTTGGCGGGAACGGCTTCGGCGATGAGGCAGCTGATCTTGGTGGAACCAATGTCGAGCGCGGCGACTAGGCCGCCCTTGGGAACAACCGTTCCCTTCGTCGTGCCCTTGCCCTGGAACTGAACTACCGTCATCTACGCCAACCCCTCGGAACTCACGCCTGCCCGGCCGGCATCAATTGGTTCCGGCCACCGTCTTCTTGTCTCCGGCCTTCGTGTCGGTTGCGGCGAACTCCGCCACCTCAACCGTCACCCGGCCTTGAAGGCGCAGGTCCAGCGAGCGGATGCCGCGCGCCAGGATGTTCTGCGTCTTGTTCAACTGGTCCGCCATGGCGATTGCCTGCTGCCAGTCCCTTTCCGGCAACTGCACCGTGATGCCGTTGTCGAGATAGAGGGTCCAGCGCCGGCTGCCGACACGGGCCGCTGCCTTCACCTGCAACATTATGTCGGGATAGGCTGCAACTTGGTTAATGAGTTCCGCCGCGGCGACATTTGCGCCCTCGCCTGTAACCAGAGGCAGGCGCACCATGTGCGTGGCCTCGAGGCCACTCATCGCAGCGCCCGACTTGTCGATCACGTAGTAGGCTGTCCCGCGTTGCCAGATGGCGAAGGGCTCGCGCTCCTTCACCTCGACGACAAGCTGGTTGGGAAACAGGCGCTGCACCTTGGCCGTCTCGACCCAGTCGAGATTCTGCAGGATATTGCGCGCCTGTACCGCATCGAAGCCCATCAGCGAACCGCCGGGCTGCACGCCAACAGCGGAAAGCAGTGTCTCCGGCTCATGGTGCTCGAGGCCGGTGATGGTGATTTCCTGCGCCGCCATGCCAACGATGCTGGCCGCCTTGCCCGGAAGCAGCATCCACGGACTGCCCTCGTAATCGAGGTAGCCGCCGTTGAAGAGGCCCGTCATGATCACGCCGCCCAGCAGCAGAAGCGCCGAGGCGCGCGCCGCGAGGCGCACCCGGAGCGTATTGCCCTGGTCAAGCCAGGACTGGCTACGGCGCTGATAGACGGAGAAGTCGTCGGTCATCTGTCCACCGATGCATCGTTGACCATCCAGGTCACGAGTTCCTCATAGCTCTGGCCCGCATGCGCGGCCAGTTCCGGCACCAGCGATGTGCCGGTCATGCCGGGCTGGGTGTTCACTTCCAGCACGATCAGGTCGCCCGTATTGTCGTCATAGCGGAAATCGGTGCGCGACACGCCGCGGCAACCAAGGGTATTGTGAGCTGCCAGCGCATAGTCCTGGCACTTGGCATAGACGTCCGCCGGAATTTGTGCCGGAAGAATATGCTGCGAACCGCCCGGCGCATATTTGGCCTCGTAGTCGTACCAGCCGGAGCCTTTCGACACGATGTCGATGACGCCCAGCGCCCTGTCACCGATCACGGCACAGGTGAGCTCGCGGCCCGGCACGAAACGCTCGACCATGGCATGGCTGCCGAAGGTGGCGCGCTCATCCAGAACGGCCTTCACAGGCGTGTTTGCACCTTCGAGCACGATATGGACGCCGACGCTGGATCCTTCCGCTACCGGCTTCACGACATAGGGCGGCTTCATCGGATGACCGGCCGCAACGTCTTCGAGCGGCACCAGCAGGCTTTCTGCCACCGGCACGCCAGCGGCACGGAACACGATCTTGGACTTTTCCTTGTGCATGGCCAGCGATGAGGCCAGCACGCCGGAATGCGTATAGGGAATCTGCAGCGTCTCGAGGATGGCGGCACAGCAGCCGTCTTCACCCCACTTGCCGTGCAGCGCATTGAAGGCTACGTCCGGCTTCACGCGTTGCAATTCAGCAACGACTGTCTCGCGCTTCACATCGATCGGCACGGTCTTGAAGCCAGCACGCTCCAGCGCGGCTGTGCAGGCCTTGCCAGAACTGAGGCTCACCTCGCGTTCGGCGGACCAGCCGCCAAGCAGCACGGCAACCGTCGTCTGTGACGGCACTCGGCTCATGCCGCACCCTCAAGCTTGAGACCAATGCGCTTGATCTCCCAGTCGAGTTCGATGCCGGACGTCGCCTTGACCTTGGCGCGAACGGTTTCACCAAGCTCCTCGATCTGGGCGGCGGTGGCCCCGCCCTCGTTGATCAGGAAATTGCAGTGGAGTTCGGACACCTTGGCAGGGCCGACCGCAAGACCGCGCATGCCGGCCTTGTCGATCAGCTGCCAGGACTTGTTGCCCGGCGGGTTCTTGAAGGTGGAGCCGCCCGTGCGGCTCTTGACCGGCTGGGTGGCCTCTCGGCTTTCCGTGATCTTGTCCATGGCAGCGGAAATTTCGGCGGGATCGCCCGCGCGGCCCTGGAACAGCGCCTGCGTGAACACGAGGTCCTCGGGCGCGCCGCAGTGGCGATAGGCGTATTTCATGTCCGCGTTGGTAAGCACGTGGATATTCCCCGACCGGTCGACAGCGCGCGCCTCGATCAAAATGTCCTTGGTCTCGCCCCCATAGGCCCCGGCATTCATGCGCAACGCACCACCGATCGTGCCCGGTATACCTCTCAGAAAGGTTAACGAGTCGATACTTTTCTCCAGCGCGAAGCGGGCGACGCGCACGTCCAGCGCCGCCGTCCCTGCCCGCACGCGATGGCCAGGCTCCTCAGTGATCTCGGCAAAGCCCTTGCCCAAACGGATCACCACGCCCGGCACGCCGCCATCGCGCACCAGAAGGTTGGAGCCGACGCCGATCACATAGATTGGCACGTCCTTCGGGGTATCCTTCAGGAACGCCGCAAGGTCCACCTCGTCGGCAGGCGTGAACAGCACTTCAGCCGGGCCACCAGCGCGAAACCAGGTGAGGTCGGCGAGCGGCGCATTGGCCTCGAGCCGCCCACGCATCTGCGGCAGGCGCTTCAGCAGCGCGTCACCGTCGAGCTTCGTCATGACGGTGCCTTGTCAAAGGCCTCCAACTGGCCCGGCAGTGCATAGGCCCACTGGGTGATGGTGCCCGCCCCGAGACACATCACGATGTCGCCGGGCTTCGCAATGCCGCGCACCAGCGGAGCCAGCTGCTCGGGCTTCTCGATCGTATGGACCGAGCGGTGGCCGCGAGACTTGAGACCTTCGGCCAGAGAAGTGTGCGACACGCCGTCGATGGGCTGCTCGCCCGCCGCATAGACGGGTGCCACGACAACCGTGTCGGCATCGTTGAAGCAGGTGCAGAACTCGTTGAACAACGACGAAAGCCGCGTGTAGCGGTGCGGCTGCATCACCGCGATCACCTTGCCCTTGGCAACGCCACGCGCCGCCTTCAGCACCGCGGCAATCTCCACCGGGTGGTGGCCATAGTCATCATAGACGGTGATGCCGTTGTGCTCGCCAGTGCGCGTGAAGCGGCGCTTGACGCCGGTGAAGCTCTTGAAGCCCTTGCGAATGTCATCGTCCGATATGCCAAGTTCCTTGGCGACCACGATCGCCGCCGTGGAGTTCAGCGCGTTGTGGTCGCCTGGAATGGCGAGGCTGAGATTTTCGATATCATGGGTTTCACCCGTGCGGCGGTTGGTCAGGCGTACCGAGAAGCGTGTCTCGCCATCTTCGTATCGCACGTCAGTCAGGCGCACGTCGGCTTGCGGGCTGCGGCCATAGGTGATGACGCGGCGGTCACGCACCTTGCCGATCATCTCCTGCACCACCGGATGGTCGATGCACATCACGGCGAAGCCATAAAAGGGAATGTTCTCGACGAAGGCGAGGAAAGCCTCCTTGGCCTTGTCGAAGGTTCCGTAGTGGTCAAGGTGCTCCGGATCAATGTTGGTGACGATCACGATATCGGCCGGAAGCTTGACGAAGGTGCCGTCAGATTCATCCGACTCCACCACCATCCAATCGCCCTTGCCGAGGCGCGCATTGGTGCCATAGGCATTGATGATGCCGCCGTTGATCACCGTCGGGTCGAGGTTGCCAGCATCAAGCAGTGCCGCCACCAGCGATGTGGTGGTGGTCTTGCCATGCGTGCCGCCAACGGCAACACAGGATTTGAAGCGCATCAGCTCTGCCAGCATTTCGGCGCGGCGCACGATGGGCAGGTAGCGGTTGCGGGCTTCGACGAGCTCCGGATTGTCTTCCTTCACGGCGGAGGAGACGACCACGACTTGTGAATCGCCCAGGTTCTCCGCCTTGTGGCCCACGTGGACGTCGATGCCGTTCTTGCGCAGCCGGGCGACATTATAATTGTCGGTGAGGTCGGACCCCTGCACCTTGTAGCCCAGCGTGGCCATGACCTCGGCAATGCCGCTCATGCCGATGCCGCCGATGCCGATGAAGTGGATGGGGCCGACATTGCCCGGGAGTTTCATGGCTTATTTCCCTGCGAGTTTGACCGCGAGATCCGCAAGCCGCTGGGCTGCATCGGGTTTACCGTGCCCCAGGGCCGCCGCCGCCGCCTGTTGAAGTTGGCCCTGTTGAGAGCGGAGAGATGTCAGAAATTGGGCAAAGGTCTCAGGTGCCAGAGAGGCCTGTGGATGGACCCATCCGGCCCCTGCCGTTGCAAAGCTTTCGGCGTTCCGCAACTGGTCATTGTCCAGCGCATGCGGCAGCGGCACCATGACGGCCGGGCGGCCGATGACGCCTAGCTCGGCAATGGTCGAGGCGCCCGAGCGACAAACAACGAGATGGGACGCCGCGATGCGCTTCGGCATGTCCATGAAGAACGGAGCGAGGTCGCAGTCGAGGCCCAGCGCCTTGTAGGCGGTTGAGACCACATCCATGTTTTCGGCCCTCACCTGCTGGGTGAGCCTGATCCCTGCCCGCTGCCCGGGCGTCATCGCCCCGAAGACCTTGGGCATGAATTCGCCGAAGAACTGCGCGCCCTGGCTGCCGCCGAAGACGAGGAGGTTGAAGGTATCGAAGGCCGGGTAAGGTGCCGCCTTCTCCTTCAACGCGATGTCGCGCACCGGATTGCCGGTAAAGGTGAGCTTGTCCTTCGCTTCGGGCGGCAGGCCCAGCAGCGTTGGGAACGACGAGGCCACGGCGTCGGCCCATTTCGCCAGCACACGATTGGCGCGCCCCATCACCGCATTCTGGTCATGCACGCAGGACGGTATCTTCAGCCGCGCCGCCGCCATGATGGGCGGAAAGGACGGGTATCCACCGAAGCCGATCACCGCGAGCGGCTTCACACGCTTCAGGATGGCGCGTGCTGCGCGATAGCCGCCATAGAGCCGCAAAGCGCGCCCCGGCACCAGCCATGGCTTCGACAGCGACAGCGTGGCGGACGGAACGACATGGGTCTCCACAGCAGGGAAGGACTTGCCATAGTCCCGCACCCGCTCGTCGGTCATCAGGTGAATGGTGTAGCCACGCCGATTGAGCTCCTCGGCCAGCGCCTGGGCGGGAAACAGATGCCCGCCAGTTCCACCAGCTGCGAGGACGAAGGTACCCTTGCTCATCAGGCGTAGGACACGTTGAGTTGAGGCACGCTCGAACGCACGCCAAAGCGCTTGCGGCCCAGCGCCAGGACAAGGCCCATGCCGAAGGCCATGCCCAGCAGTGAAGAGCCGCCGTAGGAGATGAAAGGCAGCGTCATGCCCTTGGCCGGCAGCAGTGCCACGTTCACGCCCATGTTGATGACCGCCTGAAAGCCGAAGATCAGGCCGAGGCCGGAGAGCGCCAGCGCCGCGAAGGGATCGGGCTCCTGCTTGGCACGCACCAGGATCTTCAGCACCACGAAGGCAAAGAGCGACATTAGGATGATGCAGGCGATGAGACCGAACTCCTCGCCAACGACTGCGAAGGTGAAGTCGGTGTGGGCGTCGGGCAGCACGAGCTTGGCCTGGCCGCCGCCCGGTCCGGTGCCCATCAGGCCGCCATTCTTGAACGCCTCGAGTGCTGTATCTACCTGGAAGGTGTCGCCCTTGTCCGGGCTCATGAAGCGGTCGATGCGCGAGCGCACATGGTCGACAAGCTCATAGGCAGCGAACACGCCTGCAACGCCCAGCGCACCAAGGCCCAGCACGGTGAACCACGAGATGCCGTAGATCAGCAGCATCGAGCCGAAGGTGAGGATGACGAGCGCCGTCTGCCCGAAGTCAGGCTGGATGATGAGCAAACCGATGAAGGCCGCCGAGAAGATCAGCGCGATCACCTGACCCGGCATCTCCGGCCGGCGCGTGTGTTCGGCAAGGAACCACGCAGCGACAATGACGAAGGCGGGCTTGGCGAACTCAGAGGGCTGCAGGTTGATCGGCCCGATGTTGATCCAGCGGTGCGCGCCCTTGATCTCAGGTCCGTAAAACAACGCGGCAGCCATCAGGCCCAGGGCCACGAAGAATACCAGAAGCCCGGCACGGCGGGCATAGCGCGGCGGAAAGAACGAGAGCGTCACCAGCACCGGCACGGCGAGACTGAGGTAGAAGAGCTGGCTCTTGATGAAGTGGAAGGTGTCAGCACCGATGCGCTCGGCCACCGGCGGGCTTGCCGCCATGGAGACGAGCACGCCTGAGGCCATGAGCAGGAGCACGGCAAACATCAGGCCGCGGTCCACCGTGAACCACCAGCGCGCGAGCAGGCCGCGGTCGCTACGTCCGAGCAGCATGGGCATCTCCTGGAATTGTCATCTCGCTACCGGGAAGCAGGGATACGGCCTTGACGAAGGCATCTCCCCGCACTTCGAAATTTGGATATTGGTCGAAGCTCGCGCAGGCGGGCGACAACAGGATAACCGCGCCGGGCTTGGTCTCCCTCTGCGCATCGCGAAGTGCCGCGACAACTGCATGCTCCAGCGTGCCGCAGTCCTCATAGGGCAATGCGGCGCCGATGGTATTTGCAAAGTCCTTCGCCGCCTGGCCGATGAGATAGGCACGCGCCACGTGGCCGAACAGCGGCTGCAGCGGTTCGATGCCACCCGCCTTGGCAATGCCGCCAGCAATCCAGTAGATGTTCTCGAACGACGCCAGCGCCTTCTCCGCCGCATCGGCATTGGTGGCCTTGGAGTCGTTGATGAAGGCAATGGCACCGACGCGGCCAACCTGCTGCATGCGGTGCGCGAGGCCGGGAAAGCTCATCATCGCCGCAGCGATGGTTTCGGTGTCAACGCCCAATGCGATGGCTGCGCCATAGGCCATGCAGGCGTTCTGCCAATTGTGGCGACCCTTGAGGGCCGGCATGGCGCGAAGGTCGATCTCGGCCTTCACCGCGCCGCTGCGCTTGTCGCGCAGCACGCCGTCATGCGCGGTGATGCCGTCACTCAGGTCCTTCACCACCGAGACGCGGCGCAGGTCGGAACCGGTCGCCACGGTCCTCTCCGCAATCGCCGAACACCAGTCGTCATCAACACCGCACAGTGCAGTGTCGCCCTTGTGCTGGCTGGCGAAGATGCGTGACTTCACGGCGGCATAGTTTTCCATGGTGCCATGGCGGTCGAGATGGTCGGGCGTGATGTTGGTGAGGATGCCGACATGCGGGTCGAGGCGGGGCATCAGGTCGATCTGGAAGGACGAGAGTTCCAGGACATAGACGCGGCCCTTCACCGGCTGGCGCAGCAGGAACACCGCCTTGCCGATATTGCCGCCCACGTCCACGTCGAGCCCTGCCTGGGCCAGCACGTGGCCCGTCAGCGCCGTGGTGGTCGACTTGCCATTGGTGCCGGTGATGGCGACGATACGCGAGCCTGCCGCAGCCGCCTCGCGTGCGAAGATTTCAGTATCGCCGATCACCTCGATCCCGGCATGGCGGGCCTTGAGAACGGTCCAGTGCGGCTCGGGGTGGGTGAGCGGAACGCCAGGGCTCAGCACAAGCGCATCGAGCGTGGCGAAGTCCAGCTGGTGCAGATTGCTGATTGGCAGTCCGGCCGCCCTGCCCTTCTCCACGGAAAGCGCAGAATCATCCCAGGCATGAACCGTCGCGCCGCCCAGCTGCAGCGCTTCGATGGTGGCGGTGCCGGAACGCGCGAGGCCGAAAACGGCGACGGTCTTGCCCTTGAATGTGGTGGCGGGGAACAAGAACTACCTCAGCTTCAGCGTGGAAAGCCCGATCAGCGCCAGAACGATGGCGATGATCCAGAAGCGGATGACGATGGTGGGTTCCTTCCAGCCCTTCTGCTCGAAGTGGTGGTGCAACGGCGCCATGGCGAAGACGCGCTTGCCGGTCATCTTGAACGAGGCCACCTGGATGATGACGGAGAGCGTCTCCAGCACGAAGAGGCCGCCGATGATGCCCAGCACGATCTCGTGCTTGGCAGCGACAGCGATGGCGCCCAGCGCGCCACCGAGTGAGAGCGAACCCGTGTCACCCATGAAGATCATGGCAGGCGGGGCATTGAACCACAGGAAGCCAAGCCCAGCGCCCACGATGGCACCGCAGATGATGGCGAGTTCGCCCGCCCCCTTCACGAAGTGAAGTTCGAGATAGCTCGAGAAATTGTAGTTGCCCACGAGGTACACGATGAGACCGAGGCTGGCGGCCGCTATCATCACCGGAACGATTGCGAGACCATCAAGCCCATCCGTCATGTTCACCGCATTGCCGGCGCCCACCACCACGAACATGCCGACGAAGATGAAAAACACGCCGAAGGGAATGAGCAGGTCCTTGAAGAAGGGAACGGCGAGCGAGGTGGCCAGCGGCTTGTCGCCGATCCACATGAACATGGCCACGGCCAAGCCCGCGATCGCGAACTCGGCCAGCAAGCGCACCTTGCCGGAGAAGCCCTTGGTTGTCGCCTTAGTGACCTTGAGGTAGTCGTCGTAGAAGCCGATTGCGCCGAAGCCGAGCGTCACGAACAACACGGCCCACACATAGAGGTTGCGCAGGTCCGCCCACAGCAGCGTGCCGACGAAGATGCCCGACAGGATCATCAGGCCGCCCATGGTGGGCGTTCCCTGCTTCTCGACAATGTGGCGCTGCGGCCCGTCGGAACGGATCGGCTGGCCCCGGCCCTGCTTGACCTTGAGGAGCGAGATGATGCGTGGCCCGAACAGGAACACGAAGATCAGCGCGGTGATGATGGCAAGCCCCGTGCGTGACGTCTGGTAGCGGAAGACGTTGAAGGGGGACACCTCATCCGCGAGGCCGCTGAACAAAAGAAATAACATCAGGTCTCCTTGGCAAGCGGCGGGTGGGCCGCCCTGATCTTCTCTACCAGCGGCCCCATGCGGCTGCCGAGCGAACCCTTGATCATCACCACGTCGCCGGGCCTGAGGCCCTTGAGCAACGCATCACGCAGTCCTTCGGACGTTTCCGCATGGGCGCCGCGCCTGTGTGGGGCCACGCACGCCCAGAGATTCGCCATCAAGGGACCTACGGCATATAAGACATCGACTTTGGCGGCGTCCATCGGTTCGAGAAGGCCGGCGTGAAGTGCCGGGCTCTGCTCGCCCAGTTCGAGCATGTCGCCCAGAACCGCGATGCGACGTCCGCCGCGCGGCGGCTGGGCGGCGCCCAGCAGGCCAAGCGCTGCCGCAACGGAAGCCGGGTTGGCATTGTAACTTTCATCGATCAGCAACAACTCGCCATCGGCGATCGACAGCCGCTCACGCACGCCGCGGCCCTTGGCGGGCGCGGCATGGGCCAGCGCCAGCGCAGCGCGGGCAAGGTCTGCGCCGGTCAGTTTCGCGGTCGCGAGAACAGCGAGGCTGTTCACCGCCATGTGCTCGCCAGGCAAGCCCAGCTTGTAGGATACGGTCTCGCCCATCACATCGGCGGTGATGCAGCAGCAGTCGGGAAGCAGCGCAACCCGCTCCATGCGCACATCCGCTGCCGGGTGCTTGCCGAAGGAAACGACGCTGCGCACGCCGCAGGCCCAGGCAGCGGCGGAGAGTCGCTCAAAGTAGGGCGTGTCGCGGCTGATCACGGCACTGCCGCCCGGCACGATGCCGGAGAATATTTCAGCCTTGGCATCGGCAATCTCGTCGAGCGAGTTGAAATTGCCGAGATGGCTCGCAGCGATGGTGGTGATGATCCCCACATGCGGGCGCACCATGGCGACGAGCGGCGTGATTTCTCCCGAATGGTTCATGCCAACCTCGAAGATACCGAAGGCGGCACTCCGCGGCATGCGGGCCAGCGTGAGCGGCACACCCCAGTGATTGTTGAAGGATGCGGCGGAGGCATGCGTCTCGCCCGAGGCCGAGAGCGCCGTGCGCATCATCTCTTTGGTCGAGGTCTTGCCGACGCTGCCGGTGATGGCGACGATCTGTGCTTCTGAGCGAGCCCGCGCCGCGATGCCCATCTGCTCCAATCCGCGCAGCGGATCGTCCGCCACTTCCAGCACAGGCCCCTCCGCCAGCATGTCCGGCGTGACGCGTGAAACGAGGCCGAGGCCCGCACCGGCCTTCAGCGCATTGGCAACGAAGTCGTGTCCATCATGCTTGTCGCCCTTGATGGAAACGAAAATGTCGCCCTGCCCCACCGCGCGGGAATCGATGGTGACTGCAGTGAGCGGCTTCGTCACCGTGCCGTGCAGCTTGCCACCCGTCGCGGCGAGAAGCTCTTCGATGGTCCACAACGCCTCAGCCATGATAGTCGCGGCCTTCAATGGCAGCCATCACGGCCTCGTGGTCGCTGAACGGGAGAACCTGCTTGCCGATCTTCTGGCCCTCCTCGTGGCCCTTGCCGGCGACGATCAGCAAATCGCCTGCCTGCAATTCATCGACCGCCGCACGGATTGCCGCAGCGCGGCTTCCAACTTCGGTGGCACCCGGTGCCGCAGCCATGATGGCGGCGCGGATGGACGCGGGCTCCTCGGTGCGCGGATTGTCGTCCGTGACATAAACCTTGTCGGCAAGGCGCGTGGCAATCTCGCCCATGATCGGACGCTTTGCACGATCGCGGTCACCACCGCAGCCGAAGACCACAAAGAGGCGGCCCCTGGTATAGAGCCTCAGAGAAGCCAGCGCATTCTCCAGCGCATCCGGCTTGTGGGCATAGTCGACGAAGACGGGTGCCCCCTTTGCAGAGCGGCCCACCAGTTCGAGCCGGCCCTTGGCGCCCTTCAGCGACTGCAGTGAATGCATCACCTGCGCCTCGTCGCCACCCGTGGCGAGCACGAGGCCGGCGGCGATCAGCGCGTTTGACACCTGGAAATCGCCAGCAAGTGGCAAGTCGACTTCATAGGAGCGGCCATGGACAGACACCGTCACATGCTGGCTCCCCGCTTCGCGGCGAACATTGACGATGCGGATGGCCTCGCCCTTCAGGCCCACGCTCCACACCTTGAGGCCATATGCCGCAGCGCGGCGGGCCGCCTCTTCGCCACGCGGCGTATCGACGTTGATGACGGCGGCACCACCAGGCGCCACGAGTTCTTCGAACAGGCGCATCTTGGCGTTGAAATAATCCTCCACCGTCGGGTGGTAATCGAGGTGGTCGTGCGACAGGTTGGTGAAACCCGCCGCGGCGAGGCGCAACCCGTCGAGACGGTACTGATCGAGGCCATGGCTCGAAGCTTCGATTGCGAGATGTTCGACCTTCTCCTCAGCCAGCCTGGCAGCCAGTTCCTGAAGCTTCATGGCATCAGGGGTCGTATGCTCGAGCTCGATGGTGCCCGAGGGTGACACGACGCCCACCGTGCCGAGGCTGGCGGCGGGAAAGCCCATCGCAGTCCAGATCTCGCGCACGAAGGTGGCGACCGACGTCTTGCCACTGGTCCCGGTGACCGCGACAATGGTGTCAGGTTGCCGGCCATAGAAGCGCGCAGCCATGCGCGCGAACAGCTGGCGCGGATTCGTTGAAGCGATCAGTGCCGCGCCCGGGGCCTGCGCGCCCTCACCCGCGATCACCGCGATGGCACCGGCTGCAATGGCCTGCGGAATGAACTTCGCGCCATCGACATGCGTGCCCGGCAGCGCCGCAAACACGAAGCCCGGCTTCACCGCGCGGCTGTCGGCAGTGAGGCCCGCAACGGACAAGGCCTCCGCATCCTTGGGGAGCGGGGCCTCGCTGCCGACGAGAGACCTAAGACGAATGGTCATCAGTTCTGCTTCTTCTTCTTTTCCGTCTCCTCGAGCTTGGCCAGCTTCTGGAGGTCTTCTTGGGAGAACACCGGCTCGACGCCGAGCATGGGTGCGATGCGTTCGACGATGTTGGCTGCGGTGGGCACGGCATTCCAGCCGGCCGTGGCGAAGCCATAAGTGCCGGGAATGGCCTTCGGTTCGTCGAGCATCACCATCACGAGGTACTTGGGGTTATCCATCGGGAAGGCCCCGATAAAGGAGGACAGGCGCCTGTTCTTGTCATAGCGGCCGTTCACCACCTTCTCGGCGGTGCCGGTCTTGCCACCCACCCGATAGCCGATCACGTCGGCCTTGGAGGCGGACCCGACTTCAGCATTGCGCCGGAACAGGTAGCGCAGGGTATCGCTGGTCGACTCCTTGATCACCGTGGTGGCCATGGCCATGGCCTCCTCCTCGTTCTGGCGAAGGAAGGTGGGCGTGATGAGATGACCGCCGTTGAGAAGACCTGCAACCACCGCAGCACCCTGCAACGGCTGCACGGCAAAACCGTGGCCGAAGGCGGTGGTGGCGGTGACGAGCCTGCTCCAGCGCTTGGGCAGCAGCGGCCGCGCAGCCTCTGGAAGTTCGGTCTGCAGCTTGTCGAACAGGCCGACCTTGCGCAGGAAGGCCTGGTGCTCTTCGAGCCCCACTTCCAGCGCCATCTTGGCCGTGCCGATGTTGGAGGATTCGCAGAACACTTCCTCGGTGGTCAGCGGGCGGTGCTGGGGGTGGAAGTCATGAATGCGCGCACTGCCGATGACCAGCGGGTAGCGCGTGTCGAACACGCTCTGCAGCGTCACCTTGCCGGAATCGAGCGCCATGGCGAAGGTCACGGCCTTGATGACTGAACCCAGCTCATAAACGCCGCTGGTCATGCGGTTCTGCTGGTCCTTGGAGAAGTTCTTGTTCTCCTGGTTCGGATTGAAGTCGGGGAGAGACACCATGGACAGCACTTCGCCCGTGTCGATGTCCATGACGATGCCGCCGCCGGCGATGGCATGGAACTTTTCGATGGCCCTGCCCACCTCGTCGAGCACTGCCGCCTGGACGCGGATGTCGAGCGAAAGCTGCGCGGGCTCGGTGCGGTGCTCGGTGGGCTCCGCCAGCGACGCGGTGTAAAGTGCGCCACGGTCGTCGAGGTACTTCTCGACACCGGCAATGCCCTTGGTGTCGAGGTCGACATAACCCACAACATGCGAGGAGAGGCGCCCCTGCGGATAGACGCGGCGGCGCTCGTTGACGTAGCTCACGCCGGGAATGCCGAGATTGTAGACGGCGTCACGTTCTTCCGGAGACACCTGCCGCTTGATCCAGGCGAAACGCTTGGCGGTCGTCAGCTTGCGTCGCAGGTCCTTGGCATTGAGGTCCGGCATGGTGGCGGTCAGCGCCTCCACGGCCTCGTCGATGTCAATGATCTTGGATGGGTCGGCAAAAATCGAGGCCACTGCCACGTCGGTCGCCAGCAGCACGCCATTGCGATCGATGATGTCGGGGCGCGGCAGCGGGCCTTCAACGATCGGGCGCACCGGATCATCCGGCTTCGGGAAGATGGTGAGGTGCGTCAGCTGCCCGCCAATCGTCAGGAAGGCCGCCGCAAAACAGATGCCGATGAGCCGCAGCCGGTTCTGCCCAGCCAGCCGGGGCGGTGTTTCATCCGTAGACTGATGGTCGGAGATCAGTTCGGTCATGGCTGTTTCATATCGTCGATGATGGCGCCGATCGGATCGCTTCCCTCCGCCTGGAGGTTCATCACGGGTTCGGCGGGAACGTGGTTGGAAATGTCGTCGAGCTTGACGATCTGCTGCGCCTTCAGCGTCGACAGGCCAAGGAAACGCTCGGCCAGCGTGCGGATGCGGTCAGGCCGGATGAGGCTCGACCACTCGGCGTTGAGCAGGCGCATGTTCTCGGTCTCGGCCTCGATGCCACGCTGCAACTTCGCGGCCTCGCGCTCGAAGCCACGCGTCTCGTGCTCCAGCGAATAGAGGATGAAGCCGGACACCAGCACCGCCGTGACAAGCAAGAGGTTGAGGAGCTTGTGCATCTAGTGTCGCGTTCCCTGAACGCTGAGGCCGATCTCGTCGGCGATGACGGGCATGGGCGGAGCCGCGGTGCGAATGCCGGCGCGCAGCTTGGCCGAGCGCGCGCGCGGGTTCAGCCGCGCTTCGGCATGGCTGGCGCCGAGGTGACCCTTGAAGGGAAGCTCGAAGCTGGGCTCCGGCCCCTTCACCGCACCCGGCAGGTGGCGCGAGCCCGAAGGCAGCTTGCCGGCGCGCGAGGCGAAGAAGCGCTTCACGATCCGGTCTTCCAGCGAATGGAAGGTGACGACCACGAGGCGGCCACCCTGCGGCAGCAGGCGCTCGGCGGCATGCAGCGCCTCGACGAGCTCATCGAGCTCGCCGTTCACGTGGATGCGCAGCGCCTGGAAGGTGCGCGTGGCGGGATGAATCTTGTCCGGGCGCGGTCGCCCGGTCACGCGCTCGATGGCCTTGACCAGGCCATGCGTGGTGGTGATCGGCGCTTCCTTGCGCGCCTCGATAATGGCGCGGGCGATGGCGCGCGAGCGCGGCTCCTCGCCGAAAACATAGATGATGTTGGAGAGCGTCTCCTGCGGCAACGAGTTCACCGCATCCGCCGCCGAGGTTCCGGACTGTGCCATGCGCATGTCCAGCGGCCCGTCGCGCAGGAAGGAGAAGCCACGCTCGGCTTCGTCGATCTGCATGGAGGATACGCCGATGTCGAGAACGATGCCGTTGATGCGCTCCGCCCCGACGAGGGTTTCCATGTCGGCGAAGCGGCCCTCGCGCAGGCTGAGGCGCGGCGCAAATTCCGAAACCAGCGACTGCCCCGCCCGGATGGCCGAGGGGTCGCGGTCGATGGCGATGACCTTGCAGTCCGCCGCACCGAGGATGGCGCGGGTGTAGCCACCGGCCCCGAAGGTGCCGTCCACGTAAACGCCCCCGTCACGCGGCGCGAGTGCGCTCAGCACTTCGGGCAGCATCACGGGAACATGCGGCGGGTGGGTATTTTCCTGGGCGGCCATGGCAAGCCTAAATCACGGTGAAAAAGGCGTTAATCTTCAGTCCGACATTGCAATCGGCCTGCTTAACAATTGGTTTCGATTCACGCGTTGCGGAGCATTTGGCGGGGGATAATGCCAGCCGGCCTGTAAGCCGGGTTTTGTCCCTGCGGGTTGCCCCGCAATGGATGACCATTCATCTGGAACGCCCGTTGCCGGACGCTTCACGCAACCTACCCGGGCAGCTGGAACGGAAACGTCCCTGGCGGACTTGCGTCCGCCGCGCCACCCCTATTCGGTCTTGCTCCCGGTGGGGTTTGCCATGCCGTCCTCATTGCTGAGGCCGCGGTGCGCTCTTGCCGCACCTTTTCACCCTTGCGTCAGGCCGAAGCCCGGATCCGCGGTATCTTTTCTGTGGCACTTTCCCTGGGGTCGCCCCCGCCGGGCGTTACCCGGCACCGTGTTTCCATGGAGCCCGGACTTTCCTCCCCCGCACCCTTTCGAGCATAGCGGCAGCGGTCATCCAGCCAGCTGGCAGGTGGGCAAGTAGGCGATTGCACCGGGAATAGCAACCGCCATGGCCTCAGCCCTCGAACACCACCCGGCCGTCGCACACTGTCATGCGCGGCTTGATGCCATTGTAGGTCGCGGGGTCGGTCTTGGCCAAATCCACCGGCAGCACGCAAAGGTCAGCGAGCAGGCCCTCCTTCAGCACGCCTGTCTTGCCCTCCATGAAGCCGGCATAGGCGCCGTCGGCGGTGTAGGAGTGGACGGCCTGGTGCAGGCTCTGGCGGTTGTCAGGCATCTGGTCGTTCCAGCGGCACCGCGTCATGGCAGACTGCAGCGACCAGAGCGGGTCGATGTCTGAGACCGGCCAGTCGGTGCCGAACACGAGGCGCGCGCCCGCCTCGCGCAGCGCCTTCCAGGCGAAGGCCCATTGCCAGCGCGCCTCACCAATGTTCGAGAGATAGGGCTCGAGCGGCAGGCCATGGTTGCCGGGCGCGTGCGGCGGCTGCATCGAGGCGATGACGCCCAGCTCCGCAAAGCGCGCAATGTCGTCAGGGTGAATGACCTCCACATGCTCCACCCGGTGGCGCGAGTCACGCCGCCCATTGGTCTTCAGCGCAGCCGCGTAACCATCGAGCACGATCCTGACCGCGCCATCGCCGATGGCGTGGACGGCGACCTGCAGGCCCCGCCGGTCAGCTTCGGTCGCAATGGCGGCGAAGCGCTCGGGTTCGAACAGCGGGTCGCCCCTCCAGCCGGGGCGGCTGGCATAGTCCTCCACCATCACGGCGGTGGCGCTGTCGGCCACGCCGTCCATGAACAGCTTCACGAAGCCGGACGACAGCATCTCGCCCTGCCAGCGCGCGGCCATCTGCGAGGCCTTTTCCAGCATCGCGATATCCATGAAGTTCTTGAAGTGGAACGGCACCCTGACCCTCGCCGTAAGCTCTCCCCGGCGCTGCAGTTCCTCCAGCAGTTCAAGGGTATAGATGTTGCCGTCCATGTTCTGCACGAAGGTGATGCCATGCGCCGCCGCATGGCGCAGGCCCACCCGCATGGTCTCGAGGTCGGTCTCGAACTCCGCCTTGGTCGGATAG